>SDBT01005912.1_pt1 | contig 20461 bp, 20 predicted proteins | sample 2277101 | NCBI WGS metagenome assembly SDBT01 (sample SAMN10404973, study PRJNA504765) | marine sediment metagenome | isolation source: marine sediment core GS10_PC15, 103 cmbsf | place: Arctic Ocean: Southern Knipovich Ridge | collected 2010 | reverse complement strand
CACATTGTCGCATAGGAACCACCAGCTGCGGTCGCGCCAAGAATCGAACCAATTATGTTGCCTGAAAAAAAACCTGCGATCGCTCCCATCACTGTTGCAGTTCCGGCATCAACCATGCGATTTAGAGGGTTTTATAATTTGATTACTCTCAGCTATTTATATTACAAATCAGTAACTTAGAATCGATTCAACCCTAACCGAAATAAACAAGAATTAGCACTGTTTAACCGTAGAGTGGTCATAATTTGGTCACAGTAGTTTTCTTCACAATCGAAATAAACTCTCATTTTTACTCCCTTTTTAGCATTTATTTTTAAAAACCCTAACAGGGGTCAACAGGCGTGGTAAAAATAAATCTTTTTCTTGCTGAGCAGTCTAGTTAAGCGGATATTTCAGTTGATGGTGTAGATGACCCTAGTTACAAGGAGATTGAAAACGAGTGAAAAAGGTTAGATAAAAAAAGGCTCCCCGAGCCTAGGCAGCCAAAGGGAGCCAATGCGAGGTAAACTTGAGAGTAAACCTGCTTTTTTTAATTAACACAGCAAAATTTCCCTGTCAAGTTAATCCCCCCTCTTTTTCTCTCTTATCAAAATAAACCAACAGGAGATCTTAAAATGAAAAAACTACTTACGGCCCGGCAAGTATCTGAGATTTTCCAAATTCACCTTCATAGTTTATACCGCCTTGTTTATCAAAAGAGGATTCCCTTCACAAGAGCATCCGGCATGCTTCGCTTTGACTCCGATGTGCTTGAAAAGTGGATTCAAGAAGGGAAGGTTGAGCCAAAAGATCAAGGCAGCAATGGAACGAGAGCGCATTAAGGCAAGAGAGATGAAAAATGAGCATGAACCAGATTGACTTTAATTCACTAAAGAAGCTCCCCCCGCATAGCCTTGAAGCCGAAAAGGCTACATTGGGGGGTATCTTGGTGAATAACGAAAGCCTAAGCGCTGTGCTTTCTAGTATTTCACCCGAGGATTTTTATAAGGAAGCCCACCGAAAAATCATTGCTAAAATTACTACCCTGGTAAATAAGGGCAAGCCAGCAGATGTGGTTACCTTGGGCGAGGAACTTCAAAAAGATGGCTCATTGGAAGAGATTGGCGGGGCTTCTTATCTTTCGTCCTTGATGGATGGAGTTCCCAAGAGTTTGAATGTTGAATTTTATGCGAGCATTATCAAGGAGAAATCTCTTCGTAGACAGATAATGCTTTTGTCAGCCAATATTTATACCTCAAGCTATGAGCAGAGAGAGGAGGCAGCCCTAATTTTAGATAAAGCGCGGGAAGGGATGGGTGAATTGACAGACAAGTATAAAGAGGTAAAAAAGGTTGAGGATTTTAGCATCTCGGCACGCATAGATACGCTCAGGGAATATATCCGCAAGAAGAGAGCGGGTAAATACCTGGGACTTGAAGTTACCTGTTTCCCAAAACTTACAGAAGCCCTTGATGGACTCCGGGGAATCATCGGGATATCGGCACCCCCCAAGGTTGGGAAAACAGCATTTGCCCTTCAAATTGCCTCTAACATAGCCACACAAGGCCATGGAACTTTGTATTATGACTTTGAGAGCGGGGCCGAGAACTTAATAATAAGAGAGCTTTGCAGGAACCAAAATATATCACGTCAAGAAATCTTTAAAAAGGGGAGTTCCGAGTCTCTGGCTATTCGTGTTAAAGCTGGCTTAAATAACCTAGAGCAACGTAAAAGCTTTATCATTAAAACAGAGCGTAGCTTGGGTATGGAGGAAATTAGAAGCGACATATCACAGGTGAGGTTACTGGCCGGAAAAGATGATGTTCTAGTTGTTATAGATAGCCTTCACAAATTACCCATGAAGGATCTGAAAGAGCGGAGAGCTGCTATTGACCGTTGGCTAAGGGACTTTGAGGCATTGATAGCCAATGACCCGTATTTAACGATCATCTTAATTTCAGAGCTATCTAGGGATAAGCAACAACCCAAAGAATCCGGGGACATCGAATATACCGTAGACTTCCTGTTGAGACTAAGAAAGAATGAGGAAAAAGCAAAGCAAGAGGATCCCGAACCTATAGATGATTTTAAAAGAAACCTCATTCTCGAACTTGCCAGGGACGTTGAATCAGGAAAGACGATAGCTCAGTATGTCGTTGATTTTCAACTTTGGAAATTTACAGAGAGCGAAGAAAAGGAAGAATACTACAGAAAGAAGGGCTAACAAAACTATGAAAGAAAAGCCAATTAAGACTAGAGACCAAAGGAGGATTGAAAAAGACAGGATACTCTTTGAGAAGATTTTTAAGAGTCTAACCGTGGAGGAAAGAAAGGCAACGTTCCTAGTAAGAAGTGGGGAGGCTTTTGCTGGGCTGTTCCAAGGACATGCTAAAAAATATAGAGTTGAATTACCATCCATTTTTAAATCTTCTCAATCATCCCCAGAAACATTATACCCACAAGTAGTGAGGGCCAGCCTTCATACCGAGTTACAGAAGTTTGGACACAGGCCAAAGCCCCACCAATTAGGCTTATTTAGTCAGCTTTTAGATCCCACAAAAAAACAAATCGAGACAGAGGGAATAAAAGTAGTGGGCATTGATATTAGCGCAGACGAGGATCGGGCTCTTTTTGCTGTCCAGAGAATTTTCCACCAAACTGGTTACAAGGGGAATGTTAAGGGCCGAGAGATAGATGATAAACACTTCAAATATACTGGGCTTTTACCGGCGATAGAATTTACACCAGCCCAGTTTTTAGAAGCATTTGGTGTTAAGAAATATAAAACAGCCCAAGGGAAAATGGTGTATGATGGGCGTAAAAGAGCAAGGGCCTTTAAGGCCTTGATGGACCTAAGCAAAAAACCCGTCCTTTTTGTTTATAAGAGAAAATACCGCATGATAGACGATAAGGGGAAGGAGGTAAAAAGGATAGATAGGATAGAAGCTATAGGTCCGCTTATAAGAATGGCCAAGGGATGGGAAGCCCTTAGAGACGATGAAGATATCATACTGGATAAAGGTAAGTCTAGCAACGCCATAAATGAAAAGCTGACAGTAATCGCCGTGGAGCCAAGCCCTGTTTTGGTTCAAGATATAATCGGCTATGCTTTATTGAAGCCGGCAAATTTTAAGGAAGAAATAAAACTCCTGCATCCCCAGGCCTCTAAGTTTGTTTACCGCTTTGCAGAGTATCTTATGACCCAAGCAGAGCTTAAAAGACGAGGCAAGGCCGAGTTAGTAATAAGAGAAAATTATTTAACAATCGCCTATGCGTTAAGAATGGATGCTTACATCGAAACGAGGCAGCATACAAGAATAAGGCAGATTCTTAATAAATGTTATAAAATAGCCAAAGAACTCGGCTATCTTCTTGAGTATAAAACAATCCAGGGGCAGACAATGGAGTTAGAAGGGTTAACTCTTAATCCAGAAAAGTTTGCGCGACCAAAGAAGGAAAAGGTATAGCACAAAAAGTTGCAAGGTATAGCACAAAAAGTTGCAAGGTATAGCACAAAAAGTTGCAAGGTATAGCACAAAAAGTTGGTAAAATCAGAGGGGAAATCAGGTCTTATATTCTTTTAAATACTTTTATAGTATTTAACTTGAAAATCTCCTCACTTTAGCGTTCGGAATTTTCTATTCTAAACATTATCAGCATGAAAGCAGCGTTGCCTAACCTGAACTTTCAATAGCTTTCCTATCTATTCTGGTCCACCACTAAAAAGAGCAAGGTCTTGAGGGGAATTGAATATTTATGGTCTTTTCCTTTCCGGGATCTCCAAGAGACGAGATGAGGGCTTACTTTAAAAGGGCCAGCCTTACTCTCTTTTGCCGATCAGGGTCTTATTACCCGTGTTTCTCTGATGTTTATGGGTAGGAGAGGCTATCTAAGCGTCTTTCTCGGTATCTCTCATGTCATAGCACTCGAGTAATTGCCCTATGGGGAAAAGACCTCTCTGGCCATACCGCGCTATTCATGCTATCTGGATGATCACCCGGGCCAGGTCAGTTATTGACCATGGCAGCCAATGGCAATCATCTTTCATTGCTGATCTCATTATCATGGCATCTCATTGCCCAGTATCATATTACTCAGTATCGCCATATATGTCATTACCAGGTACTCTGTTACTATTACTTACTATAACTATTATAACTATTATAACTATATACTTATATATAGCCTGTAGAGTAGAGTATATAAAGAGAGAGATAAGTAATACACTGTTTAACTATTCAATACAGTTTCTATCCTGTATATCTAACCTAAAGAGTAGAGTGTTGTATCACTGTATAAACCTTATAAGTTTACTATGATATAGCAAGTACATAGTATTGATAGAATCTATCTACACGTAAACAAAGAAAAGGTATTTATTACCCCTTCATGTAAGATATAACAGGGAACATAGTTGAGAATATAGCCGTCAATTCATCCTTTCGCATGTGTCGTATGTGAGAAGATTCCCTATTCTTTACCCTCTATTCTCTTTAATCCTTCATGCTTACAGAGGTTGAGTGATAGGAAATATATCCCTATTTTTAGGCACAAATGGGATAAATGGCTTATATATGAGGCAAAATGGGATAGATTACCTATTATCTTGAAAGATAATGGTGTCTGGATATCCCATTAATCTCTACCTCTGTCTACCCCTATTGGCTAGTTGACATAATTATCGTTATCGGACATAGCCCCTTTATCTAGCCTGATATAGACCTTATATCTTCCCTGTCCTCACTACTCTATGAGAAACGCCATAGGGCATATAGCTTTCATAGCCTGTTTATTGATGATCTCTCTGTCTCTCTAGGCCTCACCCTGTCTCTTCATCTCCCGAGGTAACAGATAGGTTAAGGCAAGGGGGGGGTAGAGACCCCGAGGAGTCCCAGGTCATCAGCATAGAGATACTAATGATACAAAAACAAAGACTATGGTTTTACTTCCTAGGTCATATATCTCAATGCACTTATCTTTCTATATATGGCTAAAGGGATTCCTTCTAAATTTCCCCGTCCCCCTTTTCTATGGGAGTGGGTTAAGGTATCATTTATGGAATCACCTGGCCTATTGATAGTTCCTTCTGGTGGTAATGGGTGAAGGAATCACTTTCTAATTTACCCGACTTTCTCTACTGATAGAGTGAAGGAATCACTTTCGTAATTCCCCGGACTTGATGGTAAACAATCTCTTTCCCTATCTACCCGGGCCTTGTGTTCTTACCTTCCATGGAATGACCATAAGGAATCCATTGTTCGTAGCCCTGGCGGTCTTGTATTCCCTTTTTCTGTAAGATCGCCAAAGGTATCATTTGTTCACTATCCCCCCCCTTGCGATTCCCAGATTCTACAGAATGGGGTAAGGTATCATTTTCTCCCAGCGCTCTTGGTTGTAGTTCCCCTTTTCTATAGAATGGGCAAAGGGATTCCTTCCCGATTATCCTGGTGATTCATTATTAAGAATCCCTTGTTCTCAGCACTCGTTGAGTATGTCTATGGATTGCATAGGGTAATAGGGGGAAACAGTTAAACTTTTACTTGACAAAAGATGATAAAAAGAGTTAGAATAACAGAGCATAGGCTTTAGACGAGCTTATGGGATTAATTTGGTGAACAAGCAGCCTTTCATGGCTAAGCACACCAGGGAAATTCAAAGTCTATTACGACCTACCTTAACTGTCGCTTATCACGGTGACAACCCATTGTCTAACGAAGAAAGAGTCTTTGTACTCTGACACGTTTTGAGACTGAGTTAGTATCGTTCGAGAGGAATAAAATGGAAGTTAAAGTGGGAAATGATAGCTTGAAGATTCTAAGGCTTCATCTCGCCAAGCATGAAATAATTTGTGACCCCTTTATTGATTTCATTGAGGGTCGTCTATCGGCCTATATCTTTACCCCAAACATTTTCATCTCGGGGTCAAGTCTATTTAAATTCAAATACAAGACAGTGAATTGAAATGAAAAGAATTTCTATTAATTTCTGGATGATTTTCGACAAGAACGAAAATGGGGGAGATTCCCCAGAGCAACGTCCAGTGAGTAAAGAGTTTTTAAAGAACCTCCAAGGGTTGCAAACTAAAGTCTATATTTTTGCTGATGATGGCCCACCCCCAGCCAAGATTGAGGGTAGAGCGCCAGAGTTTCAGAAAGAGATTATACTTCAAGCGATGAGGGAGAGGTTAGATGCTGAGGATATGCCTTACTCTGATGTAGTGATAGACCGACCTTACGCTGAGATTAATCTTGATCGAAAGATTACCCAACACAAAAACTGGGAAGAAGTTTTATTAAACAAGCTGAACGGCAAGAAGGCTGGAGGATAGCATGAAGAGAAGCCAAAGAATATTGGAGAAGAATGGAGACTTGAGTGAAATGTCCTGGCAGAAGCAAAAGACAGTAGAGAACGGGGTTTTACTCAGGCATATCATTGACAATGACCTGAAAAATGTTTGGAGATTAATGTTCGTCATGTTGGGTCTAGTCGCTGGCTTGTATGCTAAATCATTCTTTATAGGAGGCTAACATGGAAGCAATATGTTTATCAGATAAGCCCCCCGAGGTTGTGGGTTCTTTTATGAGGGCGTTGCTAAAGCCCGGGGTTAAGTCAATGTTCTTTAATTCAACGGTTACAGATAGAGAAATTGTGAATTTACTTTTTCTCCCAAGTACCGTCTTTTATGGGTTGTATCGCGATAGTCAGGAAAGCCCTGCGGGAATCACATGGCTTTGCAATGTTTTGCCACATGAAAATTCTTTTGTGTATATGGCCGTTTTTGATGAGGCTGATAGAAAACAGGCATTATCAACTAGCATATATAATTTTATTAAAAAAGACTTACTCACTAAATGCCCAACGCTTAATAGCATCGAGACTGTGGTAATAGAAAATCCCGACCTTGAAAAAATACTAGTGGGGTTGGGCTTTGAGAAGATAGGGACTCGGAAACGTTACAAGCGTGTCGGAGAAAAGTATTTTGATGTTTCAATTTTTTATACATTATTAAATGAACACGGAGGTAAATAAAATGGGTGGAAGATCAGAACCAACAGTTACAAAAGCACCAACTAAGACTTCACAGCAACAGGAGTTTCTAGCTAGTCTGTTATCATTTTTCCCACAGGCTATGAAGGGACAGACCATAGGAGAAGCCTATGGTGGCCCGGGACAGGCTAACTACTCGCCTATTAAGATTGGAGAAGGAAAGAATCGGACACCTACGGGTAGAGGGGATGGCCCTAGAGGGAATAGACCCAACTCGGGGAGTTCACCATTGGACGTTGCGCTGACAGGGCCGATTGTAAACCCGTCCAGACAGTTACAGACTGGGAACTTTCCGAGGCGAGGAGGAGGATAAAGCGATGCCAGGACAATATGGAAGAATAGGCGGAAGGCAAAGGCCACTTGGCCAGATTTTAAACCCAGAGCTACCTGCCTCGCCAACGGCTACTGACTCTGGAGTAGTTACTGACCCAGTTACCCCTATTGAAGAAGCTTTAGGTAGTGGGGATGGTAGTGGGCCATTAAGAAACAGACAATTTGGTAGAAGAGGAAGGGGAGATAGATGGACAAATCGACATGACCAGAGGATGAGTCCCTTAGATGAAGTCTTGAATGGTGGGAATGGAGATGAAGTCTTGGATGGTGGGAATGGAGATGAAAGCGAAGAGAATCCATATCTAGATCAATTCATGGAAGTTTATGAAGCTACGAAAGTTGGTGAGCTAGCGAATCTGGCAGACATACAAAAGCAGATGAGCGAGAGCTTTGCCCACAAAGGCGGATACTTCGGTGGCAAACACGCTATTGCACAGTCTAATCTAGCTGCAAAATCAAAAAATTATCTTGACCAGCTTCTTGCAGAGACACAATTAGATGCTTCTGAGAGGCAGTATGAAGATTGGAAAAGGGCGAGGGAAGAAACAATGAATTTAGCGAACCTCATTCCCTTGCTACTCGACACGGAAATGTTTGAAAACATAGTTTCAGAGGCAGGGCCAGGGGCTAGTGAGTTACTTGCTGGTATATTAGGTGAGTATGCTGGTGGAGTAGGTGGTGGCAAGGGGAGCGTCCCGGTCCCGGGAGGATAAAATGGCTACGGTAATTAGAAGACCCCCGAGTTTCCTTGAGGCTTTTCTTTACAGCACAGGAGTCGGGATGGAAAAAGGTGCTGACCGATATTACAAAGAACGAGACCGCAAGCGAGATGTATCCCAGAGCATTATTGACCGTGTACTCTCGGGGGATATTTCACCGGAACTATTGGCTACTGATTTGGGTCAATCTTTTCAAAGAAGCCTAGGCATAGATAACGAACCAACAATGAAGAAGGCGACACAGACGGGATTAGAAGAAGCTGGTTATCCAGAGAGGACAGTTGAGTTGCCCGGTGGTACGAGTACAAGAAAGATGCCAGGTGCAGCAGTAACGATGCCAGGAGTAACTCCGCCAGAAATTCCCTTTACAGAATACAGAAAAGGACACGAACAGGCAAAAGAAGCCCAAGCACAGAAAAAGATGAATAGAGAGTTGTTTGTATACGAGGAAAAGGAAAAGGCGAAGCGAAGAGTAGAGCGGTCATTCAGGTTGCCACTGGGCAAGAGGATAGAGACTGCTATGGGTGTGTTAGAAAGTGGGAAGAGAAACCATTGGCCTATTGAGACCATGGCCATAAGAGACCCCGAAACTGGAATCAACATAAATTTCCTAACCCACCTAAAGGGCTTGCAGAAACAGAAGACAGAGCAGGTTGCAAAGACCAAGGGAGGTATAGCTTATTTAAAAGAGGAGTTGAAATATAACAATCTGTTAATGAGTTCTGTAAGATTCCTTCACGGGCTAAAATCTGATGAGGGCGTAACAGAAGAAATGAGCGACCTTGCAAAGGAGTTATCTAAAGGACTTTCTGGTATTTGGGGACGTTCACTCTCACCAGAAGAGGTTAAGGTGCAGGTAAGAAGATTCTTGCCTATCATCAATCAGAAGTTAGAGACACAGCATAGAATTCTACGCAAGCAGAAGCGCTTGGCAGGAGACCCAAATATCACGTTGCCCTTTATGAAGCAATTTAAGTTACTAGAGGCGTTAAACCCAGAAAGGTTTGCTGGTGAGTTTGAGAACATAAAGGCATATACAGATTTAATTGGGAAGAGCGATCGGGAAGCCCTCAGAGACGTAGTAACTAAAGAGGCAAAATTGAAGGAATCACTTTTTCTAAACCAAATGAGGGATGTGGTTGTTCTTCCGGAGCCTAAAGAAGCACCAACCGATGATGAGATTGAGAAGATGGCAAAAGAGCTAGTAGTGTCAAATAGGAAAAATGCCGTTACTGGCGAGAGAATGACACTCGAGGAAGCAAAAGAATTAGTCAAAAAATATTTAGCAGGTAGATAGTCAATGAGTCGAGAACAAGACCTGGATACTTTTCTAAAAAAAGAGGGGTGGTTAAGTCCAGAAGAACAAGTCCCAAATAAAGAGAAAGAACCCGATAAATTTAACCTCTTTCTGAAAAAAGAAGGCTGGCTAAGCCCCGAGGAGTTTTACACTCCTCCCACAATGCCAATGGCCCCTCCTGGTGAACCCATAATAATGCCAGACGTTCTCAAGCCTGAACCTAGAGAGGAGTTACCACCGGAAAGAACATTATTTGAAGAAGAACCCGTAGACTATTCTACAGGAAGTAAATTTATTGAAAAAGCCTATCCATTTCTCAGGGGGGCAGCAGAGGAGTTTACTTTAGGTATGGCGGAATTTCCTGATGAATGGCAGCCAAAACCAGGGATTAACGAGGCATTGTATGGTGCTGGTAAATTTGCGGGCTTCTTTGGCCCTGCGCTTCTCTATGGTGGTAAAGCAACCCAGATAGCGATTAAGCCGTTGTTAAAAAAACTGGGGACTCGGGCATCAGGCCAAATAGCAAGTAGAATCATTGGGAGTGGAGTACCGCTAGGCGTGGCTAGTGCGATCACCGACATTAAAGACATAGAGGGGATGCCAGAAAGGTTTATCCACGGATTCATGTTTGGGTCAATTCTGGGGGCGACCTCTCATCTTAACTTTCATAAACTCGCACCTGTTACCAATCTCCTAATAAGGCAATTTAGCTCACGGGCTATGGCTAACATGGCTAACATTTATGAGCCGACTGCACTTAAAGAGATCGTTGAGGGTTCAATAAGTGGAGAGTATTCCCCCGACCTTCCCAATAAAGTTTTCGATGAATTAATATTTACTGTCTTTTCATTTAGGAAGGCAAGCCCGAAAGAGATCCTTGATACCTTGGATAAAATAAACCCTGAAATTGAAAGGCTAAATTTACCGGTAGAAACGTGGAAGGTAAACCCGGATGGAATAATTGAAACATCAACGGGTAAGATTGTTCGCATAAACGCATTTGGTAAGAGTGTGGAAGATGCTGTAAGGCCCCCCAAAAAACCCATACCGAAGAAAAACTATTATCGCTTTTTTCCTCAAGATGCGCCCCAGGCTTGGCGTGATGTAGCTGATGCAACGAGTGGGAAAATGATCCGCCCATTTAAAGATTTGCAAACTGGGAAATTTATAGAATATGAGGAGTATAAGCATGATGTTCCAAAGCAATTGAGAGGCAAGCAGGGTTATGCACCCGATGAGGTAGCCCAGTTGCTAAAACTTGAAGATTCCGAGGCGTTATATCGCCTACTTGAATATAGAAAGACAGAACCCGTCAAAGATATGCCAGAGCATGTCCAGGCAGCCGAAAATGAAGTCTTGACATTGGAGGCCGATATTCTAAAGGGAACCAAGAGGCCAGAGGCCGAGGTTACTGAGTTCATCGACAATGATTTTATGGATGGTGAAAGGCTAAGAGAAATTACCCAGGAAGTTCTAAGGGGAGAAAAGGCCAAGGTCGATGCTATAAAAGAAGTTGGGGAATTGATTGAGGATACGGTTAAGCCACCAGAGGCGGAATATTATAAGCAACGAGCAATGGGGTTTGAGCCAGTAAAAGAGCCGACTACCCCAAAACCAACGCCCGAGAAAACCATAAGGGCTATGGTGGAAGAGAAAAGTATTAAAGAAATTACCGAGTTGAAAGAAGGAAAATTGCCCGAAGAGATAGCTGTTTTGGATAAGATTCTTGCCGAAAAGACAGGAAAGGAAGCCAAGCAGATAAGAATGATTCCCGAGGAAGAGCTGATTAAAGGGGGCGAGGGTGGCTATGTAAAGTTAGGGCGGGAAGAAAGGCTACGCAGGATAAAGGAAAAGGGCTTATATGCCGAGGAATTGCCAAAGGAAAAAATAGAACCACTACCAAAGTTAACAGAAGCCGAGCTTGAGTCAGCCAGGAAAGCCGGGAAGGTAGAGGAGTTGCTACCGTCTGAGAGGGCGAAGGGCTTGACATTTAAAGAAGAACTTGAGCTAGAGAAAGAACTACCAATCCGGATGCTTTCTGAAAAGGCACTAACCAAGGGAGATGAAAGTGGCTACATAAAAATTGAGGTTCAAAAAACATTTGGTGATTCTGTAAAGACTAGGGCATATCAAAACATCTTTGATCGCTTTCACAGCATTAAGAAATTATCAGACATAGTTAAAAAAGAGGGGACAGAATTACCACCCCACAAAGACCCATATATAGGCATAAGGAACTACCTGGGTGTGCAGGGCAAGGCTGAAACGAAGATATTTTATAAGCGATTTGAAGTTGACTGGCGAGGAAACATACACTTTAAGGGTGAGTCGCTAAAAGATATTTTAAAGCCGGTTAAGGGAAGGGTTGATGATTTTAGACGTTACCTGATTGATCGAAGAGTTCCCGAGCTGGAAGGAAGGGGAATAGAAACAGGACGGAATCTCGAAGAGGCTAAGAAATTCATTAAAGAAAATATCAGAGAATTTGAACCTCATGCCAAGAAATTCACAGAGTATATGCACTCCCTGCTAGACGAGCTTCACGAAGCTGGTTTCATTGATAAGGAAACACTCAAAGTAATTAAGGCAAACAACCAGATGTATGCCCCTTTTAAAAGGGTAGTTGATGATATAAAGCAGTACGGATATGTGGCAGCGTCAAAGAAAGTATTGTCTAAGATAATCTCACCCATAAAGGGAATTAAGGGATCGAAGAGGCAAATTATAGACCCCATAGAATCTGCGATTGAGTCTACCTATAGAATCACAGAGGTTGTTGAAAGAAACAGAATCGCCAATCAGATTATAGATTTGAGAAAAATATCCCCAGAAATAGCTCGGATTGTACGGCCAATAAGACCAGGTATGGCGGTGGCCGTGCTTGAGGATGGAACAAGAGTCTACAGGCCTTTAGCCAATCAGAAAGAAGGGATTATTGAGGTATTAACTGATGGCGACAGGCATTACTATGAGGTTCCAAAGGATTTATATGACTCCATGGCCCAGTTGGATAAAGTAGGATATAGCTGGATGACAAAGCTACTGGCTGCACCAGCAAGGCTATTAAGGACAGGGGCAACGTCAACGCCCGAGTTTGCCTTTAGGAACCCTGTTAGAGACCAATGGTTTGCATTTGTGAATTCAAAATATGGTTACATACCAGGATATGATTTTGCCAAAGGATTATTCAATCTCATCAAGAAACCAGAGCTTTATTGGAAATGGAAAGCCTCTGGTGGTGAGTGGTCAATGCTGGTTACACTCGATAAGGCGACAACTCAGATAAACATAAAGAGGCTTTTAGGGGCGAGGGATTATAAACGATACCTTAAAAGCCCAATTAGCTTCTTTGAAGATGTTTCAATGATGGGAGAAATACCCACAAGATTAGGCGTATTTGAAAGAGCGCAGGGGAAAGTTTCAGATATAGAGGCAGCCTTTCAATCCAGAGAAGGCTCGATTGATTTTGCAAGGCGCGGGGCTAAGACTAAGGTTATCTCAGCCTTGTATACATTTCTGAACGCAAGGATGCAAGCCATGGATAAACTCGTCAGGACAGCTAAGGAAAGACCCGTTGAAACACTATCCAAGATCATTGCAGTTGCGGTTATTCCCTCGGTTATTAATTATCTTCTAAACAGAGATGACCCTTACTACTGGGAAATTCCAGAATGGCAGAGAGATTTATTCTGGATAATTCCGATAAGGCGAGGCAAGGGAGTGATGGGAAAGAAGCCTATTTATCTTCGGATTCCCAAGGGTGATGTAGGGGTTATTTTCGGGACTTCCACAGAGAAGATACTTGGGTACATGGATAAGGACAAAGAAGGTAAGTTGGAGTTAGATAAATTAGCACTCGCCATAATTAAAGAGTCAATGCCAATAAGCGACATTGGTGGATTCTTGCCTGTGGCTGCCCGCATCCCGGTTGAATTAATGGCGAATGAAAAGTTTTTCTACGGTAGGCCGATTGTGTCTAGGGGCCAAGAAAGATTAGAGCCACGTGAACAATATGGGCCATTCACGTCAGAAACAAGTAAGGCATTAGGAAAGGTTTTTAATATCTCAGCTTTCAAGATAGACCATTTAATCACTGGCTATGGTGCTGGTTTAGCTCGATATGCCTTGAAACTTAATGATGGGATATTAGGTGAAATGGGAGTCTTACCCGAAAAGCCAGAGAGACCAAAAAGTTTGGCAGACCTTCCCGTTGTTCGAGCCTTTGCGATAAGAGACCCAATGGGTTTTGGCAGCCAGTCTGTCCAGAATTTCTATGATGCACTTGATGAGATAGAAAAGTTTAGTGCTACAGAAAAGATGCTTAAAGAACGGGGTAAGGGGGGAGAGCGCATTAAATACATGAAAAGCCACAAGGTTGAGTTTATGGCGACCAGGAGAAAGCTAGATACAGAGTTTAGGAGAGCCAGAAGCGATCTTTCTGCACTAAGGAAAATCAGGGATCGCGCCTTAAATAGTACGGAACTTACAGCCACGGAGAAAGAGCAGGTCATGGGTGAGCTAAATGCCTTGGTTATGGCCAGGATAATGCCCTTGCTTTCAAAATATCGGGCATTAGAGGCTATATCTAAGGAGAAGCTAAAATGAGTTTACCCGATGCGACTGGAACGAGGACGGAAAAGTCATCAAAAGAAGATGGGGAGATTCTCTTTGGCACTTTTGATAAAAACTCCACAGAAAGAATTGAGGTAAAGATAACGACCTGGAAATGCCAGGATTATCTCGATATTAGAATTTTTTATACGAGTAACGGAAAAGATTTTATGCCAACGAAGAAAGGGATCACCGTGAATGTAGAGCTTATACCCAAGCTTACACAGGCTCTTAAAAAGGCAACCGTGGTTTTAAAGGAGATTCCCAAATGAGCTTAGGGCATGTGAATGGTGAAATACTAAAAAGGGCTAGGCGAAAGCTAATGTGGACCCAATCATCCATGGCGAAACACTTTGAGGTGAATCAACCATTGGTTGCTAGGTGGGAGAAAGGAGAGCCATCGATGCCCATAGAGGTTTTGAAATTAGCAAAACAGGTGAATCGCATGTCAAAAAAAGACGCAAAAGCGAAATTTCCTCTTCGCATAATCTCTCGGGGGGATTTTCACATAAATTCTGACGTGTGTGGTTGTATAGGTAAGACCCCAACTTTGCATAATCTCTCGGGGGAAATTTCACACAAAAAAGGGGACTCCGTAACTTTTCCAGAAAATTCCAAGGAGTTACACGTCTTAGAGTGTTTTCTTGAATACAAAAAGAATCACAAGCACTTGCCCACATTGCAGGATTTCATAAACGAAACCATGAAAGAGATAACGCTGGAAGAGGTGAAAGAATGTTTTGGTGATCTTCGCATAGCTAAATCACTGGCCGAGAGATTACGCAAGCAGAAAATTATTGAGTGTAGGGAGGGGGGATACAAAGAACACTCCGGAAGAACTGGGGCCAAGACATCCCTAGGCTTTCAATGCTCGTTCTGTGGTAGTTATACACGTGGAGTTGAGGAATATTACTCAGCCTTGAATAAAACTTTGGCCATGCGATTTATAGGCCTGCTCAAATCTCAAAATGGGCAAGGGGGGCTTAGTCATTTTGATGGTGTAATAGATTCTATGGGGGCTATATATGGACACAACAATGAGATAGTAGAAAGTGTACTTGCTAAGGAAGACCTTTCAGAAGCACTCATTAAGTTTGAGGATAGCGCTAAAGAAACAACGGGGACTAATTGTGATTATTGTGGAATTGAAATTAACAGAAGCCAGCGCCCCTTCATCTCTAGTTTTACCAGAATCCTTATTATGCGATTCTTAGAATTACTTAGATCAGAGAATGGGACAGATTATATTAGCGGTGTTTTGGACTGTATCTATGCGGTACTTGGAAGCAAAAATCCAACGATGATAAAAGTCCTTGATGGCGAGGGTTTCCTGGGTGCGTTCTTAGAGAAATTCCCCAATGAAATGGAACAATAAAGAGACAACAAAAATCGACCTAAAAAATCAAAGGTTTGGCCGGCTAACTGTTGTTCGAGACTCGAAGGAGAGAGAGAAGTATGGCCATATAATCTGGCTGTGTAAGTGTAGCTGTGGGAAACGGGTCAAGATTATTAGCGGTAATTTAAGATATGGGCATACTCGATCTTGCGGATGCCTAAAGGACGAGCAGAGGAAAATCTATGGGAGAGCAAATCTTAGGCATGGAGAGGATCAACGCTCAAGGCTATACACGGCCTGGATAAACCTGAAACGAAAGTGCTACAATCGAAATGCCATCAATTATGGAAACTATGGAGGCAGGGGGATTAGAGTTTGTAAAGAATGGAGGAATAGAAAGACTGGATATATTTCTTTTAGGGCTTGGGCATTGAATCATGGATATTCTCCCGGTCTGCGCTTGTTCTTTATTGCCCGGAAAGATCGTAGAAAACACTATAGCCCTGATAATTGCTGGCTCACTCCTAGAAGTAATTGGTCGGCGTGAAAGATATTGCAAGTATCAAATCAATCACGCCTCATTGATAACTAATATCAAAGTCCCTTGAAAAGCTAAACGTGTAGTTATTGGCATCTGTTCCGGCTATCGTTATTCTTATCTTTTCGTATTCATAAACTGTGCAATAATCATCACAGGATGTCCAACTATCACGTGCACCGAAAGCACCGCCTTCATAATTTTTGGCTTCGTATGCTTGTCCACTAAAAATAAACTCTAACCTCGCACTTTCTATATTGCCACCCACGCCATTTGTTTCTGTGATAATTATACAGTTAGAACAACACCAAGCAAAAATCCAATTATAAAAAATAATCGGTTCATACTGCATTGTAATTGTTAAAACTGCCCTCGGTTTTATTTCTGGACTGAACGGGCTTTCAGCCTTCTTGCTACACGCACTAAAAATAAAGACTAACACTAAAAAGATAAAAGCTAATTTTCTCATTTTTACCCCCTCTTTTTTATTTCTTGCAAAATATTTTTTCCCTCCCCTTATACTGACTTAACAAACATATAAGTATACATCAAGGATTTAGGGGAAGGTTATATCTAAGCCCATCTCAACTATAAATATCTTACCATACATGGCAAGGTCATTTCAATTGCCTTGTAAAATCTCCCCCCATGCTGCTATCAACCTCACAAATCTCTTGACAATTTTGTTAAAATAGTATATGCTTTTACAAAGGTTGAAAATGAAAGAATCTAACGATGTCGAAAAGCTCAGACAGTTTAAAAAAGACATGGGTTACACTTATGCTAAGTTGGGTAAGAAGATGGGGGTACACTGGCGAACCGCTTATGGTTGGATATCTGGAAAACATAAGCCCTCACCCATGGCACAAGAGCGTATTAGGAAATTCTTAAAACTATATAACAAAGGAGGTTAATAACGATATGCTAAAAAAGGGAAAGGCCAGACCCGAAAGCCTGGCCCGTGTGCTGCTAATTAAAGCAGCGTGGTAATAACCATACTTATCTTAGACGAGGTGATTACACCTTGTCAACAAAAAATGGAGGGTTTCTAATGTGTCTTGGGGACAAAATATCTATTGATGGGATTCGTGGGATTCAAGAGGACGAGAAAACAAAACGCACGATCATTTTAGCTGAGAACGGAGGGCATGAAATCGAATTGAGCATCACAGCAAAACAGCTAGGGAGGCTCATGGGTTTATTAACAGTGAGGAGCTTTGAGGCTGCCGTTGCAAAAATGAAGAGTACAAGAAGCCTAAGCAAAAGAACCGCTTAATCTCCTTACCGGGGCCAGGGCATGAGAGCTTGATGTCCTGGCCTGAAACAAGAGGATTAAGTAATTTGAAAGGAGGCTAAATTGATTGGAAAGAAAGAAAAAGGGCTGGCCACCGTCAAGCAAACCAGCCCCAAGCACAAAGCAGAAGCTAAGCACCTCTTATACTCTAAGAGGGGGAAACTAGAAAGTCAAATAGAACAATTCTTAGACTACCTCAAGCACGAGAAAAACGTATCTCCACATACGATATCTGCGTATAGGTTCGACCTTTCGGAGTTTAACAAGTACATCAAAGAGAATGGAATAAATCAAAAAGATATTGGTCATCGAGTTATAAGGGGCTTTCTCGTAAGGTTGGACAAACAAAAAAACAGTAAATCAACGATGGGACGGAAATTGTCAAGTGTCAAATCTTTTTATTGCTATCTAGTGAAGATCGGGGCCTGTGAGGATAATCCAGCCTCTTACGTTTCCAGGCCAAAAGCACCAAAGTATTTGCCATTATTCTTTACCGAGGGAGAAATAAAGAAACTTTTAGAGACTCCGCTTCTTGTCTATCAGAATCCTATTCTAGCAATTGATAACCCCGCACTCATTCCCAGAGATCCGCTCCTTGCATTGCGAGACAAACTTATCCTGGAACTCCTATACGATTCAGGCATACGGGTTAGTGAGCTGGTGGGGATAAATATTTCCGACATTGATTATGAAGGCAAGACAATTCTAATACGAGGAAAGGGCAAGAAGGAAAGGCTATCACTATTCGGGGAACACATAAAAAAACACTTGAATCTCTATCTCGATACCCGGCACTTGGTTAGTAAAACTAGAGATACCGATGGGGCGTTAATTTTGAATTACCGAGGTGAAAGGATAGGCACAAGACAGGTACAAAGACTCGTCAAGAAATACTGTAGGTTAGCCGGTCTCAGCGACAAATTTAGTCCCCATTCAATTCGACATTCGTTTGCCAGCCATCTTCTTAATCGTGGCTGTGATCTCAGGATAATTCAGGAACTATGTGGCCATGCACTACTCTCGACTACAGAGAAATATACGCATATTTCACAAAATCAACTATTTGACGTGTACCATAAGGCTCACCCACGAAGCAATGGCAAGAATGGGAACAACCAAAACGAGGGGGAAGAAACTCCCTGTTATCCCCTGAGAAGGAAAAAAGAGGGACAGGCATAGTCTTGGGTTGTCCCTATTAATTTTAATAAAGGAGGTCTTACAATGAATCTGTCAGGAGCAATAACCATTGACAAGGTTCGCTGGGTTAAACAGGATGAAGAAGCAACGGCCATAAGCATCCTGGTCGAGAACAATGGGGAGGAAATTGACCTGAGTATTAAAAGAGAGCAGCTTGAGGAACTCAAGGGTATGGCTGAGGAATTCTTAAAGGGAGAAGCAAGGCCCGGGAATGGAAAGAATGGTTCCTTCAACGCCTGCCTTATGCTCGATGGCGAAAAGGTCTCAATTGACTTGGCCCGTGGTGATGTTCTCCCTTTCCCCGCAATGTTCATCATGAAAGACGCTGAGGGCAAAGAATTTCACCTCTTCATTGATGGCGTACAGGCACGAACACTCCAAGAAAAGCTTGAGAGCTTTATCGTTGTGGATGAGGAGTTTTCAAAGATTAAGGACACGCCTAGTCTTAACGATCCAACTGCTTGATCTGCTTGCTGGGGGCGGGGCTTCGATGTCCCGCCCTGAAACAAGGAGATTAACAAGGGATGGGAAAGGTGGATAAGTTGACAGGTTTATATAACACCCCTATATTGTTAGGGGGGACGTAAAAATGAGAAGACTATTAATTATTCTATTTTTGTTATCGGCATTTCTCTTTTATTCATATGCAGGTCAGGAAGAGGATGAGGCTAAGGTCATTACCATAGATCCAGACGAGCTAAACACAAACCTAGTCTATGATTGGCCTCTATGGCTTTATAATCATGGTTATGTTTCATTTTACGACTCAAATTGGAGAAGTAGGGGAGGACAGGGAGCTATAGTCCTGCGGAAGCCACCCTCATTTGGGGAGTCGTTTCTCGATGGACTTAGCAAGGGGATATCAAAAGGTGTGGATAACTATTACAGAGCAAAGGAACACAAGCAATATACCGAGGCTATGATGGCACTTATTAAGCTCAAGTGGGCCAGCGAAGGCAAAGACTATCGCCCAAAATCCAGCAAACCGCATGACTACTGGGCTATTAAAAGATACTTTGTTCCGGAACGTGAGGACCCAGCCCTATGGCTAGAAAAGCAAAAGAAGAAAGAAACTAAGTTTAGTTGGTTAGATAAATTTCCCCCACCAAACAAGATAGAAAAAGAAGGCGATGATCTTACAAAATTCATGAGGTCCGTAGGTGCGGTGCGTTCATGGGAACACAAGGCGAAGAAACTAAATGAATATTTGAAATCTCAAGGCCTATCACCGGTCCCAACAAACGTGGACGTGAATCAAGTTTACGATGGAGAATGGGTCATATTCTGGGATGGGGAGAAATGGGCAAGAAAGAAAAAGAGGTGAATCATGGGTGTCTATAGGGTAAAAAACATTTGGTATATCGATTACTATGTGGATGGCCAGCGAATCCGGGAAGCTGTAGGAACCATAAAAACTGAAGCCAAGGCAGCACTCGAGGCCAGAAAAGGGGAGATTAGGACCGGGAAATTTCATCTTAAAGAGGAAAGACGAATTCTATTTGAAAAATTTGCTGATGAATATCTTGAATATGCCAAGACCAATAAAAGGTCCTGGGAACGAGATGATGTGATCCTGAGGCACTTAAAGCCTATTTTTAAAGGCATGTCACTTTCCAAAATCAACCCAAAGCATATTGAAGATTACAAGCGAAAAAGATTGGAGAAAGTAAAGCCACCAACTATAGATCGGGAGCTTGCTCTGCTCAAATTTATGTTCTCGTTGGCTATTAAATGGAAACATGCAAGTGAGAATCCAGTTAAGGAAGTTAAATTTTTCAACCTCCACCGAAAGATGGAGCGGATTCTGGACCATAAAGAGGCTAAACAATTGCTTGACGCTGCCAACGAGCGCTTAAAATGTGTTCTCATGATTGCGCTAAATACTGGGATGAGGAGAGGCGAAATCTTCAACCTTCGTTGGAATGATGTCGATTTTAATAAGGACTTCATTTTCATAAAAGAGACAAAGAGCGGGATTCCTCGGAAGGTTCCAATGAACTCTTTAGTGGCAAGCACTATAAAGAGTATCAAGCAAGAAAGCGATTTTGTTTTCTGTCACCCAAAAACTAAGGATCGCATCAAGTCCGTACAAATTGCTTTCGAAAACGCA
>SDBT01005911.1_pt1 | contig 20462 bp, 21 predicted proteins | sample 2277101 | NCBI WGS metagenome assembly SDBT01 (sample SAMN10404973, study PRJNA504765) | marine sediment metagenome | isolation source: marine sediment core GS10_PC15, 103 cmbsf | place: Arctic Ocean: Southern Knipovich Ridge | collected 2010 | reverse complement strand
TAGTGAAGGAGCCAGGGGTCTGGTTAACGCCTTAATAAAGAGCCCGGCTACCAAAGATGGCTATATCAGTCCTAATCAATACGAGAACGAACTAAATGTTCAAGCCCATTACCGAACAACTGGCCCAGAAATTTGGCAGCAGACACAGGGCAAAATCAACTATTTCTTTGCTGGATTTGGCACTTGCGGTACGATAACCGGTGTTGGCAGATACCTCAAAAAGCAAAATCCAGCAATAAAAGTAATTGGAGTGGAACCTTCTTCCTTAGATCACAAACTGCCAGGCATGAAGAGAATCACCGGATTGGATGAGGAGTTTGTACCAAAAATTTTGGATCGTTCAGTAATTGACGATACTGTAGAAGTGACTGACGAAAATGCATATCAAACTGCCATAGAATTAGCCAGAAAGGATGGAATTCCGGTTGGGCCAACCACGGGAGCTATTCTCTATGCTGCCTTACATTATGCTAGGTCAAACACGGGTTTAGCTGTGGTCATATCGCCCGATGATGCCTTCAAATATACCACATTCTACCGGGATATCCTTGAAAATAAAACCTGGAGAAACACGAGAAACCAAATGTGATTCGTGTAATTTCTCTTGTTCCTAGTCCAAAATAGGGGCAATAGAGTTAACAGACAATTTAGGCGAAGGGGAAACAGCAAAAACAATATTGGGTGATAGAGCCTCCCTGAAGAGTGTCGCCCAGGAGCTAAATAACAGGAGTGGACGAGGAGAAAGAAGATATTGAAGCTGGAATTGATTGGGCTACCTCAAGGGGAGTGCGGGATGAATTAATCGAGGAAGATTAGGGGAAATTAGAGCAATTAACTCCAGAGAGTCGCAACCCTAAACCTAATCCGGAGGATTCTATTTTAAGGAGGAGACAAATGGCAGAGAAGGAGAAATTAACCATAGCTGTCCTAAGCGGGGACATGGAACGGAGTCTGGCCGCTTTTATGCTAGCGGCTACTGGCGCTAGTATGGGGATGGAGGTTAGCATGTTCTTCACCTTCTGGGGACTGAATATCATCAAGAGAAATGATGGTAATATCAAAAGTAAAGGCCTGATGAGGAAAATGCTGAATTTTATGAACCGGGGCGGCTCTAAGAGACTGAGACTTTCCAAGTTTAATATGTTAGGCCTCGGTACATGGATGATGAAAAGACTGATGAAGGATACTAATATGCCTTCTGTTGACGAATACATCATCATGGTAAAAGATATGGGGGTAAAACTTATTGCTTGTACCACTACCTGTGGAGTGATGGGAATACCTCCGGAAAAAGATACTTTCCGTAGTGAAGTTGAAACCCTAGCTGGCGCTGCATATTACCTCAATGAAGCACGCCAATCGAAGATAACTCTTTTTATCTAATTTAATGTTTATTACGGCAAATAGAGGAGACGAAGATGAAGGCAGATCAAAGCTTAGACTGCATAGGGCTGTATTGTCCTTTGCCCATTATTAGAACCGCGGAGAGGATCAAACACCTAAAGCAAGGGGAGGTTCTAGAAATTGTAGCTGATGATAAGGGAATAAAGGAGGATATGCCGGCATGGTGTGAGGCGACCGGATATGAGTTTTTAGGAGTTGAGGAAACGAGTGGAGAAATCAAGGTCTACGTGAAGAAAACACATGAATGAAGACCTAGCTGTAGTCGATCTCTTGACTAATTATTTGCCCCCAGTTATTTGATATTTAGGCAAGGCGCATTATCTTAAAAAGGAACGATTTTCCCCAATGGCCTTCTGAATCTTCCTTCCAAAGTTTGGCCACATCAGCCTTGTTAATACCGGGAGTTTCGCAACAAGCTAAATTGAGCTTGTTGCGATATGCTTTGCCTTAACACCACTTATCTTAGTAGTATAATCCGTATTAAAGGGTGGAGTGTGAAACTAGCCGTAAGGGTTCTGTTGATTGTCATCATCATAGAGGCGGTAGCCATGGCGGTGGCAGGGATATTGATCATCTCGTTTATACACGGTCTTCATCCTATATTTGGAATCCTCCTCACTTTGGCTGGGCTAGTACAATTCTTCGTAGGGATTTGGATATTAAGAGTCGTGGGAGGGGCACTTTAGCCCTTCATACGGTTCATCTTCCTAAACCAATATATTAAATATTATGATGTTTTACATGTTGGAGCTTGACTTTAGTCCTATTATGAGGGTCTGTCAATAGAAAAGAGGAAATGAAACGGTTGTGCCTATATGTAATGATAGGTAAAGTTTGTTAAACCTTCCCCCAGCACATACACTACAAATCTTTCGTAGCAATTGTATAGCTGTAGCTATAATAAGCTCTGTATTATAAATATTATGTAGGGAAAGACCTCAATTACGAAGGGTTACCTGGCAAAGAAGCCTGCATCCTACTATGTTTTCCTAACAAACTTTTGTAATGCTCTGGAGCCCCGGTCATCCTTTACCATATTGTGACGGATTTCCCCTACATAAATGTCACCGTGTGAATCAACAGCTATCGCATGCGGGGTAATAAATAGATAATCATCCTCATTAATTTCATCTGGAGATCCCTGACTACCCCAACGTGTAATCAATTTACCATCCTTAGTAAATATGCTTACACCATGCGGTTTGTTTCCAGACTTGATGGGAATATATAATATTTCATCTTCGTCAAAGAAGATATCACAAGGTTTACCACCAATATCATCCCACTGTTCAATAAATTTACCACTGGTATTAAATATCTGGATTCGACTGTTCTCCCGGTCGCATACCCACACTCGTTGTTTTTTATCTATGTGAATGGCATGGGGAACCTGAAACTGGCCTGGGCCTGTACCAGGTTCACCCCAAGAATAAAGTAAGGTGCCATCGGGAGCAAACTTGTGCACTCGCGCATTCCCGTAACCATCAGTGACATAAATGTCACCAGAGGGAGACAGCGCCACACCGGTTGGTCGATTAAATGGTGGTCCACTTCTTTTTATTGTTGCTAGGCTTTCACTCATGTTCCCTTTATTGATATAGCCGGTATCTGAGGGCTGGTCTTTTTTGCCTATTGTCATTACAAGCTTACCATCGAGTGTAAATTTAGAAACAGTATGATTGCCATCATCGGTACAGTAGATAAAGCGCTCGGGACTGAGACAGCTGCCGTGAGGGCGACTAAAAATTCCTTCTCCCCACGAAGACAACAGGTTACCTTCGCGGTCAAATACCATCACTGGATGAGGCCCTCTGTTTAATACATACACTCTGTCTTGCGAATCAATAGATAAGCCACCAACAGCGATGAACGAGTCCCCCTCAGGTAACTTCGCCCACTCATCGACTAATTCGTACGTGTATTTACCTGTACCATATATCATGTCTCACAAACCTTCCTTCTTCTTAACTGCGGTATAAATGAACAATAAATCATCTTCCTAAAATTGTCAATAACCTACTCAGTTGACAGAAGTCATTTCTGTTCAGTCAAGGTCAGAGGGATTTGAGGATAGCTTGAAGTTGTATCAGAGTCTTAATAGTAGGCAATTTTAGAATGTGCCAAGGTTAATAATTAGCTTAGTTATCCCACATCCACCACTTCCAGACTATTTCTTTCAGTGTTTCCTTGGTTTTCTCGCTTTGGTGTGCTCGTGCGGAGTATTAAGGAGTACGTCAAATACTGGAACGCACATGTTGAATAACGAAAGCCAAAACTTTAGCTCCTTTTCGCTCTTAACCTTGGTCAATTGCCTTTTTAGTTCTCTAATTCGTATTAGTTCTGGCTCTATCATTGAACGCATTCGTGGTTCTCGGCGTTTAATTTTCTGCAAACTGGTTCGGATTTCAGACAGCTGAAGAACTTGACTGTTCTTTTGCCTTTGCAGTCTCCTCTTTCTGAACCATGCTATTATTCCCATCTCATATTCCTAAAATAGTGAGGTTTGATTATAGTATAAGCATTCACTCTGTTAGTTTATCCACGATTTGTCGGACACGTGTGGAAACGACAATCGCGGTGGGAATTCCTACACCAGCACCTACAAGAAATGCCCGTAACCATATAGAGGGAAATTTAGGCACAATTCCAACGTTTACAATGGTCATAACAAGAGACATTACAAGGGACATGAATAAGCCCATCAGTGCCCCAAAAAGTACTCCGTAATATCTCTTATTAAATTTAATTTTCATTATTCACCTCTCAATATTTAATACCATAGTAAACAATATAAATTCAATGTCGATGGATGAATAACACGCTATGCATGGCTGGAATATTAAGTGGAGGACTTATGCAGGTGGGAATCTATCCAGATGGTGGAAAGATATACAAGGTCAGTAAGGTTTGGGGATAGTTTGAAGCTATATTCTGCTATTATAGATTGAAGGTGATAGTGCGGAATGTAGTTATGACTTTAAGGAGGTAGATGGTGGTTAGGGTATTTCCCGTGGTTCCTCAGGCTCTGGCTCTTCACCCAGTATTTCCTGTGGTTCTTCTTGTTGTGGTGTCGTTTGTGCTTCATCGGGTATTGGCTGTGGTGTCCCTGGAGACAGTTTTTCCGGTGCCCACTGCCACGGGTCGAGGGAGACTATCACTCCCTTAACTTCTAGAATCTTAATGTTCTCCATATCTTCCGAACCTTCTTGGAGTGCCAGATTGTTCCCTCCGAGTAAAACGCTATCTTCTTCCCCCAGTCCAGCGTTCTCCAATAGCGGTGAGATATCCTCAACATTGTTTTGTGTCAGACGCAGGTCGATTAGATTGGTAAGATTAGAGAGGGGCGATATATCAGTTACCTCATTGTCCTGAAGACAGAGTATGGTTAAGTTAGTTAAGGAAGCAAGGGGTGATATATCGCTTATCTGGTTATTAACAAGGTCAGCCACAATTAAGTTAGTGAGCGTGGAAAGAGGTGAGATATCTTTTAGCGGATTCTCACCGAGACCCATGAATTCGAGTTTGGTTAGCTTTGAAAGAGGAGCAATGTCGCTGATTTGATTTTCGAAAAGCTCAAGGCGGGTAAGGTTAGTCAGTGAAGAGAGTGGTGAAATATTAGTTATCGGTGTCTCTCTGATTTCGAGAAAAGTTAAATTGGTACAGTATTCAAGACCGGTGATGTCAGAAACGCTACTATTCTTGATTCTCAGTTCTGTCAGTTGAGCAAGTTCCGTGGATAATATCTCCTCACCAAAAGGCTTGCCTAAAGCATCTCTAACGATTGTTTCTAGATTTTTATCTGGAAAAGTAATGACTTGAGATTCAATTGGAATCTGTACTGGTGTCTCAGTAGTTTCCTGCTCTACTACCTCTTCTTTATCGGTGACTACTTGAGTGCAAGACGTCACTAGCAGGATTGATATGATTAGACTACTCGCTAGTAGTCGTGTGATTTTATGTTTCATTGCCTTATCATTTAAAGCTATCACACATTGGAGCTTGAGTTTAGTCCTCTCTCATGGGTTTGGCAAGGTAAAAAGGAACATTATTATTTTGATTCCATCTTAAATAAGCGAGCAACATTGATCAGTAAAGGTTTAACAATCCCATATCCCTTACTTTACCTGTCTATGACGTGGTTTCCCCTGCCGGTATCTTGCCCAGTTTTATCAACTCGTTTGCCACATCGTGCAATCCTAGTTCAATCAATTTCTCTGCAGTAGGAAGGCCTAATCTCTTGTCCCAATCTCTTAGCTCATAATACTCATCAAGCAATTTATTAATTGTCTCCCTAGATAATACAGCCCCTTTGGCAGGTCCTTCGGGTATCGGCTCCTTAAAAAACCTGTCAGGTACGGTATCATCCTTCCTTGTTAGACCCTGCCTAGCAGTGTAAGCCTTAAACAGAGTAAAAACCCTCTCCCCAAGCTTCATGATATCGTGTGGGGTTATATCCCAGCCAGTGCAGGTTGAGAATAGCTTGGAAAGATAGGTGGGACCCCAAGCCATCGCACCTTACGTACGGGACATCACTTATGCATTTAACTATACGTTTGGTTCAATTCACTGTGCAGTTTTGACTCGACGGCAAGAGATAAGCCCAGAGGGAGCTGAAATCTATCGCAGAACTAGAATCGGAAAAGACATATGTAGCCAATTTGTTGACTTTGTGGTAAGAAAAATGGTTAATTGGGGTGAGATTTCACAAGAACCTCCACCGAGACTACCACCGATTCTTCCACCACTAAAACTGGGCTGAAGATAGCGACTAGTATCCACTTTTCAACTTATGGCTAGGAACCAAACCAAAAAGGGCACCAGCCACCTGCTTCTGAAGTTATTATACTGGTAACTCTAACTTAAAGAGTGGTATCCTTTAAGCAGGCAAGTCAGTAATAAAATGACAAGATAGGGAGGAGATATCAAATGAAAATAACCAATGTCAGGATAAGAGAAGTTACAGGAACGATGAAATACGGGGGAGTATTGATGGAGGAGAGAACAATCCGGCCAATTGATATCTACCCCGAATGGAAGAGGCGCACTGCCGCTGATGAAGGAGGCTGGGGGCAAGCTTCAACAGATGGTACCTATAAAGTAAGTCATTGTTTTATATACGTCGATACAGATGAGGGTATCAGCGGTGTATTCGGGCCGGCGTATTCTCCTGGCTCCCGCTTCTATATTGATACCCAACTTAAGCCATTGTTGATAGGTCAGGATCCCGTCGCCACGGAACTTCTCTGGGACCAGATGTATCGTAACGCTATCCACGGGCGCAAGGGTGATAACCTGATGGCCATCAGCGCCATTGATATTGCTCTCTGGGATATTAAAGGTAAATGGCTAGGTCAGCCTGTTTACCGGCTTCTGGGTGGGCCAGTACGAGATAGGATTCCCGCATACGCTAGTGCCGTAGGTTATTCCCTTGAACTGGACAAGGTGAAAGAGCGAGTCAAACAGTTTGTCCGTGATGGCTATACAGCGACCAAATGGTTTCTCCGTGAGGGACCGACAGATGGCCCTGAAGGTGTACGCAAGAATGTAGAATTGATTAAGACTATCCGGGAAACTGCTGGACCAGAAATGGAAATCATGATTGACGTCTGGAACAGCTGGGATGTACCATATACCCTGAAGATTGCCGAACTTATTAAGGAATACCGTCCCCTCTGGATTGAGGAACCAGTATTACCCGATTTGCCTCAAAGCTATGCGAGGCTTAGCCAGAAGTGCCCCATTGCCATCGCTGGAGGGGAGCATGAGTACACTCGCTGGGGAGTTAAGATGCTAATGGACATGGGGGCAATGGATATCTATCAGGTTGACCCAACCTGGGCGGGCGGCATTAGCGAATTAATGAAGATTTGTGCACTGGCTTCTGCCTATGACGTCCAGATTATGCCCCATGGCGGCGTTGAATCGGTACTGGCTCAGGTATCGTTTACCCAGAATGCTGCGGTCACCCCGATGATGGAGTACCAGAATGTCCTGAATGAATCCAAGCAGTTCTTCCTTAAGCAGAGTACGAAGCCCGTGAATGGTTACATCTATCCGCCGGAGAGCCCCGGAGTTGGCATTGAAGTTGATGAAAGCAAGGTTGAAGCGGAAAGAGATATTAGTTATAGCTGAGTCAGTCGAAAAGGAGGCATGGTTATATAGTAGAGTCTTCCACCGGGTTAGATGAGAACATAGCGGGTATACCGTGCTAGGTGCTGGGCTGGATACCAATCCTTGGCCTTATGAACACGCACCCGCCAACAACTACGATTGAGTAAAAGGGTCGGTTACTCGCTCTTGGTAAAAACCTACCCTAAACTTACACTGTTAATTACCCAGCCGTAATGATTATCACCGACCAGTTATTTACAGAAGGATAAAAAGCTATTTGCAAAAACCCATATTTTCCCTGAGAGTGGAGGAATAATGGCTCAAGAGAATATAGTTGAAGAATACATTAGAACTCATCCAGGCTCGAAGAAGCTACACGACCAGGCAGTTGAAATCTTTGCTGCCAATGGTGCTACTCATTTTTCTCGCATCGTTGAACCTTTCCGGCCATACGTAACTCATGCCAAGGGCTCGCGGAAGTGGGACGTTGATGGTAATGAATACATAGATTACGTGATGGGCCACGGAGCTCTGATACTAGGGCATTCCCACCCCGAAATAGTACGAGCGGTTCAGGAACAAGCAGCCAGAGGAACTCACTATGGTGAGTGCCATGAAATGGAGATTGAGTGGGCCCGGTTGATAAAAAGCATGATGCCGGTGATAGAGAAGATTGAGTTCTTCTCCTGTGGTCAGGAAGCTAATATGATGGCGATAAGACTTGCCCGGGTCTTTACTGGCAGGAAAAAAATCCTCAGGTTCGTGGAGAACTTTCATGGTTGGGCTGACGAGGTGCTCGGCCCCACTCCCATAGGTACTGTTGCCAATGAGGTTAAAGTAATACCTATGAACAGCCCTGACTTACTAGAAAAGGAGCTGGCCAGTAGAGAATACGCCATCATCTTCATTGAGGGGGGTGGTGCTCATATGGGTGGTCAGGTTCCCTGGGATGCTGATTTTGTTCGTGCTGTGCCTAATCTCACCCGGAAGTATGGCACTGTTCTTCTCGTGGATGAGGTAGTTACCGGATTCCGCGATGCAACTGGAGGCTGGCAATCTGTGGTCGGAATAACACCTGATTTAACTACCCTGGGCAAAACCATAGGTGGTGGGCTTGGTGTTGGAGCCTTGGGGGGACGAGCTGATATTATGGATGGATTAAAGCCTAAGACTCCTCCCCAACAGTTTGTTACCCACTCCGGAACCTGGAATGCTAACCCGCTTACTGCAGCCGCTGGTATTGCCGCTTGCAAGCTCTATGTGAGAGGTGAGGTCCAAAGAAAGGCTAATCAACTCGGTGCTTATCTTCGGGAAAAAGGCAACCAAGCCTTAAAAGAACTAGGTATTAACGTTCGCCTTTATGGCAGGTCTATTGTCCACGTATACATCGGATCGATTGATTACGAACCATCCGATGATACTTTGCCACCCACCAGTGATGCCGGCAAGTTAATGGCAGGATACCCAATAAAACAACGCCTGTGCCTTCATCTGCTCCATCGCGGTGTTGCTACAATGGGAGCAAGAATATTTATCCTATCAGCAATCCATACTAAAGAAGATATCGACCAGACCATTAAGGCTTTTAGCGATTCTCTCAATGCTATGGTCGCCGAGGGTACACTGAAATGAGCTATTTCAGTATGATTGGGATAATCACCTTCCCACATGAAGTTTGAGAATTAAACCAAGCAGAAGCCAGAACATAACTTTAGACAATCCTACAATCGTATAAGGTAAATTAAAACCAGATTTTTACTCATAATCGTAAATTGAAGATTAAAACTATGAGGGGGGCAGTAATGGCAAGTAGTTTCGATTTAGTGATAAAGGGAGGATTAGTGGTAGATGGAACCGGTAGTCCATGGCTTAGAAAAGATATTGGGGTAACTAACGGGAAAATCACAAGAGTGGGTCATATCACCGAGGACAGTGGTAAAACGATAGATGCTACAGGAATGATTGTCTCTCCCGGTTTCATTGACCTGCACAATCATTCCGACTTTACTATCCTGGCGTATCCAAATGCTGAGAGTTACATAATGCAGGGAGTGACAACAGCAGTTGTGGGTAATTGCGGGCAGTCTCTAGCACCGCTGGCACCTGACAGGCTGGCTCTACTCAAGAGTTATCTCTTACCTTTCATGAAGGCCGGGTTTGATTACGGCTGGGACTGGATAACACTGACCGAATTCTACCAGAAAGTTGAAGAGCAAGGCACCACCATGAACCTAGCTCCTCTGGTTGGACAGGGAACCATCCGTTTAGTTGTCAAAGGATTCGATTCGACCAGCTCCTCAGCAGAAGAAATGAATCAAATGAAGAAGCTTCTGGCCCAAAGTCTCGAGGACGGTGCCTTCGGCATGTCCACCGGTCTTATCTATCCCCCAGGATGCTATTCGAGCACTGAAGAACTTATTGAACTAACTAGTGTCCTAAGGGAATATGGAGGGATATATACCACCCATATGAGAAACGAAGGAGACAGGCTTATCGAGTCCCTCGAAGAGGCTATCAAGATAGGAGAGGTAAATGGTATCCCAATTGAGATTTCGCACCATAAGGCGACCGGAAAGTCAAACTGGGGTAAAGTGAATGCTACCCTGAGGATGATGGAGCGGGCAAGACAAAGATACGTTGAAGTCAACTGCGATGTTTATCCCTACACCGCTGGGAGTACCACAATAACTTCTATGTTACCAACTTGGACATTGGCAGGTGGTGTCGAAAAAATGCTGGACCGACTGAAAGACAAACAAACTAGGCAGTCAATCAAAGTTGAGGGTACGAGATTTTCTGAGTGGGATTGCATTGTTATCGCCGAATGTCCATCAAAGAAAGAATATCAAGGGAAATCTCTGGAAGATATTTTTAAAGAAACAAATAGGTTTGATGATCCTTATGAAGGTTTTTTTGATTTACTTCTAGAGATAGAAGGTAATGCCAGCATTATCGAATTTGTGATAGATGAGAGTGATGTACAAACCGTCATGTCCAATCCGCTATCATCCATTATTTCAGACTCATGGGTGACTGCTCCAAGCTCGGGCGGAAAACCTCATCCCAGGGCCTATGGCACATTCCCGCGAGTGCTCGGCAAATATGTTCGGGAAGAAAAGCTGCTAACATTGGAACAGGCAATAAGGAAAATGACATCGATGCCTGCTATAAAAGTAGGTTTGAAGGACAGAGGTATCCTTAACGAAGGGTTCTGGGCCGACATTGTTATCTTTGACCAGGCATTGATCAAGGACCAAGCCACCTTTAACAACCCTCACCAGTATCCTACAGGAATAGACTACGTCATTGTAAACGGACAGGTGGTAGTCGATCATGGCAAACTAACCGGTGTTAGACCTGGTAAAACCCTGAGAAGATAAAGGAACAATTATTAATTCCCTGTAACCTGTGCATATTTGTTTGAGTTGAGGAACATTGAACAATACCTGTAATATTGGTATATATCATTGGTAGTAAAATATTGTGGCGAATGATATATACCACCAAATACAGTTGGGGAGTAGAGTTTGATGAAGATTTCAATCATTGGCGCATCCGGTGTTTTGGGCTCTTGTACCGCTTTTAATATTATGGTTAATAGACTGGCTGACGAGATCCTCATGATTGGTCACCATGATAGCCCACTTAAAGCTCACTGGATGGACTTGAGCACAGCAGCCACTGGCACAGATATAGTGGTACGCAGGGGTAGTTACGAGGATATGGTAGGTTCGAATATCATTATCGTTGCTGCAGGCGCACCCTCTGGGGTGATAACCTCTCGCAGAGAGTTGCTCCTCGCTAATCTTTCTATCGTTAGAGAAGTTGCTGAACAGGTCGATCGCTATTGCCCCGAGGCAATTGTTATTACCCAGACCAACCCCGTTGATCCGCTCAATTATGCCATGTATATCATGGGTAAGACTAAAGTTCGGTGGAAATATATAGGCTATGGATTAAATGATACCATCCGTTTCAGGATGTGGGTTGCACTAGCACTCGGTATCAGTTCCAAACGTGTGCAGGGTATTGTCTTAGGCGAGCACGGGAACAGTCAAGTCATGCTGTTCAGCAGTATCAGGGTGGATGGAAAGCTGGTTGAGATTGATGAGAAGTTTAAGAAAGAAATAAGAGCTAAGCCTCCTATAATGCTACACGAGTATGAGACTCTTATTCCAAAACGGACTTCAGGTTGGACATCGGCGGTCGGAATTGTAGCTATTATTAATGCTGTAAAAAACAATACTCAAGAAGTAGTTCCCTGCAGTGTTGTTCTCGATGGTGAATACGGTGTCCGTGGTTTAAGCATGACGGTTCCGGCCGTTATTGGGCAAAATGGAGTCGAGGGGGTCAATGTACTTGAACTTACGCCAGATGAGAAAGCAGGACTAGAGAAAAGCACCAGTGTTTTGAGTCCTTTAATGCGATATGTAGAGCAAGAATTAAACGGTGGCAAGGGAGCTTTGCCAACCTACTCACTGTAGGTAACCAAATAGAGAGGTGATGTTTTGGCTAATAGTAAATTCTCAAAATTACTGGAACCTACCTATATTGGTAAAGTCAGAATAAAGAATCGTATCGTCAAGACTGCTCAAGGCTCTTCTACCATCGAGCCAGATACGGGCTTCGTTGGAGAACGGGCTAAATCCTATTATGAGTCTTTGGCAAAAGGTGGAATCGGTCTGTTCATCGTTGAGTTCTGCGGTGTGTTGTAGCCATTTGGAGTCCTTCACGCCCCGGTGCAGTTTCGTCTTCATGACGATAGGCTGATTCCCAGTTACAGTGAGCTGGCCCATATTGTTCATAAGTATAATTGTCCCATCTTTCTCCAACTTATCCACTCAGGTCCATGGAACCCCACCGGTTATTTGGTTCGTCCAGATGCCAGATGTTCCTCGCCATTAACCAAAGATAATATGCCGGGACCAGATTTCGTGGAATGTAAAGAAATGAGCCTTGCTCAGGTGGGGGAGGTCATTGAGATGTTCATCAGAGCAGCAGAGCGTGCCTACGAGGCAGGATGGGACGGTATCGAGATGAATGCGGGAACGTGTACCCTACCTAATTCCTTCTTGTCCCGTGTTTTTAATCAACGTGATGACAAGTATGGCATTTCTAGCCTCGAGAATAGAGCTCGCTTTGTAACCGAGATTGTCAGCGGGATCAAGAAACGTGTTGGGCCAGACTTCCCTATTGTCGTATTACTTAACATGCGCGAATATGGCAATGAAAGAGGGACCACGATTGAAGATAGCTCACAGTTTGTAAAATTATTTGAGAATGCAGGTGCTGACGCTATCCAGGTGAGGGCTCACTATTACGGTCATCGAGGAGGTTTCCTTCATCCCGACAGGTTCTACTATCCCGAACTTCTTAGTCCGCTACCCGAAGGTTTGGATTGGAACCAAAGTCGTCGAGGCATAATAGTGCCACTGGCAGTAGCGGCCAAGAGGGTAGTCTCCGTACCTGTGATATGCGCGAGTAGAATAGCCCCGATACTTGGCGAGAAATTGCTTCAAGATGGAAAGCTGGACTTTGTTGGTATGACTCGTGGTCTCCTTGCTGACCCGGAGCTACCAAAGAAGGTTATTGAAGGTAGATTGGAGGATATTCGTCCTTGTCTTGGCTGTCTACATTGTATGGATGTTCGTCTGCACAACAAACCAGTGATGTGTCGAGTGAATGCCCAACTAAACCGGGAAAGAGATTTAACCTATCAACAAGCCTTGAAGAAAAAGAAGGTTATCGTGGTGGGCGCTGGGCCTTCGGGTATGGAAGCTGCTCGAGTAGCAGCGCTGAGGGGCCATGATGTAACAATCTACGATAAGGAGCGCAGATTAGGCGGGCTGTTACTTATTGACGCGTTGCTAAAAGACCTTGAAGTTAATGACATAATGGACTTAATTCACTACTTCAGGATACAGTTCAACAAGCTCGGCGTCAAGATAAAGCTGGGAGAGACGGTAACAGCCTCAGCGATCTCGGGTTTTAATCCAAACGTAGTCATTGTTGCTGCAGGAGGGAAAGAAACTATTCCGAGTATTTCTGGTCTCGAAAAAACAAAGGTATTGAGATGGTCCGTCCTCCAACGCAAACTTAGGTTCTGGCTTAGCTTCCTGAACCCTCGGTCTTTGGAGAAACTAACTAAGATCTGGGTGCCCATAGGTAAGAAAGTAGTCATCATTGGAGGTAGAATCCACGGTTGCGAGCTAGCCGAGTTCTTGGTAAAGCGAGGTAGACAGGTGACTATTGTTGACAGCGCAAACGCTCCGGGTGAAGGTATGACCGGTGATGACAAGTTTCAGCTCTTCCCCTGGTTTGACAAGAAAGGAGTCAAAACGTACTTTGATATAAAGTATGACACTATAACCGATACAGCTGTTGAGGTTACCACTAAAGAAGGACAGAAGCTTATACTGGAGGCTGACAGCGTAATTACTGCCCTACCTCTACAGCCTAACACCGACTTAATGAATAAATTAAAGGGGAAAGTTGATGAAGTCTATTTTATCGGGGATTGTAGAGAACCTGGGGGGATACCTAACGCTATTGCCGATGGGGCGATATTAGGTAATTCAATATGAGTTTAGATACAAGTTATCCAGCGAGACCAAAGCTTAAGCAGAGTGCACGAAATGTAGTTTCGTGCAATGGCAGTATAAAAGGAACGATTGTTACACCACTGTATAAGTTAGTGGTTTAGTTACTTCAATCTGGAATAGATGGGGCAAATGATATCATGTAATTATACGCAGGTGAGGATAAACATCCCTATGTTCGTGCAGTGGTAACCAATTAAATTAACGATTTACTCCGTTGATTGAAGTCATCGACATACGAGTTGCACAAATCAGGTATCAAATATAGAATATTGACAAATATGAAGCAGGCGGAAATCTATATATCCTATAAGTACTGAATTAGAAGACCTTCTACGATTAAATAAGTCGCATATTAAACCTGCTGTTAATGCACTTACGGCAGCATTCCAAGATTACTCACTTTTGAATTACTACTACCCTGATGAGTTAACTAAGAAGAGAATAGCTCATTATTTCTTATCTTTAACCGTTTTTAGCGGTATTCGTTATGGTGAAATATATGCCATATCTCCCAATCTTGAAGGAATTGCAGTCTTAGATCCCCAATTGAAAGAGGCCGCGAGTGGTATCCTAAAGGGTGCACCGACACGTAAACTTTTTGAGGTATACGAAGCGAAAGGTTAGATTAACGATTCTTTTACCGACACATACCTGATGTATGGCACTCGCTTGAGCCTCGGCGGGTCCCGTTTCGCGACGTGAGGCCCCTAGGATTAGTCCGAGATTAGGGTACCTCTGTCTGTCTGAGATCGTTCCTTTTTTGTTGATATTAACGAATTCCAGTAGTAAGATTAGAGAGGTATAATATAGGAGAAACATTTTACAGGGACAGGCCAAAGCACCACTACCATGACAGGGATTAATGATACATCAAGATCTACAGCTTGTCTTTTCTCGGTACTGCTTGATGCGACGAAGGTAGCTTTTGCAAGCCTTTTAGATAACCTACTAACTTGAGCCTCAAAGCCGCACCATTTACGCTGACTATTACATGTGTAGCACCTTACTGAGGAACAACTTTGTACGCTTATGTCTGGAAGCGAGCAGTTTTTCGGGTGTGGCTTCTTCGATAATTAGCCCTTCATCCATAAGAATCATCCGGTCGCCAGCAGCACGTGCGAATCCCATCTCGTGCGAGACCACAACCATGGTCATCCCCTCACTAGCTAAGGTTAACATCACATCCAAAACTTCTTTTATCATCTCAGGATCGAGTGCGCTGGTCGGTTCATCGAATAGCATAATTTTAGGATTCATCGCCAAAGCCCGTGCGATGGCTACGCGTTGCTGCTGGCCCCCAGAGAGTTGAATGGGATAAGACGAGGCCTTATCTGGAATTCCTACCTTAGCCAGCAGGTCAAGGGCAATTTTCTGTGCCTCCTTCTTAGTACGTTTGCGTACTACCCGTTGTGCTCGTGTCAGGTTTCCCGTTACTGTGAGGTGGGGAAATAGATTAAACGACTGGAATACCATACCAATTTCTTGACGGACTGCATTGATATTCTGAGTATCGTGCAGAGAAATACCTTCTACCACAATACTTCCTTCATCGTATTCCTCAAGCCGATTAATACAGCGAAGCAAAGTGGACTTACCTGATCCGGAGGGGCCAATTATCACAACCACTTCACCTTTATACACATCCAGGCTTACTCCCTGTAGTGCATGGATTTCACCGAAGTACTTATGAACATTATTAATGCGAATAATCGGTTCTACGTTGTTCATCTTTCGAATTTAGTCCTTCTCTCAATCCAGGCTACTCCGCGAGCCGAGAACAGAGTCATAACTAGGTACAACAGGGCAACCATTGTCCACACTTCGATCGGATTGAAGTGCGTCGCCATGAATTCCCGCCCCCGACGGGTCAGATCAGCTACGGCTACTATGCTAACCAGTGACGAATCCTTGAGTAGGGCAATAAACTCATTACCTACTGGCGGTAGAATTACGCGGACTGCTTGCGGTAAGATAATGTGACGCATCGACTGGAAATATGACATCCCCAGGCTTCGGGCGGCTTCCGTTTGTCCTTTGGGAATACTCTGTATACCCGCCCGATAAATCTCACTCATATAAGCCCCGTAGCATAGCCCCAGGCCCATAATGGCAGTATAGATTGCATTAGCATGATAGTTAGCCAGAGCAGATATATTCAACCATTGCCCGATTTGTTGAATCACTGCAGGAAACGCAAAATACCACCAGATTAGCTGCACAAGAAGAGGAATACCCCGCACTATTTCTACGTATAACGTTGCCGCGCCATGTATAAAGGGGTTCTTTGAGAGTCTGCCCAAACCGCCAAACATACCGAGGATTATAACGAATACAAATGATGCCACTGTGATAATGACGGTTACAGTAATGCCATCACGCACAAATAGTAGAATATCCCAGTATGGATCGGATCTTACCGTGACGAGAACCACCAACGAGACAACCACTAAAACCAACAGAATCCACCCGAGGTCAATACCCATGAGCGACTTGGCGCCAGGAGTATGAATCAGCTTACTTCTACCGGCACTGGGTTTTGGCTCTTCTTCCACGAGAAACCTCAAAATGACCCGGTATGTTCTGCTTCTCTAGGCCTTATAAATATGGTTCTAGCTTTCTATTCAGCAACAAGCCACTTGTCAATCAGTTGCTCGATAAGTCCTTCAGCCATAACGGATTCTAGGCCTGAGTTAATTTTTTCTAGTAACTCCGGATTATTCTTACAAACCGCAATCCCGATCTCTTCACTGGTAAAGAGATCGCCTACCGATTTTAGCTTATCAGGGTTATTACCTATATATCCATAGGCCAAGGGATTATCGGCGACAACCGCATCGATTTGTCCGTTAATCAAATCTTGGAAAGCGAGGCCAATATCATCATATGTCCTTAGCGTTGCGCCATCTATATCCTCAATTGCAAAGGAACCGGTAGTCCCGATTTGTGCACCGGCAACCTTACCCTCCAGGTCATCTTTGCTCTTGATGTCGGTATTGTCCTCGCGCACCGTGACCAACTGCCCCACCTGAAAATAGGAGTCTGAGAATAGCATTTCCTCGGCACGTTCTGGTGTGATGCTAATTGATGATATGGCAGCATCATACTGACACTGCGCTACCCCGGCTAGAAGTGGATCCCAGGCTACATTGAGAATCTCAATTTCGAGGTCCTCTTTTTCGGCAATGGCTTTAATCAGATCAATATCAAATCCTACAATCTCCTTTGTGTCCTCATTGACATACTCGAAAGGAGGCCAAGTAGCATCAGTGGCAATAGTAATCTTTGCCTCTTGGGTACAACCAGCCAGTACAAAACTGAGTAACAATAACCCGATTAAGATAGACCCAAAAATACGTTTCATAATTTTCTCCACCTTTTTTACTTTGGCGCCAGTTTACCATAGTTGGGGTGTGCTGTCTATAATTTCATCCTGCAAATCTGCTTTTTACTAACCTATTCAAATAAGTTATAAGTTGATGGGCACGGGGTTTCAGCCCCACGACCCAAAGGTCATTAGATCGAATAAGAAAAAGAATTGGCTCCCCGGGTAGGACTCGAACCTACAACCTAGCGTTTGGGGGTCGGAAATCCTGCCAAACCTTTCTGATTGTAACCCTCAATTCTATTTCTGCTTTCTGCTCTCCAAGAAGGCTCGTATCATCGATACCTCCATACATATTATGATAAGGATCAACCCAAAAGATAAAACGAGCCATATTATAGGCGTGAAGCCACCAAGCGTTACATCTAGAGCTGCGGTAACTATGCCGACAACCAATAATGCCAGCGCCGGCCATTCAAGAATATTATGATATCGCGTAAACTTTTTACTCTCTGCTTCATAAACTTCTTCTTTAGACTTCTCATTTGTCATAGGTTCACCTCCTAATGTTGGTTAATTCTGAAAATACCCTAGATGTATCGGTAATGGACATAAATATCTCAAATTACTCTTGTTTTATAGACACAACAGCCCACTTCTCTTTGTAACTACCTTCCTGTTCAACTCTGAATCTTTCAAGTATTTTCTCCCACTCCTCCTGGTCTACATAACCAAAAGGAGGGCCAGCACCCAGGCTAAGGTACGCTTGCCCTTTAACCTTGAGGATACGTTTGATTTCATTTACAACTGATTCTCTATGATTAGCCATAGAACATAATAAGCCATTGGCAAGAACGAAATCGACTGATCTGTCTTTAATAAAACTCACGTTGGAGGCAGATGAAGCGTGTGCTTCAATGTTGCGGTAACCACCTTTCTCTATCTTTTTCTCTAGGGCTCGGATACAGTTTTTACCCAAATCAACTGCGTAGACCTTTCCTTCAGGACCAACGAATTCAGCCAAAGGAAGAGTATAGTAACCTGAGCCACAACCAAGGTCAGCAACCACCTGACCTTTTTTGATGTAGGGTTCAAGGAGTTTTCGAGGGGGTTCAAACAGTCTTCTGATTGGGTCCAGAAGAGCTGGTGGTCTCCTCAAGAATAACCAGTCTGACCATTTCGACTTTGTTTGGTCTTTTTGCTGTTTCTCTTTCCCAGCTCTACTTTTTTCTTTGCTCATATCTATTTTCCTCACCTCCTTTTGTTCTAATTCTTCTCTGATCTTGGTATCCCTATCCACCTCGGTGTTCTATCCATATATTCACGATAGGCTTCACCAAACTTATTAAGGCAGGTGCGTTCTTCGACAAGTATCATCAAGTGCGTTATTACCGTGAGAATAGCTAAAAGTAGTAGGAACAGCCAGGAAGCCGAAGCTATCCCAATACCTACAAATACCAGTATCATGCCTAGAGATAGCGCGTTTCTTGAGTAACGATATACACCTTTGGTGAACGGCTCACCCTGTGGGGTAGCCGCTATATTTGCCACAGCTATGGTAAGGACAATCAATCCTAGCACGTAGACTGGCAGACCCATGTAAAACCATATTGTCCCCAGTTTCAGTGGTAGGAAAATAGAGTATATCAGTAGAATGAAAAAGAATAATGCCACCAACATACTAAATTTCCTCTCCTCCTCACCGTGGGCTATTTTACCCCCTACATCTTTAAAGACTTGCACTGTTAAAAGAATATACAAAAAGATAAGAACCATTGGTATCCAGGCGTTCCAGATGCCAACTTCAAAGACTGGTATAGCTGACATTTTTATCCTCCTTCCACAATAACTTAAGATTTCGGTATCCCTATCCATCTTGGGGTTCTTTTCATATATTTTTGGTAGGAATCACCATACTGCTTAACTAGAAAGTCCTCTTCGGCATGTGCTGCAATATTGAGGAACACTATCCAAAGAAGAGCGCACAATAGAATTACCCAAGAAGCGCTGGCTATGCCCATACCAACGAATTGCAGGAAGCTGCTGAAGTAAATAGGGTGTCGCGAAATGCGATAAGGTCCTTGGGTAATTGGCTTATCGAGAGGTGTGTTGGCAACGCTAATTGTAATCATAACCTGCAAGGTTAAGCCCAGGGCGAAAATAGGAAGACCTACATATAGCCATACCGTATCCAGCTTCAGTGGTAGAAAGATGGAGTAGAGGATAATAAGAGGCCAGATTACTAGATGGGTAGACCATACTAAGACCTTCTTGGTTCTGCTAGTCGTTACGAAGCTCTGCAGCCTCTTGATTCTCTTTTTCCCTTCCTCACTTAGAAAAAGATCAGGAATAAACATAGTCGCGAAAACGAGCAGTGGGAGTATCCAGACATTCCAGACACCTATCTCAAATGCTGGTATAGCTGACATGATTACCCTCCTTAAGGTTACCTATGTAGACTGTAATCTAGCCCTCATTAGTACGATTGTCAATAAAAAAGAGGATTGAAAAAGCCATTTAATTTTCCATAACCCTCATAGTGCGATGATTATATATTAAAAGGAACTAACTGTCGTTTAACAATAAGTGGATGTTTGTCCAGACATAATAAAATTGTTACTATAAAGAAAGTGCATTAAACTAACTATTGTCCATTGACATGATAGACAGTATGGTTTATCGTTAATACTACCGATAATAAAAAGGAGGCAAAACTTATGCAAGCATACTGTATGAAATGTCGTACCAAGAAGGAAATGAAAGATCCCAAAAGCATAACCATGAAGAATGGTAGACCAGCAACTCAAGGTGTATGCCCGACATGTGGGACCAAAATGTTCAGGATAGGAAAGAGTTAGGGTTAATATACTGGTAATTTAGGATAGTAAGGGCTGGATAGTTTTCTTTAATATCCAGCCCTTTTGCTATCTATCACCAAAACAAGCTATTGTTGTCTAATCATCGTCGCCTGATCCTACAGGTCTGAGAGCACACACGTTGCGAAACGTAGTGATATTCTGAAG
>SDBT01005910.1_pt1 | contig 20462 bp, 20 predicted proteins | sample 2277101 | NCBI WGS metagenome assembly SDBT01 (sample SAMN10404973, study PRJNA504765) | marine sediment metagenome | isolation source: marine sediment core GS10_PC15, 103 cmbsf | place: Arctic Ocean: Southern Knipovich Ridge | collected 2010 | reverse complement strand
CCGCATATTCCAAAGATTGGAAGGTCACCGATCATAAGCTTACACCTTCATCGCCTCGATTATGGAATCCATAAACTCCCCTCTGCACAGGAGCTTGAGATCATGAAAACCCGAGGCAATCAGATCCTCGCTAAGTTCGCTAAACGTATATGTCCCACCGCCCGGCGTGTTCACTAGCATGTTGACAGCAAACATCGCGCCGCCCGGTGGGCTTGTGTGCGACTCTTCCATTATGACGTCGCGAATGAGAATGCGTCCGCCATCCGCCAGGGCGGTATGAATCTTTGCAAACAGATCCCGGTTCTCCTGGCGAGAGTTCATGTGCACAATGGCACTGACCCAGGCGAGGTCCGCGCCACAGGGCAAAGTCTCATCCACTTCAAAATCCCCGGGCACGAACGTTACCCGATTTTCCAGACCGGCCGCGGCGATGTGGCGACGAGCGATGGGTATGACATCGGGCAGATCGAACAGGGTCGCCTTGGCGTCAGGGACTGCTCGCAACATTGCTATGGTCCACGTCCCGGGTCCACCACCAAGATCAAGCAGATGAGAAAACTCCGGAGGTCCGATGGCCTTCAGAAGACTCGGGGCCATAGGACGGGAGATCTCATCCATTGCCTCGATGAACGCCATCAGATCGGCTTGCGGGCCACGAATACTCCCCGCGTGCTCAGCAAGTCGCCCGCTCTGGGTTACTTTGGCTAGTTCGGCCCAGTTTCGCAGACAGTTCGCCATGTGTCGCACCATCGACAGTATGCTGTTGGAACCTGCCTCCGTCAGCAATTCGACGGTCCCAGCGGCCGGAGCATATTGGTTTTCGTCCTTGGTGAGGAATTCCATTGCTGTCAGTGCATCGACCAGCATGGTTGTTGCTCGCAAGTCCGTATCAAGTCGTCCCGCCAAGTTCTCTGCCGTCATGGCCTGTTCCGACAGGACGTCAAAGACGCCCAACTCAGCGCTCGCTGTAAGCACGCACGCTGGTTGGAAAGCTCGTGTAACGCTCAGTACATCTTCCGCTGTCCACTGTTTGTTCGTGTTCATCTTTATCGCCTGTTCTGTCGAGGACGAAACTTGCCTGCCCCTCCGGTTCGTGAAAGATGACTGAAAGTTTTATCGTTACCCATGGTGCCGCCTTTCGGTTATTGGTGTCACTGCGATGGAGTGAGCCTTAGCCACAACGTGGATGTCCATTCCAACCCGCAACTTGAGCTCACGTCCGGCGTCTTCCGTCAGTTCCACGACGAACCGATTACCCCGCGCCTCGACAGTGACCCACAGGGCAAGGCCGTTCTGTTCCAGCCGTTGCACCGCTGCGGGAAACGTGTTACGTGCAGAGATTCCTTGGGGATGCGATAGTGACAGGATCAGGTCCCTGGCCGGTAAGGCAACGGCGACGGTCTGGCCGGTTCGCAGATTCTTACCGGGAACCTTCAGCTTCTGCTGCCCGCAGCGAACCAATACATAGCCTGCACGTTCGGGGCTTTCGATCACAATTCCGTTGAGCACGTTCAAGATCGGATCGATGCTGCTTCCCGATCCAGCCACCAGGTCACGAGGGTCCAGAGATCGCGCGATTCGCCCCGTAGCCATCTGCCAGGTCCTTTCGGACAAGAATAGTATTTCAGTCAACGAGTGGCTGACGTAGACGAAAGGTACTTTCCATTGCTCATATGCGTACTTGAGGTAGGTTAAAATCGCCAGCCTCGCCGGTTCATCGACAGAAGCAAGGGGCTCATCCAGCAGGAGCAATTGAGGTCCGGCCGCCAAAGCCCGCGCCAGTGCCACACGCTGGCGTTGCCCACCGGACATGGTATTCGGCGAACGGTCGAGAAGCCCGTCCAGGCCCAGCACGTCAGTCAGTTCCGCTACGCTCGGGCCGCGCGAGTGACGGTGGCGACCATACTCTATATTGTCGCGGGCGGTCATGTGAGGAAAAAGCCTGTCCTTCTGAAACACATAGCCTATAGCCCGTTTGTGCGTCGGGATGCAGACTTTTGCCCCCGAGTCGAACAGCTTGTTGCCATTGAGCGAGATGTATCCCTCACGTGGTTTCAGCAGCCCCGTCAGACAGTTCAGGAGCGTTGTTTTCCCGCATCCCGAGGCTCCGAACAGTCCCATTCTCGGTGCTGCCTCGCTGCTTTGAGCGTGCATCTCGAAACTGCCCAGCCTGACCTTGAAATCGAACTTAAGCACTTACCTTCCTCCTGTCGTCTGCCCGAGGCCCCCGCCCGATGAGCAGTTGCGAAACAATCATAGCCGCCATCCCAACGGCGATGGAGATCCACACGAGTCCCCACGCTGCCTGTTCCCTCCCGGCCATCAGGTCCGTGTAGATTGCCAGCGAAACTGTTTGTGTTTGACCAGGGATATTACCGACCAGCATTATCGTAGCTCCAAATTCGCCGAAGGCTCTGGCAAAAGTCACTGCCCCCGCCGCCAGCAGTCCGGGCATCGCAATCGGAAGTGTAATCGTCAGGAAGACCCTCAATGGTCCGGCGTTGAGCGTTCTGGCGGCTTCTTCAAGCTCCTTGTCGCACTTTTGGAAGGCGACCTTGGCGACGACCAGGAAGATGGGAAAGGCCATCACACCCGCGGCGATTACCGCGCCCTTCCAATCGAACATTACCGGGACGCCAACTGCTTCAAGCCACCGGCCCAGCAGCCCCTTCGGACTTAGAATGACCAGAAGGCAATAGCCTATCACCACCGGCGGGACGACCAGCGGCAGTGAGAGCATCGATTCTGCTAATCTTAGCCCGACGCCGCGCCGGCGGACCATCCAGAACGCTATCGGGGTCCCGGCGAGCATGATGATCGCGGTGGTCACCAGCGATACTCTGATGGACAGTTGCAGCGCTTCTGTCGATGCTGCGGTCCACATGGTCTACTTCACCTCCTTGCGGATCGACTCGAAGCCTTGTTCAGCGAAAACCGCCGCGGCGTGGGTAGAGGTTAGAAAATTGAGGAACGCTCTGGCGTTCTCAGCGTGAGGCGCATCGGCCAATATACAGACCGGGTAGACAATCCCCGCATGAGTGGGTGGCGGAAAGTCGAAAGCTACTTCGATCGCATCGCTGGACATGACATCGCTGCCGTAGACGATTCCCGCCCCGACGCCCCCCGCCTTGACTTGCGCCACGCCCGCTCGTGCATCAATACACGGTACGAACTTCCCTCGCAGCCGCTCCCACAAACCCAAGTGCATCAGTGCCTGTTTGGCGTATATTCCGGCCGGTACGTGCGACGGATCACCAATTGCTATCCGTCGGACCTCGTCCTTCAGTAAATCTGCGGGCTTAACGATACGCAACCCTGAAGATGACTCGACGACGCAAACCAGCGTATTACGCAGCAGGTCTTTCCGCGTTTCGGGCATCACGTGGCCTGAACTTTCGAGCAGATCCATATCTCTGGTCGAAGCCGAAATGAATGCGTCCACCCGAGCGCCCGCTTCGATCTTCTTTCGCAGCAGCCCGGACGAGGCAAGAACCAGTCGCACCCGAATACCGCGCGAGTCTTCAAAATCTTTTGCCAAGCGCTCCAGGGCATTGGCCATACTCGCCGCGGCCGCAACGTAGATTTCCTGGCCTCCCCCCCTCTGACGAGAGCTAGCCGTACCCAACCACATCGCCGAGACGACAAGAGCGGTAACAACCACCAGAATGATCCGTTTGAGTTTCACCTTGTCTCAACCTCCGGTCATGGTCATCAGATTTTTGGTTACAAAAGCTTGTCCGTTCCGTTTCAGGTTCAGTGCTTTTTGGACGGCCTCGATCAGAGAGTCCGTATCTGCGGGCTGGGCCTCACGCAAGATCGGCCTGATGTCCAGAGCCTTTCCTATCGCCAGACATCCGACCAGTTCCCCGCAGGCCGTCAGTCGCAAGCGGCGGCAACCGGGACAGAACGGCCCGGAGCTTGATGATATGAAACCGATGAATCCCTCCCGGGCTTGGTTGTCCCTTGCGAGGAACCTTCGAGTGGAATCACCAGCCCGGACCGGTTCAGGGCAAAGCACAAACGCCTGTGAGAGCCGGGCTTTGACTTCCGCCGAGGAGACAAACCACTCATCAAAATGTTCTGCGGCCGGGCCGATAGGCATAAGTTCCAGGAATCGCACTTCGCAGCCGCGATCCAACCCGAATCGCCCAAGCCGCACCACCTCGTCGCTATTAAAACCCCTCATGACAATCACGTTCAGCTTGATCGGACTAAATCCGCTGCGTAAGGCGGCGGTAAGGCCTTCCAGCGCATGTCGCACGTCGCCACCGCGCGTCAGCCGCGCGAAGGTACTGGGGTCTAAGCTGTCCAGGCTGATGTTGAGGCGTTTCAGGCCGGCCTGTTTCAATTGCCAAGCCGTTTCGGGCAAATAATATCCGTTCGTCGTAAGGGCGATGTCAGCGATTCCTTCACGCGCCAGCTTTTCGATCAGATCAGGGATATCCGGTCGAACCAGCGGTTCCCCGCCGGTAATGTGCACCTTGGACAGTTCGTAATGAGACTTTAGTGCGCGGACAAAGCTCACAATCTCTTCAAACCTGAGGATGTCTCGATGGTCTCGTTTTGGGACGCCCTCGGGAGGCATACAGTACAGACATCGCAACTGGCAGCGATCCGTGACGGAAATTCGAAGGGATATTGACTGTTGTTGCTGATAAGCGATCATGGAATGGGCCTCCATGGAGTAAACTCCACCAATTCACCGGCAGCGATTTTTCGGATGTTTTTCGGTACGAGGACAACGCCGTCTGCTTGTGCCCCGGAAACAAGATCCGCCGATCCACATGATTTAATGGGGTCCACCTGCAGGCCTTTCCTGCCCCAAATGAGCTTGCCCAGGACAAACGCGGTGCGGTTTGCCTTGCTGCGGACCGAACGGCTCAGCGGCAGCTTCAACGTGACATGGCAGGATTCAGCATCGAATCCTGACAATCGACGAATCGCGGGAAGGACAAGCTCGCCAAAGCCTGTCAGGGCGCTCAGGGGATTCCCGGGTAAGGCGAAGATGTGGCGGTTCCGAGTGAGCGTGGCATAAAGCTGAGGTTTGCCTGGTTTCATCGCAACCCCGTGAAACCGTACAGTTGCTCCAATCTGCTTCACCGCCTCCGGAACAAAGTCGTATTTCCCAACCGACACGCCACCGGTGAGAATAATCACGTTATATTTGGAGGCGGCTGCCTTCAGCTTTTTGGCGATCATTCTCGGATCGTCGAGCACGATCTGATGTCCGATTCGACTAATCCCGGCGTTTTGGAGTCCCGCCAGCAAAGCTGGCCCGTTGGAGTTGCGCAGTTGATGAGGCCCGACCTTCACACCGGGGTCTCGCAGTTCCCGGCCAGTGCAAAGCACGGTGACGCCGGGACGTTCATATACCTTTATAGCGACCTTTCCGACAGAGGCACACAGTCCGATCCGAGCGGGACTTAGAACCGTTCCCTTGCACAAAACGACCCGGCCTTTAGTGACTTCCTCGCCTTGTATGCGGATGTTGGCTCCGACCTTGGTGATCGCGTTGAACTTCACGAACCCGTCACGTTCGGTGGTTTCCTCAAGTTTCACTACTGCATTAGCCCCTCCCGGAACGCCGGCGCCGGTCAGGATCCTGACGCATGTCCCCGCCGTAACCTTCGGGCATTTCGCACTGCCGGCTGCCACCTCACCGACCAAGCGAAGCTCACGCGGACTCTTCGCCAGGTCTTTCGCGCGGACAGCATAACCGTCCATCGCGGAACGGTCGGTTGGTGGAAGGTTTCGGTCAGCCCGAATGTCCTCGGCCAGACAACAACCCAGGACTTCGTCGAGAGGATTGCGCACCGCTTTCAGGGGGCGCACATTGGTGAGAATAATCTTCAGGGCTTCTTTCGTTGCAATCAAAAGACGACTCCTTTCCAAACACGGGAGGCCGGGACGTTTCCATCCGAACCCTATCGCCCGGGAACCGTAGCTTCGCGACGTGCCCGCAAGTGATGGCGTTGCCTGCAGGATATCTGGCATTAGGTCCGTCGGGTCGGAGGTCGATTTTCAGAATTATACTATTATATCATCTCAGTCGCAATACTCCATGCGATACCTACGCAGGTGAGAGAAACACCGACGCAATACCATTCTGTGTTTATTCATGTGCGGTACGTCCATCCCATCTATACCGACAGGACTAGTCAGCCTGGCTGTTCTTAGTCTTCAGCAACAGGGCATCGACCTTGCTGCACAGTACGTCGAAGTCCACCGGTTTTTCCAGGAACTCCGATACGGGCAGCCAGGTGTCGTCGATGTCGCGGGAACCGAAGCCCAGGGGGAATTTGGCATTTACCGCGGTCAGCATCAGGACGGGAATGCCCTTGAGCTTCTCGTTGTAGTGACGCATCGTGCGGGCCAGCTCGAAGCCTGCGGAGGAGTCTTCCGGAAACATTACGTCCAGTATCACCAACTCGGGAGGCCTTTTCTCCATGCTCCCGGTTGCACTTTCAGTGTCCAACTCGATCTGTACTTCGTGTCCCGCATCCCGCAAAACGGTCGAAGCGGCGGATGCGAAGTCTTCGTCGTCATCAACAATCATTATATAGGCCATTTCAAGTCTCCTTCTTCCCTGGTGCGGGCGGTTCGTCCACAGTGGAGGGAAACCAAAGTTTGAATGTCGTTCCGGCTCCAGGTTGGGTTTGCACCTGCAGTCGAATTCCGTGAAGTTCCGTCACGTATTTCACAATCGCCAGGCCCAGCCCGGAAGATTCCTTATTGTGGTGCACCGCCTCCTTCGTGCGGTAATGTTCATCAAAGATGTGAGGCAGCTTTTCGGCTGCGATGCCTATGCCTTCGTCACTTATGGTGATGATCGCCTGGGACGGTTTTTTGTGGCTGCATTGCACGCCGACGTGCCCGCCTTTATACGAATAAAGCACCGCGTTCGAAAGCAGGTTGCTGAAAAGCATCTTCAGGTGGTCCTCGACGCCTTTAGTTCGGGCCGGCTGAATGTCGATATCAAGAACGATTTGGTGCTCTTGCACCAAAGGCCGAACCTGTTCGACGCACCAATTGAGCACCTCCGAAAGATTCAGTTCGACGTTGTCAGGCGGTTTTTGACCGCTGGAGCTTAAGTTGGCCAGTTGGAGCATCTCCTGAATCTCACTGGCCAGTCGGCGAGACCTAGATGTGATCTTCCGGGCCACCTCCAAGGCTTCGTCGGACAACACGCCGCAATGACCCTTCAGCAAGAGTTGTGCGTTGGCGTGGATGGCCGCGAAAGGGGCCTTCAACTGGTGGGTCATGGTGAGCATGTGCCTGGATCGCTCTTCCTGGGCGGCCACCAGGCGGCGGTTGGTCTCAGCCAGTTCAATGTCCCTGGTGCGCACCATCTTGGATAGGTAGGACGCCATGTACCACACCACAAGCCATATCCCGACTGCGGAGGGAAAACTCAGTGCCTTTACCGCCGATTCTGCCGCGACATTTGATGTGGATTGCTCGTTAGTGAAGACGTGAACCGTACCGAGAATACCGATGTTTTCTGCAGTAATACATGCGGTGAACATCGTGCTCGCCATGAGCACGACCGCGAGACTTTGCCGGCGGGAAAAGAACACACACGCCAAAACGATGTGGAACAAGTAAGTGAACGGGATATACGTCCGAACGCTTCCGAGGAAATGCACCACAGCCGTTAAAATCAGAAGATCCAAGACGATCTGCGCCCATAAGTTGACCGACGATCCGTTGGACTTGCGCGATAATCGCATCCGGCGGGCGTGGGCAAGATATACCACGTTGCACAGAATAAGGATACCGCTTAAGACGAACGGCCAAAGGCCTGGCGAGAGCAAACCGGTATACCGAACAAGTCCGTCAAATCTGCCCAGGATGCCAAAGGCCAACAGAATAGCCACTACAATCCATCGGCACCGACAGAACCAGAGGACGTTCCTGGCGAGAATTGATTCCGGCAGGGATCGGGCGCTGCGCCCGCCCGTCGCGTCGGGAGCAACTGTGGCCTTGGGCGAAATAGGCAACTCATAGCTGGCTGGCTGAACTGGATCGGACTTGGTCATTAGAAGTAGTCCATCGCCTTGATTTTCTTCAGTTCGATCTCGTCGCGTTGCTCTGTACGAACGAGACTCTCAAAGAGCTCTCGTATTTCTTCGTCTACGGGCTGTTGCAGCACCTGTCGATAGAGCCTCACGAGGCACTCATCTAAGATCACGGCCGCATCCAGCACCGCCGCTGCCGTGGCGTTGTCGGGCAACTCGATTCTATCGAAGCATCTGCAATCGGCGGCATGAGGTTCGTATCGAAGCGGGACCGAACAGACTCGGCGAACCTGCTCGGGAGACAGTTTATCCAGGGATTCGGCAATACGTTTGCGATGTCGGGACATGTAATCCGTAAGCAAGCGAACGCCTTCACGGTGGGAGTGTTCGGACAGATCCGCGTAGAAATCTGCGAGCATCTGCTCGAATATCTCGGCATGTTTTAGCACGTCTTCAATGGTGATCACTGCCATGTCCACCTCTTAGAATTTGTCGTAGAAGATATCTTCCGCTTGGAGGCCTTTTTCTTCGAGTACGCGTATTACGGCTTCGATCATTGGTGGCGGGCCGCAAAGAAACGCCTGGCGTTTCACGTCTGGCTCGAGGTGTTTATCTACCGAAATATGAATGAATCCTGTCTCGCCATCCCATTGTTCATCGGGTTTCAGTGGATCCGAAAGGGCATAAACAACATGGAGGTTCGGATGCTTCCCCGCCAATTCCTCGAATTCCCGGAGATAGAACACATCTGTCGTCGTCCTGCATCCAAAGAACAGCCAGCAACTGCGGTCCGGCCAGCGGTCGTAGATCGTATAAATGATGTTCTTCATCGGCGCCATACCGCACCCGCCGCCGACGCAGATGATTTCCACTTCCGGATCTTCATTGAGACGAAACTCCCCATAAGGCCCTGTGAAGACCACCGGGTCTTCCGGTTGCAGGTTGTGCAAATAGGTCGATCCTATCCCACCCGGGACAAATCGCACCACCATTTCGATCTCATCTTGTTTGTACGACGGAGAACTTATTGAATAGGCGCGAAAGACAGGCCCGTCGGGCGAGGGGGCCTGGACCTGGGCATATTGGCCCGGACGTTGAGATATCTCGTCCGGTTCGTTCAGCGCCAGGCGTATCTCCTTGATGTCGTGCGTCAGGACGCGTGTAGAGGCCACGGTCGCGTTGAACATTCGGACGTTCAGCAGGTCCTCGGGAATAGTTACCCAAAGGTCTTCGCGGATTTTCACTTGGCAGGCGAGGCGCACATTCGAGCGTATCTCGCTGCGTGAGAGGTATGGTGTTTCGGTGGGAAGCACCGGCCCGCCGCCGGTCGGGACCGCGATTTTGCAGTACCCGCACGATCCTCTGCCCCCACAGGCCGAGGGAATGAATATCTTGGACTCCATCAGGCCGTTCAGCAGTGTCTGTCCGCCTTCGATCTCCAGCGCCCGCCCCCCGGCGTTTATGTCGATCGTGCACACGCCGTAGTTGATCAGCAGGCGTTCGGACACCGTAAGCAGCACCGCCAGGCCCGCCAGCAAACCCACAAAAACCACTATGGCCCAGAAAAATATCATGATTCGCCTACTGAATAGTCACCATGCCTGCAAAACCCATGAAGGCCATAGCCATCACTCCGGTAATGATCATGGCAATCGCCACCCCCTGAAACGGACGGGGAACATTACTGTATTGCATTTTCTGTCGTAAACCGGCCATCAAAACTATCGCCAGCGTCCAACCGAGCCCGCCGCCCAAACCGAAACCAATCGACTGCAAGAATGTATACTTGCGGATTATCATAAACAGCGACACGCCGAGGATGGCGCAATTGACGGTGATCAATGGTAAGAAGATGCCCAGTGCGTGGTAGAGCCGAAGGCTGAATCGCTCGATGAACATCTCCACAAACTGCACGAAGGCTGCGATAACCGCGATAAAAATTATGAATTGTAAATGCACAATACCTAGCGGGACGAGCAGGTCGTGGTAGACCCAATAGTTTATCGCCGTGGTGCAGGTCATCACAAACACGACCGCCGCTCCCAAACCCAAGGCCGTCCCAATCCGGTGCGAACACGCCAGGAACGAACACATTCCCAGGAAATTCGCCAGCAGGATATTGTTAGTGAAAATTGCCGCGGCCAGGATCACCAGTGGAGACAGTTCGTTCATGGTTTGTCCTCCTGCTTGGCGCCGCCAACGGCATTGAACAATGCGATCAGGAATCCCAACGCCACGAACGCCCCCGGCGCCAGAATCATCAGTTGGTTTGGCGTATACCACTGCGGGGACAATAGCTCGACGCCTAGAAGCTCGCCTTTTCCCAGCAGTTCCCTGAATGCTCCGATAATCCCCAGCACCGCTGCGTATCCCAGCCCATTGGCCAGTCCATCCACCATCGAGACAATCGGGCGGTTCTGAAGGGCGAAGGCCTCGGCCCGGCCCATTATGATGCAGTTGGTGATTATCAGACCAACGTACGGTCCGAGCTGCTTGGACATTTCCCAGTAGTACGCCTTGAGAATCTGGTCGAAGATGATAACAAAGGTTGCGATGATGGCGACTTCGGCGATCATCCGAATGCGCCGCGGGGTGATGTTTCGCAACAGCGAGACCAGCAGGTTGGAACCCACGCAGACAAAGATCAGCGCCGCGCCCATCACCAGCGAGTTCTCCAGCTTGTTCGTCACAGCCAGCGCCGAGCAGATGCCCAGTACCTGGATGGCAACGGGGTTGTCGCTCCACAGCCCGTCGGTGAGTGTTTGTTTACCTTTACCGCCGCAAATCCCGCCGGATCCGCACGGACCACATTGTGTCGGCAGATTATCGGCCATGTTTATCTCGCTCCTGAACAATCCGGTTAATGACGATGTTAAGCATGGCTTCGACTTTGTCGCACGTCATTGTTGCACCCGTCATTGCGTTGACACCGTTGGGGTATTTCGCACCGCCGCGCCGGATGAGTATCCCAGGGTTCCCTTTGATGTCTCTGATTGTCTTGCCCTCAAACTGCCGGCGGAATGACGGCGAAACGATTTCTCCGCCAAGTCCAGGGGTCTCTTCCTGCTCGTAAAAAGTAATTCCGACAATAGTTTCCTTATCCATATCCAGTGCCAGAAAACCCTTGATAGGTCCCCAAAGGCCCGGTCCGGCAAATGGAACCGCTACCACCTCGACGTCGGACTTACCCCCCGAGGACCGATACGTATAGGTCGTCAGTTCGCCCAAGGGTTTCTCGCTAACATTATCGTTGTAGATTTTCACTAATTCCTCGCTTGATGCATCGGAATTAAACGGAACACCAAGGACCCCGAGGATATTGCGGATTTCCTCAGCCTTGGCGTTGGCTTCCTTGCGATCGGCTGTGAAACGGTCTACTGCTGTCAGCGCCGTCGCACAGATGAGCCCCAGAACCACCGCGTACAGGAGTGTGTGAAGGCTATCTTTCATTTCGCCACCTCCTTATGCGGAAGCGAACGACTACATCATCCAGAATCGGAGCGGTGATATTGCCCAGTAGAATGGCAAACGTCACGCCCTCGACATATCCGGTGAAGTTGCGTATCAGCACCGTCGTAAGGCCTATAATCCCCCCATAGACCCACTTGCCCGCGTTGGTGGTCGGGCTGGTCACTGGGTCGGTAGCCATGAAGAACGCCCCGAACAGCAGCCCACCGGCCAGCAGATGCCAAAGCCAAAGTGGCGCCCCCGAGACCGAACTTGACCAGTGCAACCCGGCCGAAAACAACGTAAAACTTCCCAACACGCCAGCCACTGTGCGCCAATTGGCCACTCGCACCAAAAGCAAAAAAAACCCGCCGATAATGATAAGCAAGGCGGATGTCTCTCCAACACTACCGGAAACGTTCCCGAAGAACAAGTCCGACAAATCCGTCCACTGGCCTTGCTTGGCCATTCCCAGAGGAGTTGCAGAGGTCACCGCGTCAACACTGGAAGACGAGATGTATTGCGTCAGACGACCGGGAAACTCCGCGATCGGCTTGACCCAACTGGACGACATGGCCTTGGGATAGGCAAGCGCCAGGAAGCACCTTCCCACCAAGGCCGGGTTGAAAAGGTTCCGCCCAGTTCCGCCGAAAAGCTCCTTCCCGACAAGTACGCCGAACGCCACCCCCGCCGCGACCATCCAAAGCGGGGTCGCCGGTGGGAGAATCAATGGAAACAGTAACCCTGTCACCAGTAGTCCCTCGTTGATTTCATCTTTTCGCACAATCGCAAATAATACCTCGATCGCGCCACCGACGGCGTAAGAGACCACTATCATCGCCAGCACACGCAGGCCGAAAAAATACACCGACGCCACAACACAAGGCATCAGCGCGATAATCACCATCGACATGAAACGCTTGATATCCAGCGGATCTCTGACGTGCGGTGAGCGGACTGTTCGCGTCGACGGAGAGAAAAAAAAGTTCTCCGCAGCGTCGAAAAGTGGCTTTGCCGCTCGCAGTTTCCCGTCCTCTTCAAAGTGTTTCCGGAGACGCTCAAAAATATCCAGCAGCATCTTCATGACCCCACCTCCGACGTAGAGGGTTGCTGTATGGGCGCCTCAGGTTCATCAACTCCATGAAGCTCACGCTCAATTGCCTCTCGGGCATCATAAATCTCTCCCAGCAGCTCGATCTTGGAAGGACAGACGTACGAACAAAGCCCGCAAGCCACACACAAGTCCAGCCCGGTACGTTCGATCTGTTCAAGTTCGTCGGCGTACAGGAGCTTGTGTATCAGGTGAGGCATGATCCTTGCGGGACAGACATTCTCGCAAAACCCGCATCCAACGCACGGACGCTTCTCCCCTCGCAGCCCTGTCGTCCCACACACGTCAAAAGCACCTCGCAGAGAACTCAGAAAACACTTACTGTAAGAACGACGGTTCAATCCCGGCCGGATAAAACCCAGCAGCTCCCTGTCAGTCTGCTCGGGGAGCACGGTCAATCCGTTACACTCAGCTTGCAGACCCATCTGCTTCTCGCCGACCGCCTCGCCGGTCAGAACACCACCATCTATTACACGCAGTGGTGCATCCTTGCTGCGCCCTTGCAGTATCGCCTGCAGCGGATACCCTGGGATTGCCTTAAGGTGCAACGGCGAAACCACTCCCGGCCCGGCGAGCGATACAATCCGCACCGTACACGGCTGGGAGAGGGTAAGGGCTCTGTCAATGGCCAGTACACCCTCGGTCCGCAGTGCCCAGACGGGAGCGTTGGGATCGGCCTTAAAACCTAAGGCCCTTCCCAGAATGGTGAAATTGTCGAATGGATATCTCAATGGGACCTGGATCAATTTAACCCATGCATAACCGCGCAGCACCTGACGCACGCGGGCGGCGAAGTCCGATTTGACGTCAGGTACAACGAGATAGATTGGCTGATACTCCAGAAGCCCCTGAAGGTGTTCCAATCCGCGGGTAAATCGCGGAAGCCGCTTGTGTAATTGAACATCGCCCCTGGCGCCGAACGGTTCCAGACACATCGCTGAGACGATGACGGCGCGGGGGTTACTGAACGGGTCCGGGAGCGACTGCGTATGGGCGTCGTACATGAACTGCCATGCCCCGAGTTCCAGCAGCTTGTATCGCTTCATGCCAACTGAACCGAGCCCCAGGTCTTTTGGGACGTGTGGGGCGTCTTTGAGCGTCCGGCTGGGTTCTTCCCCGGGCTCGGCAATTTCATCCAGGACGATGTGACCCTCAACAGCATCCAACCGGACAGTCCCCTCCCGCGGCGCCAGCAGTGGGAGGGAATAATTCTCTGGATCCCGCGCCAGGACCTGGCCGATCGCAACTCGCTGGGCATCCTTTACGCACAATTCAGAAAACACAAAACGCCGACTGCACAGAGGTAAATAGAGCATGTCGGGCTCCGGAAGGACCTCGACCCGATCAGCCGGCTTGCCCGCCAGCATAATATCGTAACCACCTCGAAGCCTCATACCGCAATTCCCGTTTCAACGCCCAAGGTCTGTTCCAGAACCGGCTGAAGATCATGGCAGAAAAACTCCCTCAGACCTTCTCGGAGCTTGGGATGGTCATCAAGAAGCTCAACCGCTGAGATGCACAGTTCGTTGATGCTTTTTCGCGCAGCACGCTCGCCTGCGTCACCGATCCGCGGGAGTGTGAACTTCCCACGAATCAAATCCGTACCAAGCGTCTTGCCCGCAGTCCCTTCGGTACCGAGAACATCCACCAGGTCGTCGGAAAGCTGGTAAGCCGTTCCAATGCGATAGCCAACCTCTTCCAGAAGCCCACAAAGGGACTCATCTTCGCCTCCACAAGTTCCGGCGATGAAGGCAAATAACGGACCGGTCTTCCCACGCGCCAACCGAAAACATGTCTCCACGTCCACCTGTTTGCCACGATAAACAAGCTCCTGTAGAGCCTCTGCCTCCACCACCTCCGTGACTTTCGTGAGGAACCCCCTGACCAGACGCCCAGCCTCGACTTCCATCAGCAGACCCATCGCCTCACACAGCAGCAGGTCGCCTATCAGGATTGCACCCGATGGGCCAACAGTCCGCCACAGCGTCGGCGCTGCCCGACGAATCATGGCATCGTCGACCACATCATCGTGGCAGAGACTGGCTGTATGCACTAACTCGGTCGCGGCACAAGCGGCCTGAAGCGTTGTACGATTTACCGACGACCAACCGCCAGCCCATAACCTTCCCGCAAGATGGGTGCGCAGCATCTTGCCTGGCATCATCACATTGACATCGATACCCGATGTCGACTGGGATAACGCCTTTAAAATCCGGTCTTCGGCAAGCAGCCGAACGCCGGAGACAAAACCTTCGACAGTTCTTGGATTCAAGGTTGTTCATCTCCGCCCACGGTACTGCTCATCTTCGGCTTCTACCGCTATACAGTTCATTCAGCATTTCAAACACCCCGGTTCACGTTGGATAAAAAATCTGTGAGCACTTCAACGTGACCGACAAGATCCAACCGCCCGCTTTGGAAGCGGGATAACTTTCTCATTCATTTGATCTTACAGCATCTAAGGGAACCTTTAATCGGGATTCCCAGATGACACTGGCGGGCTACATCGCCGGACAATTTGTCGTGCATTATACTGTTTCTTCCGCTTGCGTCCACCACGATGTTGGAGTTTTTTGACCCACGTCTTGATGTTCTTGGGCAACAAGACAAGCGAAAGAACAAATTCTTCCACTTCTATACCGATCGTAAGTAGCTCTTCAGTCCTGTTTAGGACTCCATCGTTTCGAATTCGCAATTCCCTGAGAGCCTTCCAAGGTCTTCCAATACGAAGTTCTTGGTAGCAAGTCCCAGGGCTTTGTAGAACTCGGTCTGAGCATTTTTTTCGATGTTGTGAGCGAACGGGCGGATCCATCGGCCCAGATGGGTCCGCAGGAAGGACGTCTGCTTGTCGTAAAGGCGGGTGGCTTCCTCCAGATCAGAGTTCTCGCGGGCTTTGGTTTCCTTAAGGGCCAGAAAATACATAAACTCGAGTTCCACGCTTATGTGGTCAGGTGAATCTTTGAGAACAATATCCAGTCCCTCCTGCTCGTAAAGATCTCTTACGACAAGAGTCGAGTAGCTCATGAATTTGCCATTTTCAAGGTAAACGGCCCCGTAGGGAGGGGCGAGAAGCTTGAACGGCCCGAGAAACAACCTCGAATAGTCAACCTTATGGCGTTCGAGGTCATCGGGCTTGGGGGCGTTTCGGACGACTTGTGAAAAGAACCCGCCGTACGTTTTCCCAAAATCCTCAAGTGTCTTCAGCAACGTCTCGTCGGGCAAATAGTAGCACTCCGCCAAGAGCTTATAAGCGTCTGCTCTCTCGCAATCCTTGAGCACGGTCTCTCCGATCATAGTTTCACCACCTTGAGCCTCGTTATGCCATAGAACGCCGTGGACCCGCTTAGCCGATCATAGTCTGCAGGAATGATGACGTTGTTGCTTCCACCTCGCGGTGTCTTGCCAAACTCCTTGGCCGCGACTCTACCATAGGCCCAGTGGCCCTGGCCGTAGCATTTCGAGATAGTACCCGGCTTGACGCCTTCCCAAAGCTTGGCAGTGCACTCTATTTCACCGGTCTTGGATACCAGCTTGATGCGATCACCGCTCTTTATGCCAAGTTTCTTTGCATCATCGGGGTTCAGCTTGGCCACATCGTCCCAGGCTTCATCTCCTGGATCGAGATACTTGAGTGACTGATACCATAAGCAGTTGGCGGTGCGGCCTTCCCTGTTGAGCCTGGATTTATAGTCTATGTGGACGAAGGGGTATTCGGCTTTATTTCCCCACATGAACGGCTCTTCATAGTGGGGGATGAATGCGTGTTCTCCACTGGCTTGGTAGTTGCAGGTGGCTAGGATATCGTCCACCGTCGTTTTATGTTTCTCTGCGTGGGCGGTTAGAGCCGCCTTCAGTGTCTCGCTGTAGAACTCGAACATCTTGGTCTTGGTCTTCATGTGTCCCCACCTCTTTCTGAAGTGGTAGGGTGAAGAATTCCAAACTCCGACTGTCCTGAAGTCTTCCCAGCCTTTGAATTTGTCCCCGCCCTTGTGTTTTGCGGGGTCCCACAGGTTCTGCGTGGCGTACTTGAGGGCGTACAAGGCGAATTCCCTCTCGTTGGTCGGGGCCTTGCCTGTCTCGGGGTCCTTGTATTCCTTATAGTGATTCAGCAGGTTGTCGAACCCTCGCTCGGAAAGCTTCTCTGCCAGTGCCCAGGGGATCTCGGTTTCATCTATCTTGACATCCCATACGGGCTTAATTATTGGCTGGAGCAGAGTAACATGACGATATCCGTTGGCATGCGACTTTACGTATCCCCACTTTTCGAAAACAGTGTGCGTTGACGGCAGCACAATGTCTGCGAAGTGGGTGAATTCGGCAGCATGCGTGGTGATATGAACCAGGAAAGGAATTTTGGACAGGGCACGCTCCCACCGTTCAGTCTGAGGGCAAGAGAATGGAAAATTATTCATGTACGCAATTGCAACTTTGATTTCATTCGGGTCTTCGTTCAGTATGCCTTCTGCGGCGTTGTTGGTGACTACAGCGCTTCCGGGTATGCCCTTCTTCAAGGCGGGGAAACTTTTTGTCCCTCTATGGTCGATCTTTTTGTGCTTTTTACCGGCCTTGGCTATGTCGTCTATGAACTTGTCGGGCTTTGGGAACGCCTGGGTGTATTCCTTGTTAGCCTTGAGAGTTCCGCCGACATTATCGACCGACCCGACAAGCCCGTTCAGTGCGTGGGCGGCCATGGATGAATATCCGCCACGAACCTGCATGGCCGGTCCGCCCCCGACCCAGCAGATAGCGCGTGGAGCTGCCTTGCCGTATGCAATGGCGACTCTTCTTATCTGATCGACCGGTAGCTCTGTTTTCTCGGCAGCCCATTCGGCCGTTTTGTCCTTCAGTTCGAGATTCCACCACTTAACAAGCCCATGAGTGTTTTTCTCCAGGAAATCTTCTTCCGCCACTTCTTGTCCAACAACGAATTTGTTGACACCGTCCACGAAATCTCCAACGAAGTCCTTGTACCACAATCCTTCGGTCAGAAGGATATGTGCGATGGCCACCGCCAAGGCCCCGTCCTGTCCTGGCGCGATCGGCAGCCAGTCATCAGCCTTCGCGGCCGATGCGGAAAATCTGGGGTCGATTACGGCAACGCCGGCCTGGGCGGTGACGTCGCCCCATTTATTGAGGTAGTACGAGACCTGCCTATTGGCGGAGAGGGGATCGGCGCCCCAGAGGATGATGTACCTGGCGTTGAGGACATCGTACTGGCGGTAGTCCCATAGACCTTCGGTGTAATAGGGCCCGAACTTCTCTGCCTCGGCGCAAATGGCGCTGTGAGATATGTTGTTCGGCGACCCGATGATCTTAGTCATGCGATCATAGAGTATGTCTCGCATGTACGAGTACCTGCCCCTCATAAGCATATACTTGTGCGTTTCCTTGCTTTTGCGAAGCTCCATGATCTGGTCGGCTATCGTGTTCAGCGCCTCATCCCAGGAAATGGGAACAAATTTCGGATCTTCGTTCCTGCCTTTCCTGGGATTGGTCCTCTTCATGGGAGTCTTGAGTCTGTCGGGATCATAGAGTTGCTGAATGGCAAGATGACATTTGGAGCAGCATTCTCCCACGTTCACTTTGGAGTTAGGGTTCCCACGGACCTTGATGGCCCGGCCGTCTTCGACGTAGACCTGGATTGAGCACCATGAGGTGCAGCCTTGGCAGGTAGTGGGCTTCCATTTGCCGCTCTCGGCCGGCCTGGAAGCATTTGTCTTGGCAAAGGCCCGCAACGCGGGGGCAAAGACCGACTTGAGTGCTATTGCTGCACCCGCCACCGCTGCGCCTTTCAGAAAATTCTTGCGTGTCAGTTTTTTTCCGGAACTGTTCATCGTCGATTCCTTTTCTGTTCTCATCGTACGGGAACTCGCTATTGCCCAGTCATTCGCATGCAGGGGGTCTTTCCCAGACACTGCACTAGATGCTGCCCTTGGTCGCCTTGTAATTACCTGAGTTAAAGCTGCGAATGTAGAAGACCTTAGGTTCGGTCCCCAGATGCTCTTTCAGCCGCGTCGGAGGGTATTTCCCAATCAGTTTACTCACTTCGCTGTTGGGGTCATTGAGGTCGCCAAATATCCTGGCGTTTGCCGGACAACTGACGACACAGAACGGTAACTTACCTTCAGGAACCCTATGGTCGCAGAACGTGCATTTTTCAGCGATGCCTTTGTACCGAAGAGCGGCACCTGGATATGTCTTCTCTTTGTCCCTGTTGTAGTAGGGAATACCGTCTCCCTTGACCTTCTGGACAACTTGCTGCCCGGAGGAGGTGCAGCCTTTTATGGCAGCGTCGGTGCCCCTCCAGTACCTATGGGTCTCGGTCCGGTTCAAAGATATGACATCGTAGGGGCACATTGCCTTGCACGTAGCGCAACCGATGCATTTTTCCGGGTTGTGCGCGGTTATCCCGCCGTCGACCTTATGCATAGCTCCGGTCGGGCATGCCCTAACGCATGGTGCTTTCTCGCAGTGATTGCAAAGTGTGGGCTTGACGTCCAATCCGACATTCGGGAACTTGCCCACTGTCTTGGAGATGATCTTGGCCCACGTAACACCCGCCTGAACGTTGTTCTCGTTCAGGCAGCTTATGACGCACCCTCCACACCCTGTGCACCTGTGGAGGTCTATCACCATGGCCAGTTTCTTGCCTTTCAGGGAGTTTTTGTCGCCTGCCAATGCAGCACCGGCCGGTACCAACGCCGCAACTCCAGCGATGCCCCCGAGCTTGAAAAAATCTCTGCGAGAGACGTCGTTCCCTGAGACAGCTTTGGTTTGGTTGTTATCGGATTTGCCCATCAGTTAATCCTCTTTCTAGTTAATGACCTGCCCGCCAATCACAATGATGTACCGCATCGTAAATATTCCGATGAGCACCAAAGCGGATGCCACGGCAAGTGCAACGGAATTTACTTTGCTGCGAAGTAGAATAAGCAGCGGTATCACCGCTCCCAGCACAATCTCCACTCCAAGGAACAGGAAACTGAATGTACCTCCCAGTAAGTCCTTGGCTACTTCTACGCCTTTCATCTCGCCGTTGAACAGGACAATGACTTCAATGACGATCAATCCGAGTTCGAGCAGCACAAACAACCCGGCAACTTTTCCGAGTTTTGACAGTAGCTCCTTGCTCTGCCTACCCAGCGAAAACAGCATCGTCACCGCCATACCGGAGATTAGCCCACCATTCAAGAAGAGCACGGTTATCAACGCACTGTGCCACAGAACTCTTCCGGGCACCTGGCTCAGCAGAACGCCGGTATACGTACCGACCAAAACAGCAAAGGGCAGGGCGGCATATGCGGCGAACTTGGCTTTGGAGGCCTGCCCTTTCGCCAGGAACCACGCATACGCCACGCTGAGAACGAAAAAGATGTTCAGGAACCAAACACCCCAGGAAAGTGCTGATGTGGGGTTGAACGACAGGAACAGCCGCCAAAACCTGAACGGTTTTCCCAGGTCAATCAACAGAAAGAACAGGCCGATAGCAATCGCTACCGGCGCGATTACCGACGCCACCCTTGCGATAGGCTTGAATTCCTGCTTCCAATAGTTCGCTGTTACGGAGAGCAAGAACGCCCCGGCCCCAAGTCCACCGAGGAAAAAGTAGACAACGATCATCCAGTTATACGCTACGTGTGGAACCGCGACATAGTCAGGCATCTCAGTTACCTCCCTTCGAAATCGTTGAAGTTGTTGTTGTGAAAGGTTTTCCAACAAAGTTGCGTCGGGGCCTTTCCCGCATCATTTTGCCACAGGCCATAATTGCTTCTCCTGACAACTGGTTTGGTCTCGGTTTTCGTCCCCGGGGGACTTGTTATGACAGCGCCAAATCGCCTATTACTCGAATGGTCGCATCACCACTTGAAGATCAGATCAAACAACGC
>SDBT01005909.1_pt1 | contig 20462 bp, 28 predicted proteins | sample 2277101 | NCBI WGS metagenome assembly SDBT01 (sample SAMN10404973, study PRJNA504765) | marine sediment metagenome | isolation source: marine sediment core GS10_PC15, 103 cmbsf | place: Arctic Ocean: Southern Knipovich Ridge | collected 2010 | reverse complement strand
CATTCATAAAGATAAAAAGCAATTTCCGTATTATCACCAGCCCCTCCAATAACTGAGGACCATGGATCAAAACCCTCAGTTGTTTCAATATCCATCCAAGCACTATAAAAATCCCAAGGTGTTGTACAATCATTTCCAACATTGGCACAATTTATACCACCACTAAATTTAAACCTATACCAATCATTTTTAAACTTTTCCAAATCCTGTTGATCTATAGTATCCCAAACAGATAAGGGACCACCAGCACCAGAAGCAAAAATTACTATCTCCCCACTAAAGAAAGTCATACCCTGAAAATTTGAATAGGGATCAAAATGGAAGCCCCTATCGCCATCGGTCATTTTCTTACCGGGTTTCATCCAAATAGAAAAACCTACATCAACAACCAAGCCCTGACCAAAAATAGAATTTTCATAATATGGCTGTGTACCATGATCATTACTAGAAGCAGTAGTTTCAGTTACAGATGATCCTTCCACAGCACCCGAAGGATCTTGTATTACATCTGCAACAACAGTAGCCCTATAAGGAAAAGCACCATCGGGTGCATTAGAATGGTCAAAATCATTTGAAAGATCATAATAGTTTGTACGAGCTGGTTCGTTAAGCATACCTTCTATTATTTCAGTCATTGAGTCGTAAGTAAACCTAGCCTCATCTGTTACTGCATCAACATGATCTCCATCACTATTTATATAAGTACCAGCACTCGCACGAGTCAAAGTCGTGTTGGCTGGAAGTACACCTTCTCTGAAATCAAATACATTTGCGGCAGGGTCAGGCTCAGTAGAAGGTAATTGTGACTGTACAGTTTCGTCGTGTGGAACTTCCCCAATTGATATATTTGTCCAACTGAAATTTTTATCCAAGTGGGCAGCAACTATATTCATTTTATCATTTAGAAATTTTACATGGGCTTCAAAATCACAATCCACCTTCACAGTCACACCACCACCAGGAGCAACCGAAAATGAAATTATCCCAGTAATTAAATCAATCGTGAAGCCACTAACCTGTAATACATCATCTAAATAAACATTAACTGTTCCTGATACAAGTTTAGTTATAATCCTTGTTTGTGGAACTCCTACACCATCATCATAAATCTTTGTAACTTGAAAATCTTTTTGTACCCCATCACCAGTTCCTATTAATTGAGGACCGGTAATTTTGAAATCAGTCCAATCTTTATATCTGAATGAATTGCCCCCACCAAAACGGGCAAAAAAGAAATTCTTTAGAGTATCCTTTTGTGCTTCATTCTTAGCACCATGGAAAACTTCAAATGCTATAGGGGCTCTACTACGCTCTGCACCCCTTTGTTCAAAGCCCGCGCCAGTTTCACTTATCTTAGTTGAGAATACAGGACCACCTACAGCACCAAAACTGATATCTACAGGAAATAAAACATCATCAAAAATACCATGTGCCATTAATTGTTCCTACGGTTCACATCCTCTAAGAACGAAGCTGCATCTGCACCAAATGCTTCCTTATTAGCCCTGAAACTATCAATATCAGCATTTGGAAAGTTAATGGTCAAACTATTAAAGCCAGCACCACCGCCCCCACTCGTCCTTCTTGAACGATCATTAGCAGATACATCATCTTTTGATGTAACTTCCTCACCTTTTTGGAGTATTCCTAATATTTCATCTGATCCAAGACCATTATGAAAACGTGGTAATGATCCAGTTATTGAACCAGCAGAAATAGCTCGTGTTGCACCGCCACCACTACCAACTTTCCCGCCACCATGGAAAGGAGTAAACCCTAAAAAGACATCAGCAAAATCAAATACAGCATCACCAAGAAAACTGTCAACAAAACTACCACCAAGGCCACTAAGTAAACCTCCTCCACCTCCTCCACCGCCGCCGCCTCCGAAGATACTATGAAAAATATCTCCGAAGAACCCCGCGCCCTCTCGTGAGCCACCAGTTATTGCATTTTTCATATTTTCACTAGCATTAAAGAAAGTATCATTCCAATTTTCAGCAGCAACAATAGAAGAATCCTCTATCTGCAAACCAAGGATACGACCAAGATCCATTTCATCAGCTTCAGAAGTACCAAAGCTTACCTGATCGTTAACACTACCTGGACCAAATGATAGAAAATCAGGCTTATTCAATCCTGGGAAAACTGACCCTGGATTTGTTGCACCACCCGGCATACAACTACAGATACTTCCACGCAACGTATTTATTGCATTTACAGTTTCGACTCCTGTTTTATTTACCGCCCCCGTAATTGCTTGTGCCGCACTTTGGGTCGCAGCGACAGTAGGATTAATCGCTTTTGTTGTCGTTAATGGTGCCAAACCAAGTAACTTTCTAATTTCATTTACAATATTTGGAAGTTTACCACCTTTAGTAAAACTCTGAAGCATTAAATTAATTTGAGCCTGAAGAAAAACCTTTATTGGATCAAGTACCAACGCATCAAGAAGTGCTTTATGTATTTCACGCATAGTATTTAAAAACGTTTCCTTGAATGACGTTGTAGAATCTGAAAGACCAACAATCTGATCTGCCAAACTATCAAGAGCTTGACCCAAACCGGAAGCTATTTCAGCACCAAGATTTTTTATTTTTTCAAGATTCTGTTTTTGCAAAATTTGTTGCTTTGTTAGAGCAACTTCCAACTTAAAACGGCTCTCTGTAGAAACTAGTCCAGCATTTACTAACTGTTGCTTTTTCTTCTCTAACTCCAAAGCAAGTTCTTGTGCTTCCACACTATCAAAAGCAAAAGCCAGTTGAACCTTAATAAGTTTACTTTCATCCTTAAGTGCTTTTAATCTTTTAATGTGATTCTTTTGAATATTAGCAGCATTAGCCTTAGTAAATTCTGATGCAATACGGGCAGATTGCTTATCAGCGTCCTTTATTTTATTTTTAAGGGTTAGCATTGCCCTAAAGATGGAAAGTTGCAATGCAGCTTCATTAGTTGACATCCCCGCTAAACTAGCAGATTTTTGAGCAATTGATGTCTGATCCTTAAGATTCTTTAATGTTTTTTCTATAACGTCAGAAGCATCAAACATAGATGTAGCTTTTACTGCATCTAATATGGCTTGTCTAGCTTCCTTACCAACACCCAATAAACGTAAAGAAAGTTCTAATTCCTTTCTTGCTAATGCAACAGCAAGTTTTCGTGCTTCAGCACTTTTACCTATCATAGATATTTCTAGTGCCCTAATAGATAAACCCTCATTCAAAAGAGTTATCTCATTATTTTCAGAAGCATCTCTTTTAAGTTTTTGTTGTGCCGTAAGCTGCTTATCTATAGCATCCTTCATTCTCTGATGAAGTGGAAGTAATTTACCTTGATTTTCAAGAGTGGATAAATCAACCACTACACCTTGGGCTAATGCAGCATTATACTTTAATTGCGTAAGAACTAATGCAGCTCTTTCCTCATTAACAGCTTTACTTATCCTAACTTGCAAACTAGCCAAAATAGTTTGATTTTTAAGTTGTGTGGTTAATTTCTGTAATGGGCCACCTATTTTAAGTTGACGCTTTGCCATTATATCAAGTTGTTCTGTTGTAAGACGAACAATACCTCCTTGATCAGAATAAATCTTATTAATTGCCGCAAGCTTATCTTTCAATAATTCAGTAGCATCTGTAAGACCTTTTGTTTTGTTTATGAACAAATCATTAGCAACAATATTACCCAATAATTCATTCTTAAATTTAGTTACAGTAATAAGCGCCCTTTCCTGCGCTGGAGTAAATTCTCCCATTGCTTTTTTTATTTTATCTATTTGTACACGCATAGTTTCAAGCAGCGTGGCGGCGTTCATAATATTACCAGCACTTAATTCATCTCCTATAGATGCTAACAAACCTCTATCGAAAGTAATGGGTATTTTATTTACATTGCTTTCTACAATTTGTCTTCTAATCTCCCCAATAGTATCCTTAATTTGATTTCTATCTAAACCAGCACTAACAAGTATGTCTAATCTTTTATTAGTTAATGCCTTTTCTACTTTAGTAATTGATTTTACTATTTCTGGATCTCTAACATCCTGAGCAAAAACTAAAGTTAATGGGTTTCTTATTAAATCTCTTCCAAGTTGTAAAAGTTTTTTACCAGCACCTATAGTATCATCAAAAACACCAGAAAAGTTTGTTTCCTCACCCCTAAAGAGTTTAAATACATTATCAAATACTCTAAATAAAGCAAATCCAAGCGAAAGTACAATAAGAAGAATTGCAACCAATTTTGCAAAAACAATTAGCATAGCACCAACAGTTACACCACCTACGACACCAAAGGCAACCATAGAAACTTTCAAAGCAACAAACCATTTAACTATAGCTTTTAGAGGAGAAACAAGTTTCCATAAACCTATTGCCAATCCCTTAACCAATTTAAATAATTTATGCCCAGCTAATAATGTAAAAAGAATAAGTAGTGGTTCAGCAAATTCCATAACAAAGGAAAAAGCTGCCCCCAACGCTTGAAGAATAACCCTAAATGAAGTTCCTGTAGCAATAGCAAGTTTTGTATTATCATTTATCCTTTTTATTTGCTTATTAAAATCATCAAGAATCTCAGTAATGGCTTCAACTATACCAGAAGCTACAGAAGCTTCCTGAGAAAAGTTTGTGAATGTTTCTGTTAAACTATCCCATGCTCCTGCTAAACCTCTAGTTTGCCTTGTGGATAAGCTAATAATTGCATTTAACCTTTTTTCCACTATAGCTTGGGCACCCCTTAAATTTCCAGAAATTTGCAATAAGGATATCGCTTGTTTTTCTACCGCATTAAATTGAATACCAGCTTCAGTTAGAGTATTTAAATTATTTATTGGATCATCAAAAACACGACCAAGTTTTCTAATTTGAGAATTTATATCACCCCTAGCAATAAGGGACATTCCCTGTGCAGCCAATAAAGCACTTTCAAATAATTCTTTAGGTACATTTTTAAATGTTGCTAATGCCGTTGTTGCTTTTCTAGCGGCTGATTGTGTAGTTAATGTAACCAACCCAATCTTTTTAGCTAATACATCCATTTCCTGAACACTTGTATTACTTGTCCTTCCAGTAGCCTCCAATACAGCCTCAATAGAAAGTAATTCTTTTTCGTATTCAGCACCAACCCTAACAGCTTTAGCCATTGCAACACCGAGTGCCACAATACCACCAATCAAACCGGCAATAGCTATATTGTTTCTATTAGCCAAAGCTGTCATAGCTGTCAAACGGGCAGCGACACCCGACAGGGGACCTAACGCAACCTGTACAGACTTACTTAAATCCACCATACGGTCATTAAGAGTTTTTACTCCTTTAGAACCACCAATACCACCACGTTTAACAACTGCCATTGTAGAAGCCATTTTATTTGCAGCAATTTTAAATTTGTCAGCCGCCAAAACGGGGCCTTTCATAGCAGCTTCAAATTTTCTAAATGAATTTGTTAATATCTGAACATTTTTCTCAGCACCTTTTGTTCCCTGTAATGCTTTAAGAAGACCAAGATATTGTTGCTTTACTTTTACAAGAGCAGCTTTTTGAGCAATTAATCCTTGTTGATTTATCTTTTGTTGAGCATTAGCAGCCGCGTGGGCAGCAGCCATTTCTTTAACCTTTCCTTTTGCACCAGTCATCGTCTTATCAAAACGAAATGTAGCTGTTCTAAGCTTAATCGTACTAACTTCCGTTTTACCAATTGTCTTTTCCAAAGCATTAAATGAATTGCGAACAGATCCTATAATTCTTCCTGAAGCACCAATCCTCTTTGTTTCAACAGATAAAACTTTCATTTTATTTGCAGATTTATCTAAAGCAATTTGTTGACGTAACAACGCGGCTTTAGATTTATCCCCTAATTTAGATATAGCAGAAGACTGTGCTACCGCGCCCTTAGTAATAGTTTGGCTGGCCGTTTCAAAGTTTTTTGCCATAGCAGCAATAGACTTCTCAAGGCCAGCCATCGATTTGGCAAGTTTAGTCAAAACAGGAATGGCTTTATCAAGACCCTTCGTATTGGTATCAATGGCAAATTGTAGCTCTCTGATTGTTGCCATCAATTATCCTTTCTTTAAAAACTATCTTTTACGTGGTATTGATCTTCTTCCTCTGCGACGTTTTGGTCCAGCAGGAGTTGGTGGTCCCTTCTTTGGATCAGGATTTTTTATCTTAAAGTAAGCCATCCATTCTGCAATGTCTTCAGTAGTGTACCTTGATTCTATCGCCCAAGTATCATCACCTAAAGCTTCTGCTATCATGTAGACGGCGAGCTTTAAACCGTCTCGCTTAAGTTTTTTTCCGCTTCCTTTATATCAACGCCAGTCATCTTATTAATGGCTTCATTTATTTTAGTTACCCATTCACCAGCAGGGAGGTTAAGGATACTATCTTTATCTCCTGAAGTGAAAACTTTTATATCCGTACCGGGAATGTAACAAAATTCAACTAGTACATGGACAAGAGGATTTTCACTGTCCTTAAGGTTTGCCAACCTATTTACTTGGTCAATCGTAGGTTGACGAATTTCAATGGGTTCCCCCAAAAAGTCAACCAACTCTCTCTTCAAAAGTTTTATCCCACCAGAGAAGATCCTTCCCCTAACCTGATTAAGATCGGATGAATTTTCAACCTTATCTTGTTCAGGAGCAGCAGCGGGGGCAACGGTAGAGATTTCCTCTACAGCATCACCCCCACCAACATCTACCTTTGAAGACGCAATTTTGGGTTTCTTAATATTTTCAGGCGCAATTTTGGTGTCACTTTCAGTCATACCTAGTTCCTTTCCTTCCTAAATTAAGAAGTAACAAGATGCTACTTCACTCACTCAACTAACTTCTACTACGCCGGGTTCTGTACGACCGGCGCTCCATCAGACTGGAAGCTTGCCGCAAATTCATTCATCGCATCCAAACCACCGCTAAGGGATACATCGGTAACAACAGAAGTAAAGCGATAACCTTCTTCGGCATCACCATCAGGAAAATATTCCACTAATGGTTTTGTTTCATCGGTGAAAGCTGCCAAGATAATTTGAATTGATTGGTGCAACGTAGTGGTAGAATCATGTCGCCATGCAAAAACAAAGTCCTGATCAGATGGAACCTGTAGGTTGAAGGTGATAGTTTCTTCTTCCAAAGCACCAACATCACCACTTTGTCCCAATGTCTGAGGCTTGAAGTACCCTCTTGCAATACTAAGGCCACTTCCATCAGGGTTAATTTCAATAACCAACTCGGTGCGGGCAATAAGAAGTGCCCGGAAAGTACTTGAATCCGCCCAAAAGCCACCAAGTTCTAAAGTAACGGTACGAAGTCCTGGGTCAAATACCCTAAAACCACCATTTGCTTGTGCCGTTGCAAAATCGGTCTTATCAATGGTTTCAGCATTCTGCGTAAGGGTAAAGGACTGTGCCCTACCAACTGCCGTCATTGGAAGGTAATTTCCGGTTTCCATGGTTATTGGAGTAGTGACCGTGTAACCAGCCGTAAAAGTAACCTGTCCAAGAAGATAATTGATAGTTTCAATGTCGGCGGGGGCGACCGGCACGGCATTATCCTCAAAGGTGGGAATCACCGACCTATCCCATACCTCCTTTATGGCGGCGCTAATTTGGAAAGTTTTGCCAGATACCAAAGCCATGGCTTCCGATCCACCAATAGCGGTTGGAGCTCCCGACTCCTTAAGTACGGCAACATAACCAGCGAAACCTTTATATAAGGCGTTAGCATTTGCAGCACTAGAAATCAAACCAACTTCGCTTGATCTATAAGTCTGCCCGAAAATCGTATCGTCAATCTGATCTGCATCATCAGTAAACTCGCCAGTGCCACCAGGAAGAACATGGAAGTTTGCTCCAGCATCATCTGATACCTGTACTACTTTAGCAGTTGTCATTTTAAAGCTCCTTCTTTACAGGGGTATACGATTACCACCCTCATCCGGCGGCTCAAGAATTAATCTCCAATTACTTACTAAGAGTGGTCTGTCCTTTTCATCTTTTCTTAGTAAAAACGTTTCCGTTACTTGCCAAATACCTACATAACGAGTACCATTAAGAGTTTGACTTGGCAATCCCAATAAAACATCCCTACACTCCCTAGATTTATCCCACCCGGTAATATACCCTTGTGGAATATCCCTAATAACTAACTGAAACCTTGGAAAATCCAATAAATATTTAGGGTTGGCTGGCTCCCCAGGCGATTCGTACACTGCAATAGCCTGATCGGGTGCATCAGGCATTGTCCCTATGCTTATGGGCCACGCCCCAACTGAAGCAAAGACACCGGCCCCAGCAGCCACCAAAAGGTTTTTTATTTCAACAGGTGGGGCAATCATTATGTTATGGCCTTAAGTTCCCTTGCAATAAATCTTTCAACCTTTGGGGCAGCAGCCTGTCCCCCTAAAAATAAGAAACCTTGATGTGGAGCTGTCTCATGTACCACAACGGCATAATCAACAAAACCTTCTGGTGCATTTGGTGTTGGTAATACTTCTGCACTTGGCCCACCAAAAGTAACTATTCCAGAAACACCCTTATCACTCTCTATTGTAAAAATTCTCATACTTTCCTGTAAACCACCAAATTCAAATGGCACTATTGTCTCATCTGCAACAATCTTAGCAGCACCAAGCATTATACGTTTTTGCTGTTTTCTAACTACACCAACAAACCTTTTATAATCAGTCAAGAGAAGATTGATTGACCTAGAATTAGCTAGTCCAGTTTTACCATCAGAAAATATAGTCTGACCAGCCATTACAAAAAAGCCCTACGTTCATATATTTCAGCAGCTATACCAGGAATCTTTCTAAAGTCCTGTATCAACTTTGCTTTAACAACCCTTGGATCAGCTTCAGTAGTAATTCCTAAAAATAAATAATCATCCACTTTCATATCAATACTAATAAATACCCTAGCGGATGATCTAACTTCTCTACCCTCAGAATTTTGTATCATATCCGTTTTATCTTCCCACCTACCTTTTATTACAATTGGGACTGTATATATAAAACTACCAAACCCATCTGGAACATCAGTTTTTGCCCAATAAGTAATATCCTGAGTATGTGACAGAGTTACAAATGACATTAAAAAGATCTCTTATAAAAATTAATAATGTTTTGAGCATTATTAGAAACCAAACCACCTTCCCTATCCCAAGATATATCTACTTCACCTATACGGTATCTCTTAATATTTCCATCGATTCCTGGAGTTGATAAGGCTTGATTATAAATTGTCTTAGAAATCTCAATACAAGCCCTTTCCAAATCATGAGGAAGTGTTCTATCCCCCCCAGACCAAGCACCAAGATTATCCCAATTTGGAAGTATATACCCTCCGGTATAAGTAAAGAACCAATCTTCCTTTTTATATCCAGATGGATGACCATTCATAGAAGCAGCCCAACCCATCTCACTGGTAAACCATCCAGTTTCCCTAAATAACAAACCTATTTCATTATCTGAAATAGTATAATCAGTAACAGCAGTTCCTTTATGCTCAACTAAAGTTATAGCACCAAGAGGAGTAAGTGAAAGGAAGAGCTCAGGATTTCCAACAGTGCCAAGCCCCTCCTTCACTTCTGTTTGTGCAAAAGTACGGTCACATTCTCTTGTGATCATATCAGATGCCTGTTGAATAAAACCCTCTATCTGATCATCAACATCCGTATCAGAAACATTCAACTCACATCGTACAGCTTCAACTGTAGTAAGAAGTGTATCAACAGGTGCGGTTATGATCTCAAGACTCATGACACAAAACCTTATTTGGTAACATATTCACCATCAGAACTGGAATCACTTTCCATAATCCTCTTTCTAGATTTAGGTCTACGGCTTCCTAATGGCTTTTTCTTTTTCTTTTTCTTAGATACTTTTGGACTAACATCTTCAGTCATTTTTAAATCCTCATTAAAATTTGGGTTATCAGCTTCATTAACATATACAGCCGCTCCAAGGCGGACTAATTCATGAGCATCTGAAGCATCAAATCCAGCAGTTTCACCGCTTCGGAGATTTTTAAACCTTGTGTTTAAAGTAACACAAATAAGATTAGTATTTTTAGTCATCTTAGTGTCTACCTTCCTTGCTTATGATTAGGTTTTCTATTAGCTGAAACTGCTTCTATTGTATCACCATTATCATTACAAATATAAGCAATCTCAGAAAACAATAGAAACATCTTATCATCCTCTCTTTCAAATGATAATAGTCCCACACTCAAATCCTTTCCATTTACAGAATTCAATCTTTTATTTGATACCAAAACTATTCTCTCATGACCTTCAGGACTTTCTAAAGAATCTAGATCCTCCCTTTTTTGGATTAATACTGGTTCTGGAAGTATGTGGATCTTATCAACAGGTCCAAATAGTATCCAACCACCATCTCCATCACCTACCTTGAGTATCATCACTATCCACCATTATTTAATGGGTAGTTAAGGGGCATTTAACGACAGCCCCTCAAGTCGGTTTAAGGTATGTTAAGTAATTGGCTGTTCGTCAGGGCCACCAACCAGGAACACCATCATAACATCGACAGTATCCGTAGCACCAGCACTCATCGTAACCTTAAGAGTGGCACGAATTTCCTGTTTTGCAGGACCAAGATCTACATCCAATTCAAAAACGTAAACACCTTCAGCCGCTTCAAGAACAACCGGAAGAGGTGTCAACGCTTTGAAAAGAGCAAAAGCCCCACCAGGAACCCTGTCCTCAATTTGAATATCAAAGGTTGCCGTCTCTGAAGTGGCAAGATCAATATCCGCATGAACAATCAACTTGGCAGCAAGAAGTACTGAAATAGATTCGGCATGTCGATCAATGGTCGTACCGTTTTGAACGACATCATCCAAACCACCACCAGCAACAACTGGAATCAACGCACTGCCCGAAAGAGCTTTTACATAAGCTCCAATATTTCTTTGTGTGGCAACACTCATTTTCTAATCCTCTCGTTTGTGGGCGGGCGTGTCAACCCGCCCACGAGTTTAAATACCGCTACCAACAGGACCTTATTAGGCACCCCAAATAACGTCTGTAATAACCGCAACACTTTCACGGTGACGAAGGGCAAAGTCATGGCGGGCAATTGCACGAACCAACGTCTCATCCCTTGAGAACGCGGACTGGAGAGTTGCGTTTTCAATGTAGGAAGCAGAGGAGTTAACCTCAATTTCCAAGGTTGATGCTTCAGCAATGATAGCGTCGATCATATCAACGAAATAGATCTCAGTTTCGGTACCACCACCAAGGTTCGCTGGGATGTTTGTGGTAGTAAACACCGGCCAGCTATACATTGTGGGAGAAGCAAGACGCATTTCCGGGTAAATCAGGTTGCCATTGGCATCCCTCAAATTACGGAGATGGTTCTTACTTCTCGGGTTCATGAACCAAACGGGCCGTAACAGACGTACATCCTTAAGTTCAAGGGCATTGAGAAGATCTTTGAAGTCATCCTCAATCTGAGTGGCCGTCTCACCATTTGTTGAAAGGATGTTGGCAGCATCAGCCCAAAAACGTAGGCCGCGTGGGGTATTGGAAGTACCATCATCACGGATGAAGGCCAGATCCTCACGAAGTGCCATCTCAATAACGAGATCGTCACGCACAAACTCGTCAGCGGAAGGTCCAGAAGTGAAAGTAAGCAGATCGTTACTGATCGGGACGATTGCAGCAAGTTTCTTGCTGGTCATCTCAATCAACCCGGTATCCGGCTGGCTGATCGCAATATCCTGGCTTTCACCAACATACGCAGCACTTGAACCGGAAGTCTGCTTTCTGATTGTAAGGGTACCATTATTCATGGGCAGGGTACGAGCCCCAGCAGCACGAACAATAGACATTGCACGAAGCAACTCAATAATCTCAGCCGCATATTCAGGGGGCACCAAAGCACCACCAGAAGTTAGTTCGGATGAAATCAAAGCCTTCTGCACTTCATCACCAAGAGGATCGTCATACATCCTCTTGATAAAATCAGCAGCCCGGCTCTTATCACCCTTAGCAAAAGCAAGGGCTCGTACATACCGACCAGCAGCAATACCCGCATCCGGTTCCTTTACATGGAACTTACGGTCCCTAGTAACGGAATTGTCAGGGTCATTAATGATTGGAAGTTCATGGGTATTATCACCCGCTTTAAGATCCACAAGCGCCTTAGCAACAGCAGCAGTCACTAAACCCGACAGCTTGTCGTCAATTTGCTTGTCAAGATCTTCTCGACTAACACCAGTTCCTTCAGCCATTTTTACTGTTCCTTAAAAATGGGGCTGTGCCCCTAGTTAAAACCTTAATCAAGTCTTCCCATCTTCTTTCTAAGATGTTTGGAAATAATTTCAGCCACCTTTGGAAGTATGATGTCCGTAAGGTAAGCATCAATTTCCTCGTCGGTCATACCTTTCTCCGAACTCTCCTGTTCAGGTTTGTCTACTATGTGTGTAAATACATTAGTTGTTCTACCTTCAGGTTCAATTCTAGCAGCTACTTCCCTCATTGAAAGAGCTAAGAATTTCATTTTCCTTATTTCAATAATATTAAATTCTGTTTCACCATCAAGTAACTTTTCAAATGTTTCCTCAAAGCTAGTTAAATGGCTTTCCAAAGTACTAATTGATGGTAGAATGCTCTTTTCATCATCCTCTTCATCATCTTCGTCTTCTTCGTCAGGCTCGTCAACAGGATCAACTTCATCCTCTACCTCATCCTCATTCTCAGAAGCATCATCTTCATCCTCTTCATCAGAGTATTCCTCTTCAGACTCAGACTCAGTAGAAGCTTCTTCTTCGGACGCTGTTTCCTCTTCAGATTCAGACGCAGTTTCCTCTTCTGAATCTTCTGAAGTTTCTTCCTTACCAATAAGTCCCCAAGGCTCACCAACAACTGTCTTTGCTGTGTCTTCATCAATGGTAGATTCAAGCAATGACAATTCAAGGGTGCTATCATCTTCCCCAACAACTGCATAGGTAGCAAAACCATTTTCACAAGTAATGCTAATTGTCTTTCCTTCTTCTGTTTCTTCTAACTCAACAAATTTACCGGGCATTTCAAGCAAAGCTATATCCATCTGCGATACAGACGGTGCTTCCAATATATAAACATTCCCCTCGTCATCCTGTACAAATGATGGGGCTTTTACCTCAGTTTCATCGTTGCTTTCGGACACAGCATTGTCCTCCTCGTGAGTTTCATCAACCCCATCATCATCCTTTGTAACAGCCTCAAGATTCTTCGTAAGTAGTTTATCTTGAGTAATGGGGTCAACCACAATACTTTTACCACCATTGGCCTTAGTATAAAGATCCTCAATTTCCTTCCTGGTGGCCATACCAAATATAAGACCTTCTGGCACATCCCAATTATCCAAAACCTCTTCGGCCCAACCCTTAATAGGTTGAATATCAATACCGGCGCTCTTGGCGTCCATAATAGCATCTGGATTTGCGGGGATTGGTACGGCTGAAAATTCAAGCAATTCTTGTTTTAAAAATTTAAAAGCTGGGAACCATTCATCTTCATCTTCATCTTCTATGATTTCCCATTCCTTAGGTATAAAACCAACACTAACTGCTTTTAAAAACTTTTGCTTATACATTCTGAAAACGCTATCAGCAAATGGGCTGATATCGATGTCCATAAATTGTGCAAGTGCTCTTAACTCATTATCGGTTTTCCAAACCTTGAGTGCCTTTCCAATTGGAGGAATGCTGCTATTATGACCAAAGAGAACAACAGGATTTTTTCTGAATTCTTTAAGCTGCCAACCTTTTAGGGATATAATATCTCCCATACGGTCAACACGCTCTGTACTAATGACAAAATCAATTGTTCGTTCTTCTTCGCTGATCCCTTTCATTGAAACAGTGAAGCCGCGTCTTATAATCTCACCAGCTTCAATCTTACGTTCCTGCCTTTGAGAAGGTTTGTACCTCATGGGTTGACTCCGAGTTATGACCAAAGTAGCAAGGAGGAACGCACAAAACACAACACCTTGTCAAGTAAAGGATATAGGAACAAAAACTATCCTATCGTATAGTATACTATAAATAGGTGGAGGTGACCATGCAAACTGAACCTGAAAAAGTAACTGAATTACGAACCCTAATGAGAAAAATCCAAATAAATCAAGAGGGATGGTTTGATTTAGCCCGCTCTTATGGAGCATTGGATTTAAACTATTTAAATTTTAAGAACGTTAAAATAGTAATACACGAAAAAGAATATGGCACAATAAAAATTGAAACACCATTGGGAGAAACAGATCCAGTTGTCACACTAATCAGGCCAAAAGAGGGGGAATTAACAAAGTCACCAGACCTTATTGATAAAACTCAATTAACCATTACACAAAGATTTTCGATAGCTTTAATTAAGAGTCATATAATAAGATTACTTCGAGATGACGGCTTTTTAGATTATGCCGGAGTAGACTACCCTCCTTCTACTTGGCAACAATATCAAGTAGAACTTAATGGTACCACTGCTCCCGATGTTAGATGGGCATGTGCTGTAGATGGCCTTACAGGATGTTTTGATAGAAATGAGAAGGGACAATTCATACCATCTACAACAAAAGGGGATCTTAAAATAGTAATAAAAAGTGGACATGTTGTTATATTCAAAGGGGAACAACAGCCTTTTTTCTAGGAGATACTTATGAAAGAAACAGTATACCATCCAGGTCATTGACGAGGGAAACTAACATGACTATTAGTGCAAAAATGATTGCAGATAGTATATCACCTAATAATATAAGAATTTCAACATTGCAATTAAGGTATCCAAAATTCATTCACGGTGAATTAATGACCCATAGGGTCTTTTCACGAAACGCATCCTCCTCAAGGGCCATACCAGTTAAGCGGCTTATTGAAGACATCAAGCTGGACACCGCTATGCCGGTGTTTTGGGGTTCAAATAAACCCGGTATGCAAGCTGGTGAACAATTAAATGAAAAGGATAGAGATTGGGTTAGAAACGAATGGAAAGCTTTAAGGGATGATGCTATTGAATCCGCTGAACAGATGATTGAAAAAGGATTACATAAACAAATAGCTAACCGTGTACTAGAACCCTGGTGTCATATTAATGTAGTTGTTACGTCAACAGAATGGACAAACTTCTACGGTCTTAGGAGACATCCTGATACACAGCCTGAAATGAAAGCACTTGCAGATACTATGTGGGTAGCAATGCAAGAAAGTAAACCAACACTAAGGGAACCTGGAAATTGGCACCTTCCATACGTTAATAATGAACCAACTTACTTCGAGGATGGAATATTAAATGCCCTTAGTTTAGAACCATACATAAAATGTTCTGTAGCAAGATGTGCTCGTGTATCCTATATGACACATGAAATGAAAGTCCCAACAATTGAAAATGATCTAAAATTATATGATATGCTTATGGGATCTCATCCCGTACATGCTTCCCCCGCAGAGCATCAAGCTACCCCAAGTAATGATGAAGAGCTGTATGGTAATTTTAAGGGTTGGACACAATTTAGGAAAACTGTTCCTAATGAAAACATCACTGAATATGATGGTGATATAGCATGAAAGATTTTGAAACACAATGTAAAGACTTACATATTCAATTAGCTGACGCCGAAAATAAACTTCTTGAAGCCTATTTAGTTATAGATTTTTATGCTCATGAAGAAAGCTGGGAACATATACAAGAAGTAGATAAAAAAGGCAAGAAAATTGGTCCAGAATCACCATCACCAATAGAACATGATGGTGGTAAAGTAGCTAGAGAGTACCTTGAGGAAGGAATAGCAGTAGATGAATTACCTTGCGATGTATTTCTACCACCAGCCACTATAATACATCAAGGATGTTCTTTCAGAACATTGTTATATGCTATTGGTGTCAGAGAAAGCTGGACAAAACTTGGCATGTGGAATGAAGATAGATGGCAAATAGATAGAAAAAAAGCTTTAATGTTATTAGATAAAGCTAATAAACATAGAGGAAAAATGGAGGATTAAATGGCACTTGAACTTGAAGCTGACCCATCAGTATATGCTAACCCACAAATACAATTCTTTATACGAAAAGATGGTCTTTATTACAGGTGGTATATGCCTGGGGATAAACCCATTAGAAAATGGCAAAAGATAAATTTAGAAACTTTAGCAAAGAGTGGTGAAAGAAGTCCTATGGCACTAATGATACCAGGAATAGCAAAATGAAAGTCTTAAATAAAAGGAATGGTTTAGACACTCATAATCCCAATTATATTTATATTGGTAGACCATCAAAATGGGGAAACCCATTTATAATTGGTAAAGATGGTACAAGGGAAGAGGTAATAGAACGGTATCGTTTATATATTATAACTAAACCAAAATTAATAGCTGCCTTACCTGAATTAAAAGGTAAGGACTTGGTGTGCTGGTGCGCCCCATTGCCTTGTCACGGTGATATCTTAATTGATCTTGTAAGGGACTTTGTAGACTAGCTACCTACAGTAACCCGTAAGTTTGTCCTGCTGCTTTTTCTTTCTAAAGAAATTAGCTCTATCCTGACTATGAATACATTTTTGTTTTAATTTATTGGGAATTTTTACACCACGCTTCTTATATTGTTGTATTCTACTATCATTATTAAATAATTCGTCAGTTGTTTGTTGTGCCTTATCTTTATAATATGAACCAGCCAGTTCATCAAATTTTTTATCAATGTTATTATGCATTGCTAAAGCATCTTTAGTCAAAACAGGATGGTAATTAGCTTTAACAGCCAAAAATCCTATTAAACCAACAACCGCAATACAGCCAGAAACAATATACGTAACCGCACGAGCTTTAAATTCCTTTTGAACTGCTTCCCACATAGTAGTGCTCCAATTATTCCGACGCTTTTCGGGTCATGGTGCGCCGGAACCATGTTCCACTATGATCCGGGTGGACCAGATAACCCTGCGAAGGCTGTATAAATACAGCTTCAATATAGACATACCAATTTATCTTGACTTTAGCAACAAAAGGAAAAAAGCCTTATCGTATAGTATGTTAGTAGTGTTTAACCTATAGGGGAATGTTATGGTTGATTATAATGAATTTGAAGAAGCAGCCAAAAAACTACATAGGGATTTATTTACATTTATAGAAGAGAGGGTTAGTGAATCTAAAAACCCTGATGATTTTCCATCTGTGCTGGTACACGTTCTAACAAAACTTTGGTTAAATATTATATTAAACTATTCTAAAGAAGGCAATTCAAAATTTCTTATATGTGCATTTATAAATGATATAATAGAAAATGCAGTTAATGGCTTCAATAAAAATGAAGAGGAAATGGATCCAAGATTGAAAAAGACAGCAATTAAATTTCTAAATGAAATAGATGAAAATTTAGCAATACTTAGAAGTAAACTTAAAGCCCTGAATTAGTATTTTTAGAAATCTCTATAACTTTTATCCCAACCTTACGAGCCTTTTTAATCATATCATTAGTTCCAGTTCCCCCCTCAAAAGCTATAACCAAATTAGGCTTTCCTTCATCAAGCATTTGCTGATTTCTTATCGGACCCGCCGCCTTACCATATTTACTCCAATTTGGATAAAAACTTAAAACCTTAATACCTTTCTTTTCAGCCCAAGCCCCAGCCATAGAATCAGCACCACTAGCAGCACCATGAATAATAACTTTTATTGGCCTACCTTTTTTTCTTAATTTAATTCTCTGTTCTTTCAAAACAAGATCTAAATAAAAATAGTCCTGAAAAAACCTTCCACCACATACTAATAATCGTGTTGGCTTCTTTTTCATTTAAAACTCCTTAAAGCATCCATAGCAGACGTAAGCATATCATTTAATTCTGTTGCGTTTTCCAGAGGCCAATTTCCAAGTTCTTCAAAAGTAACACCATCAATACAATTTGCAGAAAGTTTATAAAAGCATAATGGGTCCTCAACATCTATTCCCCATAAATCTCTCACTATAGGTCTATAAACTTTAAATTCTCCAAATTCATTTTTAATTATACCTATAAGTTCTCTTTTACTATAATCAGAATTATCACTCATTTATGCCTCCCTAAATCTATATTTAAATGGTTTTGGTTCAACATCATAACTAAGGTACAAAGGATGCTTTGGCTGTCCCCCTTTACTGGTACCCAGGCACCATGTCCTTATATGGTCCTTAATAAGCAACCCCATAACATCACGATCACGCCCCAGGTGCGCCCCATGATTACCCCAACCACAGATAACTAACCCAGCATCATGACAAGCTATCCTAATATACTTATCAGTATCCCTTCCTATAGGATCTTTCTCTGCAATCATAATTTTAGGGTCAGTTGCTCTAAAAGCAAAAATATTAACAACACGAAGAGATCCAAAACCTCCATCAAGTGCTCTTTTTAAACACCTAGTATTGGTTGGATCTAATATTATTTCTGTAGCAGTAGATGGATTCAATAATATAACTGTCATTGCTGGCTTCTTTACATTCCAAATCCTATCAAGAGCATACCTATATTTCAAATTTTTTGAATAGACAGCAAAACTATCATAAGATAGATTTTTAAAACGCTTGGTTACTGTAAACATACCAATGTTCCTTTATATCACATCTTATAAATATTATGTAACTATCTCCAATTTATCAAGTTCTATAAGCTTTTTTCTTGCATCTGCACCATATTCGCCAGGTTCCTTTGATCTACCTTCAAGATATATGCGATATGATGCTAAATCTATATCTTCCATTTTAGGATTTGACGAGCTTTGATAATAGCTACAACTACAATTACTACAATCTCTAAACCAATCCCACCTCCCAGCCTTCCAAAGACCAAATTCATGATATCCCCACCTACAGGGGGTATCCTTAAGGTATTTACCCCACCTTTTTAGGATAATACCTAATTTCCTTAGTTTATAGGCTACTTTAGCCTCAAAACTAGCACCATCCTTTTCTTTTTCCACCGTGATACTCCCTTCCTAAACCAGCTTTGATTAACTCCTTAGCTAAATTACCAACAGGGGTTTGTACATCTGCTATGTACCTACCGGCATATTTACCAAACCTCAAAAGAGAAATAGTCACTTGTGTACCCTTACCGGCTATTAATTCTGTCAATTTCTGTGCTAATGCTGCCATTTCCTTCTCTTTTACCTTAGCAGCCACATTCTTACACTTACTACGTTTTTCAGGGGTGTCTACACCATTTACTCTTATTTTAGTAATAAGAAATAGCTGTGGAGTAAAATCAATTCTAACTTCCAATGTATCACCATCAACTACCCTTAAAACAGTAGCATCATAGTGTGCATTAGCTGTATCAAAAGAAAACGCCAATACTAGGCAAATAAGTAAAATTCTAATCATTTCAACCTCCTTTGATAACATACGTTACACTATACTATACGACATGCTTGCAATTCCTCAAGCATTAAGTTACAATGTGGTTTCACCATATGAATTCCACACATATTAGGTGTATTATGAAAAAGAAACGAATTAAACTTGATGATACCTATTCAGACTATGCGGATAAATTTGATCCCTTGCATTGGTCTGAAGGCAATCCTTTAGAAAGGACTGCTAAATTTCTTTATACAAATCAATATAATAGTACATACCATGTGTTTTTAGAACATTATGGTAGAGATTATGTAATCGACAAAGCTCGAACTACTCTAAAGTTTTTTCACAACTTCATTCTTGAAGATAAAAAAATGATGAGTGCCTTATCAAAGGTATTATCCAATGAATTTGACATAGATAAAAAAGCCGCTCGTATAGTTATTAAGAAAATGCTACGTAAAATTGGCTCACAGCTCGACGAGCAGGCAAAAGAATAAATTAAATAAAGGATTTCTTAATGACACTCCCACCATCAAAAGTTGGTGATAAAGGACAACGCTGGGAAGCTAGGGTAACAGGTTATCCTACCAACGGAGAGAATATTATTGGATGGGCAAGTTCTAAATTAGGTGCTATCGAATTAGCAATATCATTAAAAAGTGCTCCTAGAGCCTTAAGAATGAGGATTATTGATAGGCAAGGTATTGAGGAGGATTACAATCAAGAATTTAAGTATCCTAAAACACGAACTAAACTTAAAAATTGATGGAGAGTAATATGTCCTACAGAGTGAAATGTTCAATAATTTGTAAATGTGGTAAAGAAGGTCCCAACCTAATTTGTGATGGAGCAAAAATACCACGAGATCAATTAGCTACATTAGCCTTAGATAATGGTTTCACAATCTTTCAAGGTGAACCTTTATGTGCAGAATGCTATAATGATAGGTTCCAACTTCCCCTACAAAGTGGTAAGCGTATAAAAGTAGGAATGGTTGGTGATAGTGGTGGTGCAGGACGTACCGTAAAGTAGAAGGATAAAACAATGGATTATTGGAAAGACTTAAAATTAACTCGTGCTGAACGACTAGGTATTGCAGGATTACGAGGCCATCCAAAAATTACAGAGGA
>SDBT01005908.1_pt1 | contig 20464 bp, 25 predicted proteins | sample 2277101 | NCBI WGS metagenome assembly SDBT01 (sample SAMN10404973, study PRJNA504765) | marine sediment metagenome | isolation source: marine sediment core GS10_PC15, 103 cmbsf | place: Arctic Ocean: Southern Knipovich Ridge | collected 2010 | reverse complement strand
ATACATGTGGATCCGAATTTACCGTGTGTCCAGCGAGGCAGTTTGATGATACGGCATACCTCAATTGTCTTGGCTTAGAATGCGACAGCTACGACATAAAGCGGGACGCCATGCTGATGTTCGGACAGGGCAAGGTGAAGCGCGGTCCAGTGAAGAAGAAGGTACTACTGGATCCGGTGCAGAATTGAACCCTGAACGGAAGAGGAAGTACGACCAGGTCAGGCACCGAGTGCTAGTTGAACAGCACAAGATAGTGCCCGAGTGGGGTTACGTACCGGTGTGCCCTTATCACTGGATGCTGGGCATGTATGAAAGACCCACCAACGCACACCACTTCCTGGTCAAGCGATCACATGTACAGGGGTGGCAGCCCCCAGAACAGCGAGAGCTGGTCGACCATGCTGCCAATATCATAATGATCTGTGCACTGTGTGACGCCACGCATGAGAGGACGTCGTGGTTCACTGAGTTCTGTGTTGATCATAAGCTCAGGCTCGACTATGACCTATTGGAGTGGCTTGATAATCTACCCTTCAAGCTCGAGCCCCACACAAGGAGGTACGTTATAGATGGGATTCGCAAACGTCAGCCGACATCCAGTTGATGTGTGGCCTCGTGAACAGATCTTAGCAGCAGCTAAGATCGGTGGTGCGATACAGGACTACGAGTTCCCCACCATACCCGCCACACAAGACAGTGGATCCGTCTGGAGATGGATGACGATGTACGCAAAACAGATAAAACTAGACGGACACAAGCACGCTATGGTGATGGGCGAGTACGCAGCTACGATGGCACTATCAGTGCAGCTGTCGAACCTCGACATCGAGGTGTACGTAGCATGCTTTGACAATGGACACACCGTGGAGGAGCGAGGCGAACAACGGTTACGCACCCGACCCTTCATACGATTCCGAAAGGTAACCGACTATCTAAGGAGAGACAGACAACGTGCCTAATAACATTGTATTCAAGCCGGCAGAACGAGTTGAATCCCGACTGAACCTGGGAGTTTCCGGCACATCAGGCTCCGGAAAGACACTGGCCGCACTACGCCTGGCCTATGGCATCACTGGAAAATGGGACAAGGTATTCGTGATTGACACCGAGCACGGATCAGCGTCGCTCTATCAAGGCGACACCCGATGGGGTATCGGTCAGTTCATGCACTTCAACCTGGACAAGCCGTTCTCCCCCGCACGCTACATCCTGGTGATCGAGGCAGCCATACGAGCAGGCGCCGAGGTCATTGTCATCGATCAGATCTCACACGCCTGGTCGGGAACAGGTGGCGTGCTTGACATCAAGGAGCAGGCCGAGAAATCTGGAAGGTACAACAGCTACACTGCATGGTCTGTCGCAACACCTGAGCACAACAGACTGTTCGAGACCATCCTGACCAGCCCAGTGCATATGATCTGCACGATGAGATCTAAGACCGAGTACACCTTCGATCCATCAGCCAAGCAGAAGGTCAAGAAGCTGGGACTAGCTCCAGTCCAACGCAACGACATCGAGTATGAGTGGACTGTCATGATGGACCTGGATCGTCAGACACACAAGGCTCGCACATCTAAGTCTCGATCGCCCGTCGTGTCAGACGGTGAGGAGTACGAGATCGACGAAGACCTGGGCAAGTCATTCCTCAAGTGGCTGTCATCTGCTGCAGGGTACACCCCTGTTAGTGGAAATGAGGAGTACACCGCTCCCGAAAGCGCTGAGTCCAGAGCTCAAGCCGCTGCCGATGCCGCATCGGGCAAACCAACACGCCCAAAAGTCGAGACTTCCACTTCATCACCATCCCCCGAGCCGTCGACATCTCCGACCACCCAGACGGAAGCGAGTTCTACGGAGAAGACCCCATCGCCTACGTCTTCGCCAACCCCGAGCTCCTCAGACGAGAAGACGACTGAGGATCATGATCCCTGGCTAGCTGACGGCCTCAGCACTGAAGAGGCACGCAACATCATGTACGCAGTGGCTGTTGCAGAGTGGGACTTCAGCAACACTGACGAAGTGCGCACTGCCATCATGGAGAGCGCCAAGTGGGAAGGTATCTCCACAGTCGGTGACGTTGCTGAGATAGCTGCCTACCTACAGCACCAGTCAGTGCAGAAGAAGGCTGAAGCCGTTGCTTGACCACCCGGGAACACTACAGGACTGCAAGGACCTAGCCAGCGACCTCATGCTGATGAAGGCACGAGCCGCTGAGCTAGGCATGTGGAAGACCATGCACGCCATCGAGCCGGCTACTAAGGCTGTGGGGTACGAGCTTGCTGACATGCTAGCAGGCAAGCACCCCACCACTGTTGACTCGGAGGGTGTGCTGCAGATGGTCGGTAAGCTGAAGGAGTCATGAAGACACTCGAGAGCCTCCTTCCACCAAAGAAGGTGGTGTAATGAGCTGGCACTTTGGTAGCATCGAGGCAACATGTGAGGGCATCTCTAAGAAGGGATGCCCTCACCACCAACAGCTGGTGATACCCAACACTGACGGAATGGTTGGGGTCCTGCTGTTCAACCTAGCTGAGTCAAGAGGCTGGCTGCTCCCCCCCGGGGGAGGAAAAGTGCTGTGTCAGCGATGTCTGTTGGAGGCCGAGGCAAAGTACCAAGTCAAACTCAAAAAGGAAGTAAAGAAGAAGGAGGAAAAAATTGCCGAAGGAGCTGTCCTCCCCATATGAAGTCCACAATGGGTTCAAGATAAGCTGGGACTATCACCAAATGGTTGCCCGCGCAATCAAGGCGGGGTACAATCGTTCACAAGGAGAAAAGATGATAGCGATCGACATCCACGACACATTAGGAGACTACATCCTCGCAATGTGTCAACGCTACGGGCCCCCGAAACAATGGCCCGGCGATGGTCACAACACGCTCGACAGAATGTGGCCCAGCGTAGACATGAGAGCACACTTCACACCCGACAATCACGGCGCCTTTCTATCCACGGTACCAGTATTTCTCGACGCACCTAACTCTGTCTGGCGCCTACGTCAGATGGGCTTCGAGTTCTGCTACTTCACAGCCACACCACCTATGTACCGAGCTGCTGTAACTGACTGGATAGGGATCAACCTATTCCCACCGGCCGAGCTGCGCATGGCCGATGGATGGGACAACAAGGGTGAGGCCCTCAAGAAAATGGAAGACATCACCATGCTTATTGATGACTCCCCCGCCACTCTGCTTGCTGCAGTTGACCTTGGCATCACGGTGTATGTCTATGACCGACCATGGAACCGAGACGTCACAGTAGGCACACGTGTGGTAGGTTGGCACCACCTGCTCTGGCAACTAGGAAGAGACTTCTTATCATGAGACTGACAGCAGAGGAACGTGCAGCTCTTGCGGGAGCCAAGGAAGCCAACGAGCACTGGTTTGGCGTGCTCGTAGACGCAGCAGAAGTCATGATGGAACGCCGCAAGAAGTACAGCGGCAAGACTGACCCGTACACCAACTTCATAATCATGGCACGTGCACTGGGGACCCGGGTCACTGCGGTCTTCAACTTCTACAAGATCATCAAGCTAGCTCGATCTCTCGTGGACTCGGGGGACTTCGCCGACGAAAGCCTGATAGACACAGATATAGACGAGGGAAACTATGCTTATCTGTCCGGCGGCTGGAGAAAGCGAAGCCCGCAAAGTAGGCTGCAGGCCATGCTTGAGGTAGGCAACTGGGTAGAAGTGGAGACCCTGGAGGACTTGGGAGTGGACGTCCACGGGTTAGCCGATGACTGAGCTAACTATCGCAGAGGCGGCCGAGACTCTGTTGGTTGACCTGAATCTCTACCACGTCCCCCAGGTACTCAGATCTACAGGCGCAGGGATAGGATCCCCAGAGTTCTACGACGAGGTCCTTTATAGAATGGCGGTACTGACCGCAGCAATCAAAGGAACTAAGCAACCAACACTAGAGGAGTGGGCTAAACGTGGGAAAACCTAAGCTGACACCCAAACTCGATGGCACCGTAAAAGTGGCGGACCAGGTGAAGATGCCCATACCTGAGTACTCCCGGCCTTACCAAGAACTTCAATCAAAAGCTGGTAAGGGCATGAGAATCCGCATAGAGAAGAGGGTCCTCAACGAGGCGCACAGCGCCTTCGAAACATACGAGGTGGAGGGCACGATCACCGATCTCAACGGCAACATGGTGATGATCAATACAGGCACAGGATTCAAGAGCACTCCATGGTGGGCAATACATAACTGGGAAATACTAGGAGAAGTGGAGATATAAGATGTCAATGAGAGTGCGGGTAAGTGTGGCGGGATCCATCATCGAAGAGCTAGAGTTCACGAGGCTACAGGTTCTTGATGAAGAGGATGAAGAGTACACCTACAAGGTGTCCTATCATCGGAGGAAGGCACACAGAACCTTTCGTAGCCATCCACCAAGCACGGTCTATGTAGATCACCGCTTCGAAGACGGCTCCCTTCACCTTATCCGCACAGGTATCACCAAGCTGATCAACGAATCGGTCAAGCGGAGGCTGCCATAATATATGCGAATGACTCCCAGGATATACCGTCTGCGGAGGACCGCAGCCGTCGCGGGCGGACATGTATTGATCGCCGAAGTCGACGTCTATGGTTACTCCGATACTTTCGTGCTTATCGCGGCCAGAGAGGGGCGGGTGCACCACTGGCGGAACATCGAGAGCATGGCCATCAGCGACAAGAAGATCAGACCTCGGTATCAGTATATGGGAGAGGTCTCAGCATACGAGGCACACAACCCACAGTTCCCGGCGGTTCCCGTGAAACACTACTAGGGGAGATGAGACAATGAGTGACTGGTTTGCGAATAGAGACAAGACCAAATATCGATTCGAGTGGAGGTTCTGGCGATTTGTGAGCAAGGTGATTTTTGTCGTAGTGATCGTGCTTATAGTCCAGAGCGCTTTACGATGACAGAGGACACAAACAAACGTAAGTTCTGGTGGATCTGGGCAGCATGGGGTATCTTATTTGTGATCATCGAGGTGTACGCCTTGATCACAAAGGAGGTGCTGGTACCCACCCTGTCCAGGACTGGCTGGTGGATATTCGACTACCAAGTGAGGCTGAGAAAGGATCCGGATACTCGTCTCACCTTCAAGCCGTTCCGGATCATCGGAATGATTATTGCAGTCTGGCTACCGCTTCATCTGTTTGGTGGCGAGTGTGCACTGGGGATATGTTGATGCCAAAACTTATGTACAGCTATCAGATTATTAGCGACGGTCAGCGCTTCATGGTCAATATCAAGCACGAAGGTGAGTGGATAGCAATCACCATTGACGATGACGACCGCATAGTCTTCGACGAACCAGACCAGGACGAAAATGTGCCTTACGTGAGCTACTCCGCGACCACGTGGAGCAGCGAAGAGGCAGCCATCAAGTCCATAGAGAAAGCACTAGGCAAGGGCGCCATACGTGCTCGAGAGTGGAGAACAGTCTGATGTATCTATCTGTAAACTTCGTGGCTCATGAGTGCATCAGATGCGATGTCGGGTTCGCCCTCACTAAAGAGTACGACTCTGCCCGACGTGGTGATCACAAGAACTTTCGCTGTCCCAACGGGCACTACCAGTACTACCCTAACAAGTCACCCTTGGAAAAAATGACAGCTGCTCGAGACGCCTGCAGAAACGATGCCGACTTCTGGGAAGAGCAGTCTGACAATCTCGACACCAAGCTGAAGAGAATCAAGCGTAGTAGATCGGCCATCAAAGGCCACAACACAAGGCTTAGGACACCCGCTTAGTGAAAGCTCTCACCATACAACAGCCCTGGGCGTGGTACATCTTCAACACCAACGCCAGCGTCCTCTGGCAGAGCTGGCCAGGTAAGCCCAGGATCCGCGGGTACTTTCTGATTCACGCCGGCATGAGCTGGGACCTGGACGCGGAGGAGTGGATGATCGAACAAGATCTCCCCGTACCAGGCAATCTGCCATCAGCCAAGCTCCTAGGCTACGCACGGCTCGGCTACATCACCGGGGCGCCACAAGGTGAGCACTTCCACCGATCGGGCTTCGCATTCCATCTCACTGACATCCAACAGTTCAGGCAGCCCACCGTCGCGGTAGGCCGGCGAGGATTCTGGCCCGTCCCCGCACATATCCTCAAGAACCTGCGAATCCCTCATCACGTAAGCAGATCACCCCTATAAACCAAACAGCTCCCCCGGGGGAGCTGCATAGTTTGCACGGGACGCTGTCGGTTACCCGACAGCAAGTTTGTCTGCTGTGACCAGGTTCAGAGGTGTCTTGTTGCTGACCAGCGTGAACAGTCGATCCCAGACAACTTCGTATAGTCCAGAGATGGCTGCCCATAACAGGCCTAAGTATGCAACTCCCTCACCAAGGAACACCAGTGAGTTGCCAACGCTTGCCACGACGTCATCAGGGATGAGTGCGGGCAGCGCAGGTGCGGCTATTCCGGCGAACCCCCCGCTAACTAAGAGGGCGCCGCCAGCAAGACCCAGAGTGATAAGTTGGTTACCCAACTTACCAATGGTCCTACCGCTCCGATCACGCCACAGCTTCAGCAGCTGCTGCACGACCGGTATTGCGACCAAGAACAGAATGGTATCTATATTATCAGCGAGCATGTTTCACTCCTTCCTCCTCAGCGGCCTGCTCCAGGCGCCGAAGGAGTCTCTTATCCAGGGTAACCCCAAGGAAGTATTCCAGGTCATCAAAGTCGTAGGCTCTTTTGATCACGTGCTTGTCCGGGTAAAGCACGAAGATCGGCCATTCGAGCATCCCTGATGACCAACCGCGAATTGAATAGTGATCCGGGCCGGTCTTCGCTGTACCGACCTGCAGGAGATGGGCTATGTGATTCTTATGGAGCCCAGCATAGTATGAATTGTCATGATGAGACACCTCAGTGTACCCGTACTTGTGCTTGTCTCCCATGATAACGAAGTCAGCCTGTGGCACCTCCCACAGCAGTGCTTTCATCTGTGGATGGTTGATGTTATAGACGGATGAACCTGTGAACTCATGGGATGCGTAGATAATGTACTCTTCGGCGGTCTCTTCGTCAAGTCCAATCTTGAACCGGATGACACCCTTGCCATGGAAGAACGGTACCTTACCCATGAACATAGGGGCCATGAGATCCTCGCCGATCTTGCGCTCGGTGAAGGCGTGGTGATTGCTCCAGAAGGACCAGAGTAGCTTGCCCTTGTCAATCATGCGCTCCACCATAGCAGCTACCAGTAAACGCTGCGCTTTAGGCGTGATGATCTGCTGCACGGCCGGCGGGAGCCAGTCCATCGGGAAGTTGTCCGTCTCGTCACCGTAGTTGGCCCAATACACACGCTCAGTGGCCAGCAAAAGATCCAAGAGAGCTCTGAATGTCTTGTACGCCACGAAGCGGCTACCTATGTGCCAGTCACCGGTGTTCATGAATGCTATTGGCTTATCGGTTGGTATATGTACTACCGCATTGGTGATGGTGGGATCTAGCCTATTGGTGAGCGAAGCCATCATCTCCGCTGCTTCATACCATTCCTCCCAGTTGAACTCCGCCGGCGTCAGGCCGGGGAACCTGGGCGATATGATCTTAGACAGGATCTCTTCCCCGCTCAGGTCAACCTCACGCATTGCCTCAAGATACCGATCGGGATCTATGTTGGAGGTAGCGTTAGGATCACTGACTAAGTTACGCCAGTGAGATCTGAGCATATCTCTGTTGATATTGGTGAAGCCGGGGCGCTCTCTCAAGTCCTCGGCCTTATTGAATTCTTTTGCGAGCCTGACCCAAGCTACCCGTCCCTTGACTGGGACGTTCCTGAGCATCCAGGCATCCTCTTCGAGTGTGTATCCGCGCGAACCTTTGTTTGCTTGCTTTCCCTTGGTTACTTTACTCAAGTGTCACCTCAGTAGGATACTCAAATTATACTTCAGATGGCACCAGCACGGGTATGGGGGCGGAGGTTACCGACCCCTATATGTGGGGGGTATTAGAAGGTTTCTTTGAACACTGCCCATATCTGGACGAGCCGTTCAAACATTACCGCAGTCACCAGCGCGGCCCAGGTTAGGAATAAGCCGATCGCCTTTCCTCTGTGTCTCTGAGGAATCCAAGTGAAAGGGTTGGCCGACACCTCATCGTAAAGACCGTCGACCAGTGCACCCAACGCTTGGGACCTTTGGAAGTCTGAGACGTTGGGATCGTTGACTACTCTCATCGCATACTTGCGTGCTTCTCCGTTTTGATCCATTACTCTAACCAGTCCATGTGGACCCAATCGAATGCGCCTATCCTACCCCAGCACCCTGCAACATCGTATACAGACACAGGTGCGCCCTTGTTGAGCTGTCTCTTGACTGCGTACTGAGTGCTTGGGCCACCACGCACATTGAGCAGCCACGCCTTCACTACCTTATCGATCGTCTCCCCCGGGGGATCAGGATCGGGGTCTGGATCAGGATCAGGCGGTGGTTGGCCTCTACCGTCCATCGGCCAATCAAAGTCAGCAAACTCTTTCCACAGAGCGGGGGCTGTATGTATCTGGTCCATCGCCCACATGACAGAGAACCCGACCTTCGGGTCGTCCTTGCAGTACTGTAAGAACTCAGTCACTGCGCCTGGATACGGCTGGTTCCCATGCTCGCGGTACATGTCACCAGCCGGAAGGAACGGGAGGCGGGGGCTCATAGCCGCATACTCTCGCCGCGATCGTTGTACGTTATAAATGGGGTTCCCATTGCGGTAGTACACCTGCGGACAGTCAAAATCCGTTCCCTTGCGGAGCTCACCCCACGGTAGCTCTCGATGATAGGACGGGTATCGGTAGGTGTTTAGCGCAATTGGGAGCTGGATGACGTTGGTGTAAGAGCGGAGGGGGTCCATGAAGGCCCTGGCCTGCGCATTGGTTGCAGACTTAGCCTCGTACTCTGCATCTATGAGATAGGCGAGAGCGGTGTTCTTGTACTTGTCTATCTGACCAATAGCTGTCTTCGCCTCGCGGCCTGGGCTGTACTTGAGATATTGATAGCCCCAAAGAATGAGACCCAAGTTGGCCTCATCAAGAGCCATGACCATATCATCTAATTGAAACTTGGAATCGGACCAGGCGTAGGTGCCATTGCATACCTTGAGGGCAATGCCGGCCATGCCCGTGTCTTGCATTGTCGTAACAATTTTCTGCACATTACCAGAAAATATGTTACTGACATGCCACACGTATGCCCACTTGCCCTGAATTTGAGCTAGCTTGCTTGCCTTGGACATCTAACACCCTATTGCACGGACTTTTCACGGAGCAAACAGGCGCCTATTCTTCTTCTTCGTCTTCCTGTGCCTGTTTGGCCTTGCGCTTCTTCACGGGCTTCTCAGGGGGTTCGTCTTCGGCTCCGGCCATGGTTTCCAATCTAGCCATTAGATCCAGTGCTTCCTGAGCTACAGGTGGCGGATAGCCAAACCTCGTGAAGAAAATTTGCAAAACGCTTGGGATCACCATCAAGAACTGTGGCGCTGTCTCGAAGTCGATTACACACTCGTCTCCTTCATCCTTATCGTCAAACTTTTGGATGTCGTCGAAGCGTAGTGGCTCTCCAAGATCCCGGAACATCTGCGCCGTCTTCATGTCATGAGACGGTAGGTTGTTGAGCGAAAATAGAATTACAAATCGCTCCTTGTACGTTAGCGCTATATCTCCAAATTTTCCCATCATTGCCTCCTGGGCCGAGCTTGATTCCAAATCTAAACTGAGTATATCATGGCTTAGGGTGCACCCGTTCAGTGACCGTCCGGCCTGTCTTCCTGAACTTCCGGAAGCTAGTCGTCTGTACCCATATACGCTCGATCACCTGCCTGGGTTTACCCAAGAATCCACGCACTACCAGGTTACCCACGCCTAGACCACGAGTGACTAGACTCATGCCGGTGCACCTCTGCGTGCTGGTGTCTTGGCATCTACCGTGATGATGTTGCCGTCCTTGTCAGTGATCTTGTTGCGGAAGAGCTCTGCACCACCGTCGTCATACGTCACCAGCCACCACGCCCCGCTGACGAGCTCCATCTCCTGTCTGTTCTGCAGTATCTTACGGGCCAGCTGTGACTGCGCAAGACCCGATGCAGCATCTGCCTCTGCATTAGCTAGAGACACCTTCTCGCCGGCGCTCAGGCCGCTGCCGGGCAGTTGAATTGTCGTCTCGATGAGGCCCCCACTGTTGCCGATGATCAGAGATACCTGGTTGAGGTTCTTGACGTCAGCTATGTTGTGGTTGGCGCCCACAAGACGGACTGCGTACTGTGCGTCCTCGTAGGTGACCGTGTAGGGTGCCAGGATCTCCACCGTCCGTGCGTAGGTCACACCGGACAGCGTTACGATCGTGTTGTGCACATGTGTGGCGGTGTGTCCCATACCCTCTACTGTCTGCTCGAGGGCCTTCAGCTCTAGCCGGAACGCATCAACGTCCTGCTCGTAGAGCGGGATGTCGGAGTCGATCAGGGTTAGGTCAGCCAGAGGAACGCTGATGACCTTGCTACCAAAGTCAATGGTCGTTGCCATTCGGGTTTATCCCCGCCTCTTCTAGTAGTTCTTCCAACTTACGTACTCTCTGGTGCGCAGCAACCAACTCTGTTGCCATGTTCTGGTTGATCTCGTTGGCGCCACCAATAGCTTGCTGTGTGATGGCGTCCTGTATCTCATTACCTATGTCAGAGATGCCCTTCTGTCCTGCAACCATCATCACCTGACCTTCCAGGAAACCTATTTGGCCTCGCAGATCTGTGATGATCTTTTCAAGTGCTTCGTTGCCCCTGCTCAGCCTGTCCATGGCTCGCTTGAGCGTCTCGTTCTCTTTCTCCAGTGACACAGCCTCTCCTTACTGGTCTAGCGCCATGCCTATTTGAACCCCGAGGCCGGACGCAGAGTTGATAGTTCCCACGATCGCTGCCGTCTTGTAGAACGGAGCCGATGAGCTCTTTCGGGATTGACCAGAGATGCTCTGATCCGCAGAGTAAGACCGCGTAGCGGTGATCACTCCACTGCCGTTTGTGCCGCCATCAATGAGAACAAAGGTAGCCGTGATTGTACCAGTCGCAGGACTGGTCGGTAGCTCCCCCGCAGCCAGCAGGTAGGTGTAGGAACCAGCAGTCAGCACTGTAATCTGGTGAATCCCACGGTAGGCGGCCTGGTCAGCACCCTGAATCCTTACCTTGTCGCTCGTGGCCATGCCGTGAGCAGCATGCGTGACGGTCACAAGATCACTATCCCTGGTCATGGTGACCAGGTCCAAGTAAGGCAAGTTGTTATCGCTATCGTTCACGTACACCACCACTCGGGCGCCCACGATCGGGTCCATGGTGATAGTGTCCGTCACTGTGACCGTAAGAGTGACTGGGTCAACCACGAGCACAACGGCGGCGCCGGCCGACTTGAATGAGATGTTACCTGTGCAGCTAACGAGATTGATCGTGATCGTTACGTCGCTGTCGGTGTTGGCAATGAATAGAGTGGATCCATCAAGATCATCGGCGGCCTCGAACCCAGCAAAGTCTATGCCTCTCAGGGTCATGGAGATCGAAGCGTTGGTACCGAACTCGATGGCGTGGTGATTGGTTGCACCCTGGCTAAAGGACATATCTGCCAGATCACTGTCTGGGTTATCGCTGTCGTCCCATATGAGGGCCGATGCGTCAGAGTCTACTGCGGGCACCAGGATCTGGCTGCCCGACATCAAGGTGTCAGGTGCCGTGATAGTTCTGCAACCTCTGAATGTGGAGTTGGTGACTACATCTAGCTCAGTGAACGTGAAGTCCCGCATGTCCACGAACTGACAGGCGTCGGCCTGCAGTACACCGGCCGTGACAACCAAGTCTCCAGGACTCACGGTAGACAGAGACAGGAACGTGATGTTGTCCCACTGGACAAAGGTGTCTGAGTCTACGATCTCAATACGATTGAAGTTGGAGGAGACCTTCTCAACCGGTCTCCAGACCATGGTCTTGTCAGCATCGCGGAAGTCAACGCTTGAGTCACTATCGCCGAACCTGTGCAGCCCCTGCATGCGGTAGACACCGCCATCGAGCTCAAGTAGGCCCCACACGGTGTCGGAATCGTTGGCGAACGCATCCGCCCCACTGAAGGTGTTGAATGCGGTGTCCGAGTCACCCTCTGTGTACTCCAGAATGCAACGCCCATATCGAAGAACATCCCCCGCCAGTGGTGCTCCCTTGGTAGGGCCAGGGGTCTTTACATTTGCAGCAACACCTGCCACCTGAATAGCAGAGTGGTCAGTGGTGCCTGCGTCACTGTCTATTGTGTCGCTATCGTGAGGGTATAGAGCGTAGGGGACCCAAGTGGAGAAGAGCAGCTCGTCCCCGCCGGCCATGTAGTAGTGAGAGAAATCTGTCACGCTGCTACCAGCCGTGACACGGAACCCGCCATTAGCCTTGGTCTCAAGGGAGTTAGCTACGCCGAAGAAACCCCAAATGATGATAGCCCCGTCACTATCTACAGTGAAAGGGCCACCGTCATCATAATTCATCCCTCTTAGATCACCGGCCCATGCGTTCTTAGAGCAGCAGTCCGGCTCTTCTATGAAGAAGTCAGTTTCTTGGTTGAGGGCTGCGGGACCACCACCCCAGGCAGTCCAGTTGGTGATTGCACCACCAACCCAGAGGTCTGTTAGGTCCGTTGCCCATACAGGTGCTGCCATCTATGCACCGTCCTTATGCGTCGGATGTACGGATGGCTGTGGCTGACCCTCCACCAGCTCCGAGGGTAGCAGGCGTCTCAAATGTCTTGATCGGCGTGCCGCCACCATCACGCACCCGGCAGAATAGAGCCCTGGGCACGTCAAACACCACAGTAAAGGACTCCGTTGGTTCATCAGCAGCTACGTCAATGTAGCTGATCATCACTCCGTTCCCTTCGGCAGCAGCGTTGATCCCCGTGAAGTCAGTAGACCCAATGACGAATGTCGACGCAGAGAATGAAGTGTAAGGAACTCTCCGGTGTCTGCCGTCATCTAGGGTGATGCGCAGCGTGCCAGTAGCTGGTGTGTCTGAAGGAATAGCTGTAGAAGTAACAACAGCTGTCTCTGTGCCACCCGTTAGGTCAGTGTCCAGTAGCAGCTGAAGGAAGTCGAACGTGCCTGGGTTATCGCTATCCTCTGGGCCTACGAGTACGTAGTCCTCATCAGAGTCCAGCCCGTCCATGTCAAAGTTCACGTTATTAGGCGGCTGTTGCAGTGCGTTGGCCAGATCTGTGAACTTATCAGCATCTGTGTGGTCTCCTACATCAGGGACCACGATACCGTAAGCACCGATGATCGCCGACCCAGTCGAGGCGCCAATAAATGTCGGGGAGAGAGTACGTGTGACGGGTGCCCCGTTGACAAACGCCTGGGCCCCCGATGTGTTTCCAAACATCACCTGGCCTGCAGCGGGTGCAGTGCCCGCTTCAACCTGGATCCATATGGTACCTGTAGTGCCCTGGTCATCAAGGGCAAGGAGTGCACCGTACCCGCCCCCATCAGCTGCATTGGCGGGTACACCGGACACCGTGGCTATGGCGCCGCTAGTGATGCCGAACATGGCATCAGAATCAGTGACAGTACCGGCATCCACCATGATTACCATGTTGCCAGTGGTTCCGCCTGGATCAGTCAAGCCAACCAGGCGACCACGAGCACCCGTGGGTCCACCGAACTCGATGTATTCACCAAGGGTGAATGGTATGTCTGAGTCAGTCAAGCTGATATAGGCAAAGTCAGCACCCCAAGCGATACGCTCGTCGGTGTCTTCGTTGAATGGTCCGGATGTTTCTGAGTCGTAAGCGATCTGATGTGTGATACCACGGAAGAGCTCTCCGTCCATGGAGTGAATAACCGATGTGGTACCACGCCTAGAAAGCCACTTGGCTCTCTCTACTAGATCGTTGATGGTCTGTGTTCCAAGGTCCCACTGTTCGTAGTAGTCCCGGAGGCCGGCGCCGTTGTTGAGGTCAACTTGCGCGAAGCCCTCAGTCAACACGATGGATCCCATGTCCGCTACATCAGAGTCGGCAGTAGCGTCGTTTAGGTCTTCGTTACCGAAGATGGCTGCAGTTGAGTTGCCCAGGCCCATCGTCACAGCGAACTCGGCAAAGGTACTGCCACGCTCACGTGCGGTCACAAGAATCCTCTTGCTATCCCGATCGATGCCGTCGACCGTTACCTCAACCAGCATCCTCAAGAGGATGTTGTTAGGGAGGTCAGCGTTGAGCTCTACTCCCCAGAAGGGAGCGTCTCCGTCATAGAGAGCGCCGTCCTGCACGATCTGGATCTGGGTATCGCTATCGAATACGCTACCCACAACTACGAGGCCGGCAAAGAGCTTCTCATCGGAATCACCCGAGTTTTGGAGGATAGAACCATCATAGAAGAACTGCGACGTGGCTCGATCAATGTTGAAGCCATTGATGAGCTCTACAATCTGGTCAGTTGAACGGGCTGACGGGGTCAGTACTGAGATGTCCAGGATGTCTGTGTCACTGGCCTCCGCGTCATCAGCTAGGTCACCAAGCCATCTGTGGAGCTCCAGCACGGTGTAGTTAGTGCCGCCGGAAAGGTGGCGAATATCCTTCGCCGCATTGATAGTAAAGTCATCACCAATGGCCATGTGTTATCTCCTTTTGAATTACGTGGGTCTACAAAAAAAGACCCCCGAACCCTTTGGGGTCCAGAAGCCTCCTGCGTGTATTATAGCAGTCTTTTTTCGTCTATCTAATTTTCATTTATCCTCCCATCACTGACACAGCTGGGCCAAAGACTCTTCCCTCTTCAGCCTCAGCCTTGATCTCTATTGCGATGCCTCCCCAACGCGAACTTGTAACCCACGTTGCAGAGGCGGTTGTCTCAAAGGTGTCACCTCGGTACTGAGTTTCAACACCCCTGAGCTGGCCGGCCCCATTGAGATCATCAAGCTCGGTCCAGTTCGTGCGAAACGTTGTTGCTTCATTAGCTGTATGAACAAAGACAACCCATGCACGGTTAGAGCTGTTGCCCGCCGCCGCCAAAGTGATAGACCCCGATGTAGCATCTCCGGTGTTGGTCGGCTGCTGCACGATGGCATTCGCAATCGTCCCGCTCTCATCGGCCCCGGTGACATGGCTGAACTCGGCCGTACAGTGAACTTGACTGTCGGCCCCGAAGTCTACAGTTGTGACCCCCGCCGATGATCCGACTCCAAAGGCCCCGAAAATCGTTAGCTGTTTGTCGCTGTGGTAATCGAGCCTCGACCCGATCTGTACCCAAGTGATGCCGTTCCCTGAAACGGTCGGCGTGCTAGGTCCGGCTGAGGATCGCGATTGTACGGCCAGAAGAATGATGCCGTCTGTGGGCGGCGTCCAAGATGAATTCGCATAAGATGTTGAACTGCCGTTGTCGTTGATGTCGGGATTTGCGCTGGCCCCGAGATTAGCAAAGGCTATTGCCATTAGTTTCCTACCACATGTACCACCAAATCTGCCCCAGCTATGGTGGAGCCAATTTGATCCACGTCCATAGTCAGGTACTCGTCCGCTGCCCAACTTGTAACGTCGGGGGTGCTACTTGTATCTGTGAATCCGCTGATGGCAATTTCCGGACGCCCTGATTGAGTGGTGAAGATTGTAGTTCCGCCTTTGTGAATGTCTACAATAAGAGAAGTTCCAGTCGGTGCTGTATTCACGGCGATAAACACATTGACAATCTCAATCGTTCTTCCCCACTTGTTGTACATACGGAGCTTGCCAGTAGACGTGGCTATAGTCCCCTCTACTGTAAATATGGTTACTTTAGGATCAGACAGATCAAATTTATCACTAGGGTTTTCAAATATAAGATGACTATCAGTGTCCACGTACAGCCACCCGAACCCAGTACCTGGGGTTCCCGGGTCTGCGATACCAGCAAACTCCAGGTACTCCTCAAGCCTCTGGGCGCCGGCAACATGGAGTTTCCTTGCTATGCTAGTGGTTCCTATCCCCACATCTCCACTAATCCTGCCGATGTTTAGATTGTCAGAATCATCACCAGAGTACCCGCCAAAAAATACGTTGTCGGCAGTCATTCCCCAAAATGATGTGTCATCATCATTGATCATCACAATTTGAGTGATTGGGCTGGAGAGCTCCATGAAGCGGGCTACTGTTGTTGATCCGCCGGATACAACATCAAAAGTGGAAACAGGAGTGCTGGTGTTGATACCTACACGACCCGCTCCGGAGTCAGAGGCCGCATCGATGAAGACAATCGGAGTACCGTCATCGCTTACGAAATGTACATCGATGTCCTCTCCTCCATTGTTGAAGATCGTGGCTCCACTGCCGTGTTGTAACCACTCCAGTGCAGAAACAGACGCGTTCGGGACGGCATTGAACACGATGCGCACACCATGGCCGGTCTCGGTAAAGTTCTCCGTAGCCTGCCAGTGTATGCCACCAACAAACTCATTGCTGTCACTATCAAATCCCCAAGCCTGCCATGCACCTATGGAATCGTTGTTCTGAACCGCAGTCTGTGCAGTCACAATACCGCGAGACCTGATTGTCTGTATGATCGCCTGATCACCAGCGGTATCGGAATGGGCGTATATAGACAGCTGGGAATAGGACGGGCCGGTGTTCTCAAATATCACCACTAGGGGATCGGAGTCCAATGGGTCAAACACATGAAGTCGGCTAGTGACGTTGGGATTTGTCGTGCCTATCCCTATCCTGCCGTTACCCATGACGGTAAGTGCCCCTAGTTTAGATCCTCCAGACCCATCGTTCTCTACGTCCAGCTTCAGAAGCGGCGTGTTTGCTGCAGTCGACCAACTGAACCTGACTGGATCAGGGGCAAGCATATCTGCAGTCATCGTGAACTTGCTTGGTCCGTCTGCGATCTGACTGCCGTCAAAGCCGGCGTGTGCACCCTCTATAGATAACGTCGCTCGTCCGTTACTATCCTGGCCACGGATGATCATCTCTGCTCTGGCTTCGAAGTCAGAGTCGCCATCGTCAAGACTTATGAGCGCAAACTTGGCGTCGGCAGATCGAGAGATCTCAAAGTCATGACCGGGGGTGCCCGTGCCAAATCCTATGCGGCCGTCCGAGGCACGTAAGAAAAAGGCGTTGGGACCGACATCGCTGTCTGCCTCTATGCGAAAGTCTATATCCAACCCGCCTTCATTGAATACAGCCTCAGTCGTGTTCATCGTAAGGAAGTTGTTTAGCGTCGCAGTGGGCCCAGCCTCAACAGGACTGCCGTAGAAAATGTGGGCGCCCTCAGACTGCTGATAGTTGGTCCATGGCTGGTCTGAGTCATCTATTACAAAGTTGGAGCTATCCCAAAAAGTATTTACGGAGAGATAAAAACTTGCGGCGGAGGTGGACTGCGCCAGGCGCACGATACCAGCGTCGCTGTCAGTAGCCAACGCATAAGTAGGTATAGGCTGATAGCCCAGGAAGACATCCTCGACACCTGCCAGGAATACAATCTCTCCAGACTTAGTCCACAATGTGCTGGTGGAGCTCAGATCCCACGTGTCGCTGTCGTTGATGAAGATGGGATGTCCGTCGGAGTCCGTGTAGAAACGACCCGAGCCCGAAGGGCCGGCGGCGGGCGCAGAGATTCCAGTCAGCTCTAAGTACTGTGCGATCTCCACAGCGCCAGCGTTACTGATCCGGGCCACAATGTCATCTGAGTCATTCCTGATATTCACGTACCCGACAGTTGTGTCACTATCAGTAGGCTGAAGTTTGAGATTGATGTCGCCAGCTAGCCCACCACTTTCAAACCACATGCCGGTGCCACCAGCCGAGGTGCCAGCAAACCACATGCGCGCTTGATTGAACGGAGAGGACGGCTCCTGAAGCGCAAGCCCCCTGGCGTGACTGTCTGCCTGCTCGATGACAACAGGACCATTCGGATTCGTTAGGTAGAAGTTGTCGAAGTCGGCTCTCATGGTGACTGAGAAGCCGGAGGTGCCGCCAGCACCTTGCCAGAATATGACTTGCTTCTCGTTTGTGGGCCCGTGTCCTATATGTAAAAATACATCTGGGTTCAGGATCACATTACGTGGTCCTCGTAGCTCCAGATCGTCGTCGCTGTCAGGACCACCAATCAGGATCTGGCCACCAGCTCTACCAGCTAAGAGCGCATACTGTGTGTGGTCATCGTCAGCTAGTCCGTCCAAGCCTCCATGATCAAAGTCACTATCGTTGTATGTGGTATCTACGTCGTTGGTCACATGCCAGCTTTTGGTTACAAAGTCTGAGTCGGCTACCGGGTCCATTCCAGATACGGTAGTGTAAAACGTGACAAATGCGCCCGTGAACACCGCAACATCGGCATCACTGTCTTTGACATGGAGCGCACTAAAGGGGTTAGTTGTTCCGATACCTACCTTGCCCTGACCGGTAGGATTCAAAACATGGGGCCTGTTCGTTGCGCCCAAGTCACCGCTATAACCGCCCCCAAGCACATTTCCGGGCAGCGTTAGTGATCCTGTTGGAGCAATTGGGTTGTATATTGGAACATCTAAGATAGTGATTCGACCCTGTACCTCGAGGTCGAGGTTTCCTACCTGCGTATTGTCGGTATCAGCATCAACAATCTCAATGTCAATTACCCACTTAGTGTCACTGTCGGTCCCCGACCGAATGTTGGCGATGTGATTCCCGTTGTAGAAGAGATTCTCAATAATGTTCAACCCTGCGCCCTGGCCGAACCCCATTCCAGTAGCCAGCACAGTCATGTCTGTGTTTTTGTTGCTTCCAGTCAACCCCCAAATACGAAGCTGGCCTCCAGCCCCCTGACCAGAAGAAACAGCAATGCGATACCAGCCATCGCTGTCTGTCAACGTATAGTTCTTTTGTGTTACAAGCGCATCGATGTAGCCCTTGGTGGCTAGATCTGAGTCCACAACAGGCGTGATACCGGCCACCGTACCTGTGAATGGTCTAGCTCCAGTGAGTAGGGCATATTGTGTGTGGTCATCGTCAGCTAGTCCGTCCAGGCCGCCGTGGTCAAAATCTGAATCGTTGTATGTGGTGTCTACATCGTTGGCAACGTGCCAACCCTTTGTCACGAAGTCGGAGTCTGCTACAGGATCTACCCCGGCCTGAGCAGCCGTAAATGGTCTGGCCCCTGTGAGTATTGCGTACTGTGTATGATCGTCGTCGGCGAGACCACCTAGTGCGCCGTGATCAGAGTCGCCCCCACTACCAAGAGCGCTTAGATCCCATGTATCACTATCGTTGATAAAGATGGGGTGGCCGTCTGAGTCCTGATAGAACCATCCAAAACCGGCAGCGGGTGTGCCGGGATCTGCGATTTGTGCAGTCTGTAGATAGCTAGCAAACAGTGCCGGCTTTGCAATACTAATGTTGCCCGTATCTTCTAAGATCCGAAGAGGAATATCCGCAAATACGCCATCAGAGTCATACCTGGCAAAGATCAAGTCTTGTGTTTCACTGTTGAAGAAATGCCAACGTGTGGTGCCGGTGGTGCGGAAGAGAAGGCCACCGAGATCCGAATCGGGCCCGTCAATGAACAAATTTATAGGACCGGATGAGGAGAGAAGTGTGACGTTGCCAGTAAATGATCTAGTCCCGGTTGCTAATGAGTAGATCGTATGGTCGTCGTCCCCTAAGCCGTCGATGAGTCCGTGATCTATATCACTATCAGCAATAGTTGCGCCTGCAACCTCGCTGTCTACATAAGCCTTGGTAGCTAGATCTGAATCCGATACAGGAGTGATACCACTCACCAGGCCAGCAAATACAGCCGATCCGCTCGAGAGCAACCTCATAACCTCTAGTTCAGAATCATTAGATAAGGTACTGAAAATTACATGGACATCTTTTATTGAAGCGACCGAGGCGGCCTGCCACGACACCTCTTTTTCCCACTTTATTCCTTGCCATGCAGTACCAGAGAGCTTGACCTCGATGGCCGCGGCGCTAACTCCTAGAGTGTCATCAAAGTTTTCATATCTCGCTACTATCTTTGTTCCCGCTACTCCCCCACTCGCCCAGAGAAGATCATCAGTCCTCAGATACCCAAGAGCCAGTACGTTCCCGTCAAAGTCAGCCGTGCCATCAGCACGAAGATGGATGGTCGCCGTGCTATCACTGTCTCCACCTATGAGGACATCATCACTGCTCTCCGTGGGATATAGCCAGCCGCCTGCGTCAGTCCACTGGCCAGCGGCGGGGATAAGGCCGTCAACATACCCCTTGGTGGCTAAATCAGAGTCCAAAGATGGGTCTACTCCGGCTTGAGCGGCAGTGAATGGCCTGACGCCTGTCAGCCTTGCGTATCCAACATGGTCGTCATCAGCTAGACCGTCTAGGCCTCCGTGATCGAAGTCTGAATCGTTGTATGTGGTGTCTACGTCGTTGGCCTCGTGCCATCCCTTGGTAACAAAGTCAGAATCCGCTACGGGATCGACGCCGGCCTGTGTAGCAGTAAAAGGCCTAACCCCGGTGAGGATAGCGTACTG
>SDBT01005907.1_pt1 | contig 20468 bp, 57 predicted proteins | sample 2277101 | NCBI WGS metagenome assembly SDBT01 (sample SAMN10404973, study PRJNA504765) | marine sediment metagenome | isolation source: marine sediment core GS10_PC15, 103 cmbsf | place: Arctic Ocean: Southern Knipovich Ridge | collected 2010 | reverse complement strand
TACTCGGTTATAAACGATACTTTACCTTAGAAAATGATATTCAGAGACGATTATTCAAATTGGCACAAAGTCCTCCTAAAAGTTGGAGAAATTTTAGAGTAAAAGTAACTAGAAGAGATAGGATTCAAACAGTTTCTGGAGCCGCTCAATCAGCGATTTATGGTGCAGCTTTTAGTATTGAGGCTAGTCGAATTCGGCAAGCAGGTAATCATGTTATCCAAAGTACTGGTGCCGAAATTACGAAATCTGTTCAGGCAGCTATCATAAAATTACAACCAATAGGAATACATCCTTGGATTATTCGTTGTCTCAACGTACATGACGAGGTGATGGTCGTAACTGATTGTTTTGATACCTCTATCAAAGTGTCTGAAATTGTTAAAGAAGAAATTAAGAAATATATTCCTGTAGTTCCATTATTAAGAATGGACTGGTCTAATCACTTAGAAACTTGGGCGGACAAATAATGAAAACACTAATAGCATTAGACTGCACAGAACTTCAAGTGTCTGACTGTGATCATTTATTTTTATCTGGTTTTAATTGGGGAATATTGGGTAAAGGGTATTATAGGTGTACTAACAGAGGTACTTGGAATGGCCATCAAACACATGGAAAACTTATGCATTGGTTTATAGCCCAACGTATGGGTCTTAAAATTCCTAAAGGCTTTCAGGTAGACCATATTGACCATAATCCATTAAATAATCGACGGTCTAATTTGAGGGTAGTTTCTTTAGTGGCACAGGCTCAGAATCATGGAATCCGAAAAGATAATAAGTCTGGGTACTTTGGTGTATATCTTGATAAACCCTCTGGTAAATGGAAAACTGGAATAAGGGCAAATGGGAAACGAACACATCTAGGTCTTTTTGATGATCCAAAAGAAGCAAGCGAAGTTTATCAAGCTGCTAAAAAGATTAGAGATGATATTGAAATCAAAAAGTGCAAAGATTTATGAAAGTATTAGTATATGGTATAAGTTTGTTGGTTAATTTTTGCGGAGATTATACCAAAGCATTTGGAGAACAGTATAAGCTTTTAATATTTGATGGTGTTCCATTGTGTTACTATAATATTAAATTAGATGAATATTTTGTATTATTTGATTTTATTGGTGGTAGTGGAACATTGTGCGTCGGTGGTGAGCTTAACTCTAAGCGTGTAGATTATGCTATGCCAATAGTAAAGGCATCTGTTCCAAACAAATTAAATCTTAATTGTAATGTAAATATGCCACAAGTAGATATGCTACAGGTACGTAATACACAAAAATATTATAGAAGACTGTATGTTCATGGTAACAAGGCTTTTTATCTTTATATTCTTGATGGTTTAACACCAGAACAAATAGTCCAGAAACTTGTAGAAAGATATAAATGAGAAAAATAACGAACCCGTTAACAATAGATGAATTAGTTAAAATATATCTTGAAGATGCTCGTATCGCAATGATATTAGCTATTCAACGGCTTGAAGATGAAAAGGTGAAAAAAATGAAAATTATTTTATTACTATTACCTCTTTTCATGGGTGCTGATCTTCCAATCAAATACCCAGAAAAGACGCTAACAATGTCAAAGGTTGAATTTTACCAATGGGCTGTAGATCAAAATAAACAAGCACAAGAGGCTTGGACCAAGGAATTTAATAAAGGTTATCAGTATATTCATGGATCAAAAATAATTGAAACAATAAAAAAATCTGGATACAATTCAGGTAGTACTATAACACCATTAAGTATTAGTAAAAATCCCGGTAGATTTTCATCTACTATTAAGAGACAGAAACGTAAAGTTTCTTATCGTTATAAGAATCCTGATTTTAAGCACCCTGGCCCTTTAACAATAATTAATCCATATGTTAAACCGAAGAAATGAAAGAAATAAAATTAGCTAGAAAGCTAGAGGCTAAATATCGTAGAATTAGACGTTTTGTTGATTCTCCTACGTTTCAATTTGCTTGGAAAAAGTGTAAAAATAAAGAAGGTATTTTAAGTCTCATTGAAAAAGGCGAAATTGAAGAATTAAAAGAATGGGCTTATTTACATAATCACTTAATAGATGCACCATCTAGATGGTTAAAAAATCAAGCCAATAAATATAACATCCCCAACTATTCGAGAAAAACAAAAATGGAGTTAGTAAATGAACTCTCTGGAATCCTTAAATACTTTACTATCAAAGATGAGATTACTTTTGAATGCAGCAGGAGTAAAGGATCATCAACTTTATGTGATACCTAAAGATTATAAAATCAAAACCTTAGCTGATGCTTTTGATTGGTTACATAATATATATTTATCTTATGAATATTCTAGGGTTTGTTTGATTTGGGAATCAATACCCCCTGAAGTTTGGGAAAATTATAAAATATTTGAGGTTACAGATTTAACAGAACAACGACTACTAATTATAGCATCAAAGGAACTAATTAAACTTTGGAAAAATAAACGTCCTAGATTATTTATTAATCGTCAAGTTGAGATTTGTAATACTTGTGAAGAAAAAGTAACATTCACTTATAAAGATAATTATAAAAAATGTGGACATTGTGGAGAAATAAATGAACAAAACACAGATAGCTAAAAAACTAAGGGAATCTGTTTTCGCCCCTAATAAACCTGGACCTTTGAAGATAATTGCTGATGTAGGTAATTCTGAGTATTATATCAAAAGAGCCATTGAAATGCTGCGGCATTCAGAAGTACAAGAAGAATTAGTACAAAAACAATCAAGGGTAGATGCTATTTCACTGATAGCATTAGCCAGGGTACTGGATGAAAAGGCCTAAAATAAAAAGCAAGCATGGTATAGAGTGGTATCTCCAGCAACGAATAATTAAGTATCTTCAAGATCGAGGATTTTTCGTAAAAATCATAACCGCTTCTTTATACCTATCAGGTATGCCTGATTTATACGCTACTCATAGAGTTTATGGTCCTAAGCTTATTGAAGTTAAAGTAGAAAAAAGATGGTCGTTTACTGTAGCACAGAAAGAAACCTTCCCGCAATTACTTGGCCATGGTACTCCGATTTGGATTATGTTTGAAGCGGACAAAGCCAACTATGATTTGTTATTCAAACCATGTAACTGTCCATTTCATTTAGCTATTAAGGGATAATAATGTTATTAGTTGATTTTATAAACGCCTATAAATCAGGTGTTGATAAAAAAACATTGGGTAAAATGATAAAAATGTTACCAGTTGAAGATAGAAAAGAAGCTGGTGTTTTATTCAAGACCCTTAAACTTAAACCTAAACCTGAAGTTAAAATTAAAAAAATTAATCTTGGAAAGCTTTTAGAAAGTTATGATGTTGGACCATTCGGTGGTGGATTATATATTTATGAAGATGGGTGGAGGGTTCCAGCTAGAGATAGATATGGTTATTATAGCCACTATGTTATAATAACAGGAACTAATCTAAAATTTAAAATAATCAAACCTTCACAATTTAAGGGATAAAAAATGAACGAATTTATTAAAGATTTAAGAGACTGTATTAATAGGCATTCTAAAGAAAGCGATAGCAATACCCCAGATTGTGTATTGGCTAAATATTTAAATAATTGTTTAGAAGCTTGGAATAATGCTTGTAAAGAAAAAGATGAATGGAATAGTGTTGATAGAGAAAGGTAAAAAAATGTTTATAATCTTAAAACCTGATACTACTATTGAAGTTTGGATCAAAAGATTTCTGAAATATGATATCAAAGGTATTTACAAGAGACAAAAAAACGAAACCTGGGTAAGACAATTTTATGGTCACATACCACAGGACGCATTAGACAGAAATGTAGAATTCTTTACTACTGGTACATGTATCGGGGTAGACATTGATGTCAGTAATTTTATTCATTTCGCTCGGTATCTCAGAGACAGAAGAATCGTTGATCCTAGATTCTTACACAAGAATCAAATTCATGTTCCAGATAATCAAGTCCATAGCAACGTAGGCAAGGAGTTATTTTTAGATGAAACCACTAATCGGTGAGAAGCATAAGTTTACTATAAGATGTAAGGGATTAGATTTTGTATATTACTACAAAGATCATTTTCCAGTAGATGGTAAATTTGATTGTAAAATCGTCGGTCTTAAATATGGTACAAACTTATTGAGGTTTGATAATAAAATAGCATTATTTGAACCACAACCTGGGTATGAATATGATTACTTAATCATTTTTGGTAATCTTAGAACAATGGCAGCAGACCTTGAAAAGATTAGAAAATCAAAAAAGCCGGTTATAGCAATCTGCGACTTTGACTTTTTGGATGATGTTGAACGGTACATGGCAGCAGGGGCACAAGTAATAGTATTCAAGGAGTTAAGAAGGTATGTCTGAAGTATATTTTGATGTAAGTGATATTTACTACAAAGTAAAGAAAGTGTTTAATAAGAAAGTTAATTATAAACTTTTAATAGGTGTTTTGTCTGAAAAATTTGGTGATGTTACCAGAGGAGAAGCATATGGTTGTCAATCTGGTAATGAAGCACAGGGTTTTATCACACATCTTCGGTCGGCAGATATCATTGTTTATTATCGTAGACCAAAAACTTTTCATGTAAATGAACAAGAAATTAAAACCTGTAATTGGAATGTTGATATCACAATCTCTGCTTTGTGTTCAGAATCAAAAACTTTGATTTTCTGTAGCTCTAATCCTGACTTAATACCACTGTATAAACATCTACAAATTATGGGTAAAAAAGTAATTGTAGTAGGCTGTGGGGTTCCGTCTTCAATTAAAAGTATTGTTGATGTTTGTGAAAATATTCCTGAATCGGTATTAAAATGAGAGAAACTATTTTACAACTTGACTATCTTGCAAAGCATTTTGGTCATAGTGAAGAAGATGTAAACCGAGTAATTAAGTTTCTAATAAAATTAGTACAACTTGATTCCAGAATCAAAATGCCTTATTGTTACTCTATGATAAAAACAGGGAACTTAATGTTAGAATGGGTACTTGAATATGGTAGTCTTGAAATTCATTTTGATGATAATTTAAATTGTGTGTTTAAGGATGAAAATAATCACACCACTTCAGGTGAATTACTTTTAGTAGAACAAGCAGTAAAAATGATTAAACAGGTATATGAAAATAACTCAATTTAGAAAAGTGGCAAGGATGCTAGATGCCCCTAAGTTTATACGTTGGTACAAAAAATATATGAGTCGTAAAAATCGTAGGAAAGCAAACCAGAATCCAGAATCAATTGATAAAAAATTAGACGCTTGGGAGATTGATTAAATGAACTTAATTAGAGGCGAAAATAACTTAGACTGTATTTTAGCAGCAGCGGCCATGGTTATGGGTCAAAACTTGGTTGATCTTAAAATCCAAATTGGTCATGACGGTAAAGAAATAATTTTTCCCAACGCACCAGAACCCTATTGTTTTAGAGGATTTCATATTCAAGAAATAATTGACCAAGCATTTCAATTAGGTTGGTCGGTTATGGACATTCAAGTTCATCCGGGGTTAGAACCATTTATTGGTAATGATCCAGTATTCCCTTTACCATATCCACCACAACGAATTAATAATTATTTAACAAATTTACCGGGAATCATTGCGGGGGTAAGGGGTTGTAAGAATCATGCGGTTGCATGGGATCGTAAAATGATCTATGATCCTAGCGGTAGAATATATTCAATTAAGGACTTTGATTATGAAATTAAAGAGTTTTGGGCGTTCAGTAAAATGATCTTAAACTCAAAATGTTAAAATCACTATGGTCTTAAAATCAAAATCAAAATTGCCACCTTTGCCGATCCCTCTATACTATGGGCGTGCGAAAAAAACACTTGCGCAATTTTTGTTTCCGTGGTAGAATGTATATATCAAGGAAAAGAATAAGGGATTAGATGATTTTGATTTTAACTATTGATTTTGATTTTAAGAAATGAGGGTACTATGTTTTACGTGGATACAAACAAACCATTGCCAATTGATATTATTTTTAATACTGAACTTGAAGCTATTGATTATGCAATCAATCATCCTGACCCAATATTTTGAAAGAAAGAACTATGAAAAAGTGGATGTTTACAGAAGGATTACCCTTCCTTGTTGAGCTAAATATCATACCAATTGGAGCTTCATATTTTGATACTGAGCTAGAAGCAGTCAACGCTAAATTAGCTATATTTGATATAATACAAAGGGATCTTGAAGAAAGAAAAAGAATTTTAGGGTATGCAGAGATAGATCGTCAGAATAAAATGCACATGGAAGATGAAAGAATTTTTAATCAAATTACTGGGATATAATGATTATACAATCATCAAGAGAAAAGTACAATAATTTTGAAAAATTTGAAAGTCAATGGACATTTGATTTACATGGTGAATTTGATCTTCCTATTCAAATAGTTTGTAAGTCTATGCCAATTGGAACTATGTTTTTTGGAACAGAAGCACAGGCTCTTAAATACCAAATAAGTAAACTTACAAAAGCACAATTAAGACTTATAAATAGACTGGAAATTAATAATGATGACAACCCTTAGTCCTAGTAGAATAAAAGCAGCGTGCCCTGATCCAACTATTATGATAGGTGCATACACTCAAGGATCAGACTTAGTTACCAAATTTGGTGATCTTAGAGAAGCTAGAATCCCATTTGATTATGAAATCAAGGATTTGAAATTGTCTAATATTGCTCTTTTCGCTGGTGACATAAACATAATGCCAAGAGTCCTTGATTATCTTATTAAACAGGGTTTCTTTGTTATTAAAACAAAGCTCTATAAAAAAGTATCAGTAGTTAGTAACAAAGAAGCTAAAAAACTAATTAGGTCTGGTAAGGTTCTTGTTAATGATGTAATAATCAATGATCCTAATACGTTGATTACAGACTCAGATTACGTGGAGATTAAAGATGTGGTACTATAAATCAGGTAGTGAAATTAAGCCCGTTAAACCCCTTATATGTACACCATGTGATGGTGACTTTCATATCGGATACAAGGGGAGTACTAAAATAGTAGCATATGAATTTGAATTATTTCCTACTAAGACAGAAGCTTATGAAGCCTATAAACTATCACTACTTGCCCGGTATGAAAAACTAAAGGCAGAAATACAAGAGATTGATAATGAAATTAGTAGAATTAATCAAATGTAAATTGGCAATATGAAGAAACTTAGAAAATGGATACATTTTTGTGGCCAAATTAAAGTAGTATATGTTACTGAGTTTATACCAGGTTATTATAACTTTGGAAAAGGTGGATTCCCAAAAGACATATTCTTTGATACCAAAATAGAGTGTCTAAACTCTATCCTTAAAGTTTTAGAATTAAAAGTATCTGAAATTAAACATAAAATCAAAACATATGATAAAAATGAAAGATGAAAATTCAATATCTTAGTGATGTTCATGATAATCATAAATTCTGGGACACTTTTGAGGTAGTTGGTGATATAATTGTTACAGCAGGTGACATGGGAAATAATTACGTAAACTCTGTAATTGACTCCCAGGTTAATTGGATTTGGGTAGACGGGAATCATGAATATTATAACAACAAATGCTTAGGTGCCTACGTTAGGCACCTTGAAAACAGGATAACTGATGTAAAAGGTCAGCGTTTCATTGGTTGTACTTTATGGACAAGTAGCCAAGCAACTAAACATTTAATGGACGTTAATTACATTGATTTTGATATAATTTGTAAATGGCACCAGAAACAAGTAGCTTGGCTTTGGGATTTAGTGAGAAAGAAAATTACAAAAGATTCTATAATCATAACACATCATGCACCAAGTTTCAGATCAGCTTTGGTTAATGATTCTTTAACACCAGCATTTTGTAATAATCTGGATCAGTTAGTCAAGGAGAGTGGTGCTAAGTTGTGGATTCATGGACACACACATAAGGCTTGTGATTATATGATAAGAGACACTAGAGTTGTATCAAACCCCATAGGACGGGGACATGAGGAAACAAAATATGAAAGAAACAAAACCATTGAAATTTAAGGTTGTTTGGATGCGTGGGGGTATTATATCAAAGGTTCAGTTTGATGGTTATCTGTATGCTATTTCTTTTGCTAATACCTTAGATGAACCTGCTCATGTATATAATATTAATACATTTGAATTAGTATTTCTTAATAAATATTGTAGGAAATATAATAATGCTACTAGATAATGCCCTTCCTAAAAAAACAAATGAAGAATTAAAAGAATTAATAGACAAAGGAGACACAGAAACAGTTATTCTTTGTCATCTAAAATTAGCATCATCGCTTGCTAAAAAATATGGTTATGATGATGAATACTTTGACTCAGCAATTTTCGGATTAGTCTTAGGTGTAAATAGATTAAAAGAATTAAAACATAATAATATCACAGGTTATTTGGTATGGTGGATGCACCGGTATCTAAAAGAAGTCAAAAGACCATTACCTACAATTACATCTGATATAGAACAACCAATACCCATTAATATTGATAACATAATCGAAGGTCTACCTAATTTAGATCAAGCAATTATTATTATGAAATCAATAGGTTTCACTAACGAAGAAATTTGTACCCATTTAGAGACAACACAATGGTTTATAACAAAAGCAAAATACAAATTAAAAACATCATTGAAACCCTAAAATCTTTAGGTAAAATTGTTGCTATTTCCGATCATCAATTTCAAACTAATGCTATTTATTATGATGGTACTTTGAAAATAATTAAAGGCTGGGGTATCATAACTGTAGGTAAATATAATATACCAGAGTATCTTGAAAGAGATCCTTGGCTCAAGTTTCAGGTTGATATTGTAAACAATGTTTTAATAATGAGTGATGTTACACACTTTTGTCATCAAATTAGTGATTTCATTTGGCAAGCAAATGATATGACATGTCACAACAAATTTGAAATCTATTTTCCATTTTCAAATGAGTGGGAGGTTGAACTTGAAATTATTTAATCAAAAAGAAAAAGCTTTTTATCTATTCAAAGATAATAATTTTGAGGATGGGGTTGTTTGCCATACTTTTGATTTTATTCCAGGTTCATTGGTTTCTGATCTTTTCATAAGTTTAAGGTTAGCTTTGATCTGGTTAGCTAGAACAGATAGTTCAATTAAGTTCATTAATTTAGATAGAACTTATTGTTTTGTAAAAACAAGACATCAAACCTATGCTGCTAAATTTGATAATAATCTCAGTTCAATAATTGGATCAATGGTTTATCCAACTGATAACCCAACAATTGACGATAATTGTCCTTGGTTAAATTTCTTTGCTGAAAATGAAGGTGAAATCTTCTTTGTTAGAGATAATGGTGTCACAATGATAGACCTATGGGTTAAAGGTAAAAGAGGCTCTTTTAAGTATACAACTGTAGCAATGTTTATTGATTTAGTGGAGAAGTTTGTTGATGAAATTGACAACACTTGAAGTTATAAAAGAGTTAGATAGAAAATTATGCTCGTAAAAGAATTAAAAGAATTCATCGAAGATTATCATTTTTTTGATATCCCTAAAATTGAATTCAATGGTGAATTGTTTCCATTTACTATAATTGGATCATTTCTTATTTTAGGACCAGAACAAGTGTATGGGGAAATGATAGATCAGTTAGAAGAATTATGTGATTTTGATGAACTCACAACAGCAGTAAGGATGAAGGTAGAAATATGCTAGTAACAGAATTAAGAGACTTGGTAATTTGCCCTTGGCATTTTGTTGAGGTTGGTATTAATGGTAAACGTACATGTGTTACCAATATTAAAGGTAATCAGGTTTTCTTAGGGCAGGGGGAACCAATGTTTGGGTATGAAGTCCTCGAAGAATTAGAGGGTAAAAATGGGAAATTGGAGATTGTAAATTGATCTATGCTATTAGATACGAAGCAACAGGACACTTTGACCCAATAAAGTACTGTGTCTGTGAGTTCGCGGCAGTGAGTATTGAAACCGGAGACTCCTTCCATTGTCATCTGAGAGTCAGCGGACCTTGGCAAAGTGAAAAAGATGAAGTATACCATCAATTTCAAGAACAAATATGCTTTGATAATTTTATACTCAGTTTGAACAAATGGCTGGGTCCAGGGTTCCATGAATGGTTGGGTTTAGTGTATAATGATAATTTTTATTTAAGAGACATTTTAGAACAAACTAAACTAGCCCCTGATCGTCTAATCATTTACTTTAACGATAGAGTCAACCAAAATCATCTTATACTAAAACAAGCTAGAACTATGGCTAACATTTATCGAGATAAGTTATGAAACCTGAATTCTTAATGTTGGCTAAAGTCTACAAAAATCAAAACATCAAAGGGTGGATGTGTTCAGAAAAGCTTGATGGAACACGTGCATTCTGGGATGGTGGAATTAGTAAAGGAATCCTGGCCTCAGAAATTCCTTGGGCTAATACTTACAAAGATGCCAGACTCAAAGTAGCTCCAATTGCTACTGGTCTTTGGAGTCGTTCAGGTAAAGTTATTCATGCACCAGAATGGTGGACCAGTAAACTTCCTAATTTCTTCATTGATGGTGAGTTATGGATGGGTTATGGAAATTTTCAATCTCTTAGGTCAGAGGTAGCTAGTCAAGATGGTGATTGGGGCGATGTTAGATACATGGCTTTCGGCTGTCCTACTACTGATGTACTTGAACCAAGAGAAATTACTGTTCGTGGTGATTATAAATTTGAGGTAAAAGAATTAAATAATTACTTTAATGCTGCCAAACATTTGGCAACGCCAGTTACCCAAGTTTTTGATTATGAAATCAGAAAACTCAAGGAAGTTGGTAATGATATAGTTAAAGTAGTAGAACAAGAAGAAATACCCTACCAAGGAACCCAGGAGTTTATTGACAAAAGACTAGAACGTGTATTAAGTAAAGGCGGCGAGGGTCTCATGTTTAGACACCCAGCTATGCTTTGGGAAGCTTGTCGTTCAAATTTTCTACTTAAATACAAACCATTTTTTGATTGTGAAGTCAAAATTACAGGATACACAAGTGGAAAGAAAACAGACAAAGGATCAAAGTATCTTGGTAAAATTGGTGCTTTGATAACCGAGTTTCAAGGGAAACGGTTGCTTGTTTCCGGACTAACAGATATTGAACGTGAGTTAAACTTTAACTCATTTGAGTGGGCCTGTGAAAATCCGGGCAAAGAAATACCAAATGGAGAAGCAGATAATTTCAAAATCGGACAAATTATTACTATTAGGTATCGTGAACTTAGTGATGATGGGATTCCAAAGGAGGCAAGATTTTGGCGATAAAAATTAGTGAAGAGTGTGCTAAATCCTTGGAACATCTAATACATACTAATGGATTTGAAAAACAAGGTTTTGAGATGTTTGAATTAAATCCACACCTTGTGAGTTTAATATCCGCTATTTATTATAATATATCTAGTAATATTTTAAAAAATGATACTAATATTTCTATGGAATCATTACAGTTTGTTGAAACAGGGATAACCATTGGGGTTATTTCTATGTATCAATTAATTAGAATTCAGATGGAATCAAATGATCTCAAAACAAGCCTTTGAAAAAAATAAAGAAATTGATTTTGAAACTATTATTAACAATAATGGATTAATTAAGCATCTAGTTTTACACTCTCAAGATTGTGGTGGAACAAGAAAAGATAATTTTTTAGCTGCCGCTGGTGTTTATTATTGTCATCTATTGGATATACCATTAGTAGATGAAATATTAAATAAGGATTCTTACTTTATTGCTTGGTTAAACCTTTGTATAACTGAAGATACAACAATACAAAAAGGTATAGCTAAAATGCTAGCTGGTATTTACCAATTTATAGAATGGGATAAAGAGAATGATCTCAAAGAAAACTGCTGAAAGAATAGACGAAATTGATTTTGAAACCATTATTAATAGTTCAGAACCCGGTGGCTTAATAAGATACTTAGCTCTAAATACTCAAAAATTAAAGAAAAGCAAAAGAGGAAAGTTTTTTGCAGCATCTGCTGCTGCTTATTATTGTCATCTTAAAGGTATTAAACCGGACATTAAAGAACTAAATAAAGATAAATATTTATTAACCTGGGTTAATACTTGTTTAGCTGAAGATAATTTAACTATTATGTTAATTGGTATTTATCAATTAATAAAATGGGAGAAAGAATTATGTTAGATTTAAATAGAAATCCGTTTGTTATTATTTCATCCAGTACTGAAAAGCAGAGTGCTGTTGAATCGTTCAAACAAAGTTATTCTTTAAGAGAATATCTTATTAATAATATGATTTCTTTTAAAATTGTCTCTGTACAATTGGATGATATAAGTTTTCTGATTCCTGGTATATCTGAAAGTCACGCACTTGCTATTGCTGGAATATGGAATCAAAAATGTGTTTTAGTTGTGGACCATAATAGGGAAGCCCAATTAATATACACTGACGGCAGTTATAAGCAGCTAGGTTACTTTATGCAGGGTGAAAGTAAAAATAATTTTATAATTTGTGATGAAATCAAATACATTTGTTCAGGAGTTAAATAATGGATAAAATGAGATGGCGGTATGGTGATACTGATCCAGTAATGTCAAAAGTTAATTCTTCTACTGTTATTGAAATTGGTGATCTTGTCTGTCTTATTAATGGTTATACATACCCAATAGGACCAAACTTAATTAAAGATGCTAAAATTGAAACGGTTAAGGGTAAAACTAAATGTTTCTTAGGTGTTGCTATGCAAAAAAGCATAGAAAGTGATACTAGTCAAATTAGGGTGGCAACATCTGGTGTATTTAAGTTTGAAACCACATGCACCGGTGAAAAGAATATTGGCATCAGTGTTGGGATAGCAGGAAACCAAAGAATTTTTATTAATGTACACAAAAAATTAAGAATTGGTAAGGTTGCTAAAATTACTACAAGTTTTGATGTCTTAATTGATATTCATAGCAGAATAATGGGTAAATGATATGATAACATTAAAAGATTGGGATTGTTATATAGGTAAATCTAGGTCTAAAGAAACAATAGTACCTTTACCTTTTCCATTTGACGATTTACAAATAGTTGTAACTTCAATGAAAAAGTTAAATGAAATGTGAGCTATGTAAAAAAGATGCAATAGTCGAAGCCACTTGGTTTTTCCCCACTGGCTGTTTACAAACTCAATATTTGTGCTCAGGTTGTTTGACTAATTGTTGGGAAGGTAGTAAGTGTTGTTCTATAAAAAATATGGTAACAGCAGGAAAAGCAAATATTATTCTTAAAAAAATATAATGAAAAGATTCTTTAGGTTAGCTAAACAACTGGCAATTAAAGATGATTGTAGACAATATCGCTTTTGTGCTGTTGGTATAAGAAAAGATGGAACAATAGTATATTCTAGGAATATACCTACTAGGTATCCAGAACCCAAAGCTCACGCAGAATCCAGGGTAACTAGGAAACTGAGTAAAAATTCAGTTATTTATGTTGTTAGAATTGATAGAAAAAATAACTTAACAATGGCTCGTCCATGTAAGGATTGTCAAATGATTATGAAATCAAAAAAAATAAAGTGTTATTATTCAATTAGCAACAAAGAATATGGAGTATTATGTTAAATAGAGACGAATTAACTATTGATTTGGCTAATAAATACATAAAAAAGTATGTTTTAGAGTTTTTGGAATTAGGACGAAGAATTTTTAATCTACAAAGGGATAAAGAAATAGTTAAAAGAGAGTATGAAGAAAAACTCAAGACACTTAATGATGAAATCAGAGAACTTAGAGATAGTTGTGTACATCCACATACATATTTAACAAGTGGTGGTCAATATGAATCGCAAACTGAAATTTGTAGCATTTGTGAGAAAGAATTATGAGTTTTATTTTATTACTTTTTATTCCTTTTAACCAGGAACAATTTGATAATTATATCAATAATGAAAGAATTGTTATTGTTAAATTTATTGAAGATGATATTCCAATTCTTAATCGTTCTATTACTAAGATGTTAATTAGACAAAATGATGTAATATTAATGCAGGGTACTGGGTTAGATGTTCATGGCAAACCATTTCTTGGTATATTTACTAAAAATACTAAGATTCTATTTTATGGTAAGTACAAATGATATTATACCCTGATCCATTTTTAACAAAAGTAGTACCAAAGAGTACTTCTGTTGATTGCAAAGACATTTTCAAAATGTTTGATGTTATGAAAAAGTACAAAGCAATTGGCCTTGCTGCAAATCAAATTGGCATAAATGAAAGAGTAATAATAATTGAACCATATTGGGTCTTTATAAACCCAGTGATTACAAAATCAAAAAACATAGTTCAAGTAGTAGAACAATGTTTAAGTATTCCTGGACAAGGTTTTAAGGTAAATAGAGCAAGCACAATTGAAATGGAATGTCAAACTTCTAAATTCAAACCTTGTAGGTATGAATTCCAAGGCATTCAAGCTTATATTATACAACATGAAATAGACCACTTAAATGGGATTTTAATCAATGAAATTTACGTATGATGGCACAACTTACAATGGGTCAAGAGAAGAAATAATCTGGGAATTGAAGATTGTTTTATATAGGATACCATTACTATTTAAAAATAACATTTTCTACATTAATGATGAAGAGTATCAAACATATACTGGTAAATATAATGTTGAAAATATTAAAAAAATAATAATCAGTAAAATATTAACCAAGGTTCCTGTGAATCAATTTGAATACAATGATAAGATTTACTTTGGATCAAAAGAACAAATTCTTAAAAACATAGAAAAAGATTTAAGAAATAGTTTTTCATATGATGGGGATATGTACTATGTTGGTGAGGAAAGGCGTATAAATGTTTTCCAACACAAGGTGAATCTACTTTTACTACACGAAGAAATGATTGCGAAAGCATTAGAAGGTATTAGAAATGAAATTTGACAAAACCTACACTTTTAACGAGACAAACAAATGATAAACTTTGCTATTCTTCTTACTGTTTTATTTGTTATTGAGTTAATGTGCTCCCTTCGGGTGTTTGTGGCGGTCGCACAAGCAAACATAAAATACGCTGCTTTGATGGGTTTTACAATAACGATACTTTTCTTTGCTGTATACAAAATTGGACTATTAGTTTGGCTTTGGATAGAGATACTATGATAATTGATTTAGACGTTCTTATTAACGCAATTGAAGAAGATGACTGTTTAGGTTTCTGTACTACTTGCGGTGAGGAGCAATATGGTTGTGAACCTGATGCTAGGAATTATGAATGTGAAACCTGTGGTGCTTTTTCTGTTTTCGGTGCCGAAGAATTACTTATTAGTCAAGGAGCGTAATGTTTTCAATACAACAGAAACGTGATATTTCAGACAAGATTCAAAGAATCTTGAGAGAAACTAACCATCCTGAATTAGCAGAGGGTGAAATTGTTTTTAATATCAAAATTGAAGGTAAAGAATCCTGGAGTTGGGCTAATATAAAGAACAACGCATCTGCACCTAATCCTACTTGTAACCCTTGGAATGAGAGAAATGATAGATAAAATTCAAGGTTATGTTTATAGTGTTTTGAAAACTATGACACCTAATGAATGTGTAACTATGATTAAAAAACCTGATGTTGATGACTTTTGTATGAAACTAAATAAACCTCCGTTGGAGGTCACACAAGAAATGGTGGACAAACTATGAAGATTTTACTTTTACTACTACTTTTACCTTTTAATGCAGATGTTGAAAAGATTGCAATATCAAGACCAGCACAATCTAAGAATAATATTCAAGTAGGAAATTATCTTGAATCAGAACTAACTAAATTAGGGTTACAAGTTGTTAGGCAGAAGTTTTCAACAGGCACAAACATTATCGGGGTTCAATATGGTAATGGGGGTAAGAAACCGGATGTCATTATCATTGGGTGTCATTATGATAGTGTTAGAAAAACACCTGGTGCGGATGATAATGCTTCTGGTTGTGCTATGACTTTAGCGTTAGCACGTAGTCTAAGTAAAAAAAGATTAAACCACACGATCAAATACATCTTCTTTGATAATGAAGAAAATGGTATGTATGGTAGTCGTTACTATGCTAATAACATGAAGGATAAATGTATTTTCATGGTCAACTTTGACATGGTTGGTCATTTAAGAATAAAATCATCTGTACCACCAGATACCGTGTTTCCAGGATTATTCAAAAAGTATCCTTGGGCGAAGCAAGTGTCTTTTAGACAAGGTGCTGGACCAAGTGACCATGCTCCTTTCCAAAGGAAAGGTATCCCGTTTGTTTGGATATTTACAGGTAGCCATAATAAGTACCACAAACCATCAGACAAACCTAATACTCTGAATTACAAAGGTATGGAGTTGATTGAAGAATATGCAAGAGACTTGATTCTTGGTGTTGATGGTAAGAAATTTGATTATAATATCCTTTGGTCATTAGATACATTGGAAGAGAGCCATTGAAAATTAACGGAAAAGCACCTTTTGTAATAGTTTCTTTTATTAATTGGTATATGAATAGGTATAAAATATCACACGAAATAACCTTCAACTTTGAAGATATTTATGGTATCCGCTCATATTCTCGTGAAAAGGTAATAGATTTAACAGGTGGACCCAATTTAACTCTTGGTACTTTTAGTTATGATTATTTAGAAAAAGATCCTGGTCTTGAAATTACTCTTTATACTAAATCATATGAGTATATAAAAAGGTTTTATCCACATAAACCAAACACATTATTACACACTTTTGTACATGAAATGGTTCATTATGAACAATTTAGAGACACAGGGGATGCACATCATATTGATATAGATGATAGAATTGAGCAGTTAATTAAAGAATTTAATGGAGAGAAACATTAATATGAGTAGATCAGATAGTCCCATGGGTATAACTCCCGAGGCTAGAAAATTCCTTGAAGATAATGAAATCAAACCAAAAGTATGTTCTGAGTGTGGTCGGCCCCACCCTGTAAAAGTAGAAGTAATTGGTAAATATTTTGGTTTTGATGAATACCGTCTTCATCGTTATTTCTTAATTAACGGATTATACGCTGATGAATTTCTTCAAAGTACTGAATGGAATTCAGGGCCAAATTTTTTCCTTGGTTTAAGAATAAGTGACGGAAGCAAGTTTTTATGGTAGAGAGATTGAAGAAATAATGATTGAGTTTGAAAATTGTAAAGTATATTGGTGTATTTCTCCAAAGGCTAAATGGGAAGACAACTTTCCGGAAGTGAAGCCTTGGCAAGGGGAGCTTCATTTTAACCGAAGTGATATGGGTGTGGTGTGGACTATGCACCCTGTTGACTCATTAGAGCATCATTGGTCCCTTAACAACGTTTACATATACAAAAAAGGACACCTATTTCACACAGAAAAAGAAGCATCTTATGCATATTATGTAATAGAGAAGAAACGACTTCAAGTTCTAGTAGATATATTAAAAGAAGAGATTAAGAATTTAGTAAATTTTGTTAAGGAAAAGCTATGATAGTTAAAGATCCATGTTTTAGAGTAGATTTGCATTTTTATTTTTTAAGGTGTAGCTTTGATTCTGTTTTAGTAAGAGCAGAATCCTTAAAAAGGGCTAAGGAAATGATGGTAGAACACACATCAAAAAAAGAGTGGGCAATCTCAAAAGGCACTGAAATCGTTATCACCGAAGAAGAACAAATAGTATTGGAAATGTAATGTACTTAGTTGAATATAATAATCGTAGGTATATTGTGAGAGCAAGATCAAAACTACAAGCATCGGTTCGTGTTGAAAAAATAATTCCCGGTAGTTTTGTTAGTTCAGATTGTGTAAAAAGGTTACCTAAAGATGATACTGTTTACGAGGTAAAGAATGAAAACGTACTTAGTTGAAGTCGAAGATGTTAGGTGTATTGTGATAGCAAAATCAAAAGTAGATGCAGCAATGGCTGTTGAATATAAATTTAGTATTAATTTTGTAGACATTAGATATGTAAAAAAGCTGCCCAAAAAAGGTATCATCCATGATTATACTAGACCACATCATCACCATAAAATAAGGTAAAAAGATGAGAATACCAACATATCTAAGTCCTACGTCGATCCATTTATGGATGCGTGATAAAGAAGCATTTTATATGCGTTACCTAAGAACAAAAAAGCTTCCTAGAAACCCACAAACTCAACCCATGTCAATTGGTAGTTCTTTTGATGCTTATGTTAAGTGTTACATTTATGATCGAATCTTTGGTAAAAGCCAAGATGGGGATACTTATCATTTAAGAACCTTATTTGAAAGCCAGGTTGAAGAACATAATCGTGAATGGGCTTGGGAACATGGTAAGTTAGTCTTTGATGCCTACAAAGAAGCAGGTTGTGTGGCTGATATTATGCTTGAACTAAATAGAGCAATCGGCCCACCTAATTTTGAGTTTGAAATCAAGGACACAATCAATGGTGTCACATTCTTAGGTAAACCTGATATGTTTTTTATCTCCAAAGATAATTTCAGGGTTGTTTATGATTGGAAAGTCAATGGTTATTGTGCTAAATCATTAAAAAGCCCTATGAAAGGCTATATTAAATTAAGAGAAAAAGGTAAATTGGATAAGATTCATAAAGATTGTGTAGTAATTGAACATGGTGGTATTAATATTAATGCCAATATGTTCCTTGAAGAAGGTAGTAAGGATTGGGCAGATCAGGAATCAGTTTATGCTTGGTTACTTGGTGAGCAAGTAGGATCAGAAAACTGGATATCAGGAATCGATCAAATTTGTGGACCAGCTAATCGATTACGTTTTGCTTCTCATAGATGTAGAATTAGTCAAGGATGGCAGCAAGGATTTATGGGCGTCGCTAAAGATTTATGGGAAACAATTCATTCTGATTGGATTTTTAGAGATTTATCAGAATCAGACTCAAAAGGACTTTGTAGCCTTTTAGAAGAAATGGAGGATTACGATGAAGATGGATTCTTTTAGAAAGAGGCTTATAGAAACCAATATTACAATGCCTACGAATGAAGGTTGTGAGTTTTATGATATTGAGACATCTATTTTAGTTGGTTTTGTTGCCTATAAGGCAAAAAAAAGAAGTATTTGGATGCCACAATTAATTGTTCATAATGGATTCAGAGGTCAGGGAACAGGAACATTGCTTTTAGAGCACGTTGTTGCTCGCGGATTAAACAAAGGTAAGTTATACATAGATGCAATAGTCCATGAAGAGGCTGATTTGGCTTGGCTTAAAGGACATAAATTTGTGGCCAGCCATTTGATTCCAAACTACTTTAACAAACGTGACGGTATTCAATTCAGGAGGATGTTATGATTAAACGAGAAACCATTCCGAGACACCTTAATCTTTTTGAATTTTGCAAGAAACATAATTTACCACTTATCATTGAGAGAGGGGAACATGCTTTCAAAAAACCATATACTAGGATGTTTATTGAGGGGCGTACAGCATATGATTATTATTCACGTATAAAATATCAAGATATTTTATTTGAAGCGGAGTCCTTACAAGAAGTAATTAATAAAACAGTTGACTATCTTGTAGGGAAGAAAATTTGTTTTAATGAGAAAGTTGTGCTAAGAGTTCCTCCCCTGAGTTACAGTGCAGAAGGTCATGAAGCTTTTGGTATTCTACGTGGGACAAAAGCTGTTGCTCTTTTTGATTGGGTTGAAAAAGAAAATTTGACACTTGTTATCTCAACATGTGAATCTGTCAAAGGTAAACTCCTTGTACGGGCAGAGTTTGAAAAGTATGGTATCGTGGGTTCACATTGCTATGATGGTGAGGTATTAACATTAGCAGTTGAAGATACTGAGGAGCAGGCTTTGAAAAAGTTAATTGAAAAAATCTCAGAAGAATACATCGCACCCCAATACTATAAAAATGGCTGGAGTTGTGTAGATGAAACCAAAAAAATTAAAGTACCTGCTTTGTTTTAGAAGGATGTTATGACATTAGAAGAAGTAGTAAGAAAAGAATTAGCTTTGTTGAAAGAAGCAATTGCCAACGTCGGGCCTGATTATGGTTATGTTATGGATAATTATATTTATGATGATAGTTTAGGGGTGCTTTTAGCACAAAAATGTATATTAGAAACCATGCTTAGAAAGGCAGGATTATGACATTAGAAGAAGTAGTAAGAGAAGAATTAGCCCTGATGAGAGAAGTTATAGCTATGGGTCGTGGTTCCTGGCCTGATCGTAATTATGTTTACGATGATATTTGGATAAAACGTTTAACACAAGAACTTATATTTGAAAATTTACCTAAAAAGGCAGGATTAAATGTTAATTAGTTTTCTTCTTTTTATTATTATAACACCTGTTCGTGAGGTAACACAGTTTAGTGCCATTGTTAATGATGTTCAAAGCCAACTAGAGGCTGGATATGATTTCGGTTGTAATAACCCAATTAGCACGGTACACGAATGTACTCATGGAATCAATTCCAGGCTAAGGGGTATTTATAAACAACCATGTTTTTATGTTCTTGGCAACAAAATGTTTACGT
>SDBT01005906.1_pt1 | contig 20470 bp, 15 predicted proteins | sample 2277101 | NCBI WGS metagenome assembly SDBT01 (sample SAMN10404973, study PRJNA504765) | marine sediment metagenome | isolation source: marine sediment core GS10_PC15, 103 cmbsf | place: Arctic Ocean: Southern Knipovich Ridge | collected 2010 | reverse complement strand
TGACTAATCGAAAAGACTACGAACCTTTTTTAGCTGATGTTGTTTTTGCGTTTGACGGGTTGGGAAATTTTTGGTATTGTGTGGTGTGAAAGGCGGAAGCAGGTGTTGCGGAATTTCTTGTGGCTGATTGGAATTGGGGGTTTGGGCAAGACGGGCAAGAGAGAAAGTGTGCTTTTAAGTTAAGCATTGTCGTAGATGTAATAGGCCTGTATATCTTGAATGCAAATGGGGGGAAGGCAGAATGAGAAGGAGCTGGGACGAGGAGAGGCGGCAGAGGGGCAGAGGCACATCCCCGCTACTCGCTTGGCGAGTAAAGCGCGGGGACAGGGATGGGGCAGAGAAAATTCAATCAAAAATATGAATATCGAATATCGAAATACGAAACCCATCCTTCGCCCTGGCTTCCTCCTTCGCTGAAGCTTCGGAGGACAAGACGGAGGGCAGGCCCCATTAGAGTGAACGACACTCTAATCAATGGGGCAGGCCCCATTAGAGTGAATGACACTCTAAACAATGGGGCAGGCCCCATTAGAGTGGACGACACTCTAAGCAATGGGGCAGGCCCCATTAGAGTGGACGACACTCTAAGCAATGGGGCAGGCCCCATTAGAGTGGACGACACTCTAAGCAATGGGGCAGGCCCCATTAGAGTGAATGACACTCTAAGCAATGGGGGCAGGCGGGAATTGTGGGTTTGGTTTATTTTATGAGTACGTAGTCCTTTTGATTAGTCAAAAGGACTACGAGCTTTTTCATGCTACAGCCGGTGACAGGTTGGGAGACGAACCATAGTCAAATGACTACGAGCTTTTTCATGTTACAAAGCTGGATGCTCCCGCCGTCGCTGAAGCTATGGCGGACAAGCGATGTTGGATTCTCCCGCCTTCGCTTCCTCCTTCGCCGAGGCTATGGAGGATTCAAAGCTATGGCGGACAAGCGATGCTGGATGCGAGTTGTGGGTTGCGGGATTTTTTCAAAAATCTTGTTGACAGAGCGGGTGGAAAGTTTATAATTGTAATCGGCTTTGGCTGATTTGCCAAGGGCAGGAATGTGAGGAGAAATGCAGGTCTATCACACTCATTTCGGGAAATTTTACGAGCAGGTATCGGTACGCATCAGGTGCGCTATAAATATCGGCGATTTTTGAGGAAAGGGTTGAAAAATGATTAAAGAAGCGAAAATTATGGTGGTGTTGGGGTTTTGGGCCTTGTGCAGCATTGGTTTGGCCTGATGGCACAATAAATTACGGTTCGGTAATCAATCACTTTGGGGCAATAACAAAAAAAACAGAAAAAAGGTGAAAATTTACGGAACAGAAGACCACTTTTGCGCATCTTGTTAATGGACAATGAGCAGAAATGTGATGGCTGTGAAAGCAGATTTTTGTTTTTTAGTATTGATGATTTTCAGGTTAGGAAGAAGAAGAATTTTTTAGGGAGACACAAATGAAAAATAAAAGTAAAAATATGTTCCTGTTTTTTTTGTCAATATTGATAACGACTGGGATGTTAGCCTCGACGAGCCTGGCGGATACGCCTCATTGGGATGTTAACTGGAATTTCAGAAAACAGATAGCTATCACCAATAACGTTTCAACAACCCTGTACAATTATTCAATGATGGTAACTCTGGACACAGCGGGGTTAATATCCCAGGGCAAAATGCAAAGTGACTGCGGAGACATAAGAATTATCGAAGATGGTGTGGAAATAAATTATGGGATCAAAAACCCAAATTCCGCAAGTACTGAGATTTATTTCATTGCCAATGATTTAATTGTTGGCGACAATAACGATATCTACATCTACTATGGTAACCCTGATGCAGATAATGGCTTTGTGGAAAATTGGAAAGATGCTTTCTATATCTGGTGGGATGATTTCGATAGTGATAGAGGGTGGTATGATGCCTGGGGTCGAGGTGGATATTATACAGTAAGTGACGGCTATATGACTGTTTACTTTTCACCATACACAGATGTTGTTTGGATCCCAGCAGATGGAAGTTCTTTCCCAATGGATGGCAGAGTAGGAATAAAAACAGAAGCAAAAATGATGGTTCTTAATTGCAGGTTGTGTCAAGGTCAGATTAGGTTAGCTCCTCCGGGTGAATGGCCTGGCCTGAGTATACTTCATCTCAGTTGCGGTCATCAAGACTTTTCTGTAGGATTTAGTCCTCGTCTCCATCATCCCGTTACAGCGAATACTTGGTACGCATCAGAATTTGTCTATAACAGACTTACTGGCGATTGGCGTAGTAAACTTAAGGATGAATTTAATGTTGATTTAGAATTAGTAGCTGGAAATAGACCAGCTTTGGAAAGTGACGACTTTTCAACAATAATCATTGCTGGTTGCAACAACAATAATCCAAGAGTAGATTATATCTATCTGAGATATTTTATTGAGCCAGAGCCAAGTTATAGTTTGGGTGAAGAAGAATATGTTTCCGAACCGGCTTGCACAGGATGCAACCTTTGCCCCTGGGAACTGCACGGACCGGAGAGTGATATGGTAATTGGGGTCCACGGGTTTGGAGCCGCGGCTCTGGACGGATACCTCTATGCAGTCGGTGGACAAACTGACACGAGCGGTTATGGAACAAACCACGTCCAAAAGTACGACCCTGAAACCGATGAGTGGGTACAAGTCGCATCCTTGCAACAAAAACGACATAGTTTGGACTGTGCTGTAGTAGATGGCTACATTTACGCGATAGGCGGCCATGTGTATAATTCCATGAATACGAATGAGAGGTACGACCCTTCAACAAATACTTGGGCATTTATGGCACCCAAACCAACCCCTGTGTCTGGGCCCGGCGTTGCTGTTGGTTGCGACGGCAAAATCTATACCTTTGGAGGCCATCGCTATGGTTCAAACCAATCAGTGATCGAGGTATACGACCCAGGGACAAATAGCTGGCAAAATGTTGGAAACATGCCAGCACCAGGTCAACCATGGAGAGCAGCAACATTGGGTAGCAAAATCTATTTGGCAGGAGGCAAATTAGGTGGAATTTACGATCTTCTGTGGTGCTATGACCCCGCCACTGGAATCTGGGACGCGGATCTTCCGAGGTTGAATTGCCCTCGACAAAACCACGAACTCGTGGTTGTAGGTGATTGTCTATATGCCATCGGCGGGAGCAACTCGGATGGCTATTTAAATTCTGTAGAGTGGTGGAAACCCGGCGAACTAAGCTGGACTCTGGCTGAGTCCCTCAATGGGCCAAGAGGCCAGCTTGGAGCGGAAGCAATTGGTAATGAGATATACGCCTTTGGCGGTACTCAGCCAGGGACAGGGACTCTATCCTCGGTAGAATCGGCTGTTGTCTCGTGCTCTATCACTGTCGATATTGACATTAAGCCCGGCAGTTGTCCAAATCCGCTTAATGTCAAAAGCAAGGGCGTTCTGCCGATAGCTATCTTAGGGACGGGCGATTACGATGTAACCGCAATCGACCCGACATCTATCCGCTTAGCTGGTGTTGAGCCTCTGCGAAGCGGGTATGAGGATGTAGCTACGCCGGTATCGGATAGTAACGACTGCAACTGCACTACAGACGGGGCCGATGGATTCCTTGACCTTACTCTGAAATTTGCGACTCAAAGAATTGTAGAGGCCATTGGTGACGTCAATGATGGTGATGTGCGGGTATTGACGCTTACAGGTGTTTTATACGACCCTGTACCCTTTGAGACGCCTATAGAGGGAACTGATTGTATTGTTATTCGCGGCAGGCATAAGGCCATAAACCTCGCAGATATTAACAAAGACGGCGTTGTTGATAATATCGATTTTGCCATAATCGCCGAGAATTGGCTGCAATCCAGCATTGTAGAGGATTAACCGGCTGCGCTTTTGCTGCTCGGCTTGGGGGGGCTGGGGAAATAGGCTTGATATAACGGCGTCAACCGGAAATCACGCTGTCCTTTATGGCTAAGAGGTCCTTCATAACATTGGCCATTTTGCCGGACCAGCTCTGTAGGCCGAAGGCATCGTGCAGTTGTTTGTAAAGGGCATATAGTTGCCGGTAAACCCTGTGGTTTTCGGCAATGGGTTTATAGGTTCTCTCTCTGATGCCGCAGATGGCGGCCTGAGCGTTGGCGAAATTGTCATATCCTCCGGCCCTTTTGCCGGCCACGACGGCGCCGGCGATGGCGGCCCCCAGGGCGCTGGCCTGACTGGAGCGGGCTATTTTCATTTCCCGGCCGGTAACGTCGGCATATATTTGCATAAGCACAGGGTTCTTCTCCGCAATGCCGCCGCAATTTACCACTTCGCGGGCATTGACGTTATACTCTTCAAAACGATTGATAATAGTCAAGGCGCCGAAGGCGGAGGCCTCGATGAGTGCGCGGTAAATTTCCCCAGGTTTTGTGTGGAGAGTCTGGCCGAGCAGCAGGCCTGTGAGTCTCTGGTCAACGAGGACGGTTCGGTTGCCACTGTTCCAGTCCAGGGCCAGAAGGCCGGATTGGCCGGGCTTGAGCTGTGAGGCCTTTTCGGTAAGCGCTTCATGTGAGCCGGCGGCGGCGCCGGGCTTTATGTAACTGACGAACCAGTTAAAAATATCGCCTACCGCCGATTGGCCGGCCTCCAGTCCGAAGAAACCGGGTAAAATAGAACCGTCAACTATACCGCATATTCCTGGGATATCCGGCATCTGCCGGCTCGATTCGGCCACAAGCATATCGCATGAGCTTGTGCCGATTATTTTAACGAGCTTACCCGGCGCAATGCCGGAACCGACGGCGCCTAAATGAGCGTCGAGAGCCCCTGCTGCGACGGGAATACCGGTGGGCAGTCCGAGTTTTTCGGCCCATTGTTCGGTAAGCTTTCCTGCTGTGGTATCTGCTGTGCAGGTCTTTTCATAAAGTCTGTCGCGCAGCCGGCCGAGTCTGGTATCGAGCTTTGTAAGGAAATCCTTTTCCGGCAGGCCGCCCCACTGGTCGCTGAACATAGCTTTATGGCCGGCGGCACATCGGCTTCGCTTGATAATATCCGGCTTTGTTGTGCCGGTCAAAACCGCCGGGATATAATCGCAGCATTCGACCCATGTATAAGCAGCATCAAAAACTTCGGAGTCAATATGCAGGCAGTGCAGAATCTTACTGAAGAACCATTCCGAGGAATATGTCCCGCCACATTTGGCCAGGTACTCCGGGTGTTCGTTTTGCGCCAGCTCAGTAATCCGGGCTGCTTCGGTATGACTGGTATGGTCTTTCCATAGCCATACGCAGGCGTTTGGATTATCTTTAAATTCGTCCAGGAAACTTAAGGGGGCACCATTTTTATCAACCGGAATCGGCGTCGAGCCGGTTGTGTCAATACCGACACCTATAATTTTGCCGCTGTCAAAGTCTTTATCAGCCTTTTCGGCCTCGGCAGCTGCCGCCTTGACGGCAGCTTCGGTACCCTTCAGGTAATCAGCAGGGTTCTGCCTGGCCAGATTGTGGTCGGAAGGGTCAAGGATTACGCCGTGCTCGCCGGTTTCGTATTCGTAGACGGCGGTACCCGCCTCGTTTCCATCAGAAGCGTCCACAATCAGGCATCTTACGGAGTTTGTGCCGTAGTCCAGGCCAATCGTGTAAGCCATAATCGGTCCTCCAAATCAATGTATATCAGATTTGCCATACCTCAAAAGACAAATGTCCGGCGATGCTGACTGTATCAGCGAGTATCCTGCGAAGGCAGGCGGTAAGGATTTTACAGGATTTTATCTTATAAAAGAGAATGCTTTTTTAGCAAACTAAATTTTGCAGATATTTGCTGCAATCAGCCTGCGATGACATGAGAATTGACAAGGTGCCGGCGTATGCATACACTTGAGCCTGCCGGCGATTATAAGTGCAAAAAGATAAGGAAAACGTTTGTAAAAGGAGTTGGCGATGGCGCTGGTGAAAAAATATATTGCGGTTGACCTGGGAGCCGAGAGCGGCAGAGTAATGCTCGGTTCGGTTTCGGATAATAAACTTGTTCTTGAGCAGGTTCATCGTTTCAACAATGAACCTGTCGAAGAGGCCGGCTCACTACGCTGGAACTTCAACAGACTGTTTTCAGAAATTAAAACCGGCATAAGCAAAGCTGTAAAACAGGCAAGAGCTCAGGTTTGGGGTATCGGTATCGATAGTTGGGGCGTTGATTTCGGTCTGCTCGATGCTGACGATAAACTGATTGAAAACCCTTTCCATTATCGCGACAGCCGGACCGACGGTGTGATGGAAAAGGCGTTTGAGCTGATGGGTAAACGCGAAATTTACGAGAGCACCGGCGTGCAGTTTATGCAGGTAAATACCATTTATCAGCTTCTTGCAATGCGTCTGGCACGCTCGATTGCCCTGGCCAAGGCAAAGAATCTGATTTTTACCGCTGATTTGTTCGCCTACCATTTGTGTGGTAAGCTCTATGGCGAATACAGTCTGGCAAGCACCTCCCAATTGATGGATATGAGAACGGGCCGATGGTCGGAGGAGATTTTCGATAAGCTGTCCCTGCCGATTGAGATTATGCCTGGTATCGTCAGGCCCGGTACAGTTGTGGGCCAGTTGGCCGCCGGGATTGGAAGGGAGCTTTTCTGCGGTCCGGTTCCGGTCATCGCAATCGGTTCTCACGACACGGCCTCAGCCGTTGCGGCTGTGCCGGCCGGGGACACTAATTGGGCGTATCTTTCGTGTGGGACCTGGAGTCTGGTGGGTGTTGAAGTGCCTGAGGCAATTATTAACGATAAGACTTTTGAATACGGGTTCACAAATGAGGGCGGCGTTGAAAATACAATTCGGCTTCTCAAGAACATAATGGGCCTGTGGCTGATTCAGGAATGCAAAAGGCAATGGCAGAAGGAGGGTGTTGAGTTATCTTATTCTGAATTGACTGAGATGGCCCGAAAGGCCAAGCCGTTTGCCGGACATATTGACCCCGATTGCAGCGGGTTTCTTTCGCCGGGCGATATGCCGAAAAGAATAAATAATTATCTCCAACGGACCGGCCAGAAGCCAATCAAGGACAAGGGGCGGATGATAAGAGTAATATTGGAAAGTCTTGCCCTTGAGTATCGCCGGGCAGTCGAGAGAATCGAAGATATTACGGGTAAAGCCGTAGATTGTCTGCACATTGTCGGCGGGGGCATACGAAATGAGCTGCTTTGCCAGTTCACGGCCAATGCTGTCGGGAAGAAGGTAATCGCCGGGCCCGTCGAGGCTGCGGCCAGCGGCAATATTCTGATGCAGGCCGTGGCGACCGGACAGATAAAGACACTGGCAGAGGCTAGGCGGCTTGTCCGCAATCCCTTTGAGCTCAAAGAGTATCAGCCGCAAGAGGCGTCACTCTGGAAAAAGCAGTACAAAAAAATTAAAAAGTAAAAAAAGGGGGAAACGGATTTTTGCCTGTCAAGATTGCAAAAGCTCGGCAGTTAGTGCGGGAAAATAGAAATTATGGTGAATGAGCGTTTACCGGCAACGCAGTATGCAGTGCAGTTGGTCGGTCCGGACGAGCTTGTTTTGAATACCTGCAAAGAGGTTGTTGTACCTGGCCGGTGCCAGATTCTTTGCCGGGATGAGGCGGTGGGGCTGTGCTTTTCCGACCTTAAATTACTGAAGCAGTTTTCCAGCCATGCTCGCAAGAGCGAGATAGTTTCCGGCATTGAGCGGGGGATTGTCAGCCGGATAGCCGGCTATGTCCCCGGCGAGGCACCGACCGTTCCCGGCCATGAAGCTGTAGTTAGAGTTGAGGCGGTCGGGCCCGGCGTGCAGAACTTCAGGCCCGGCCAACGCTATCTTGTTCAAACCGATTATCGCTGGCTGCCAACTGCTAATTCCAACGCCTCTTTCGGATACAATTTCGAAGGCGCCCTTCAGCAATACGTGCTGATGGATGAGAGGGTCATAACCTCACCGCAGGGCGAGTCTATGCTGATACCGGTTTCAGAAGGGCTTTCGGCCTCGGCTATAGCTTTGGTGGAGCCCTGGGCCTGCGTCGAAGATGCCTACGCCTGCAAGGAGCGCCGGAGCCTGAAAACGGCCGGCCGGTTGCTGGTCGTTGCCGATGTGCAGGTTGGCGGAGATGTTTTTCGGGATTTGTTTAATCGCTGCGGCAGGCCTGGACAAATAACCTGGCTTTCAAAGTCTGCCCCACCAGCGGGATTGGACGTGGCGGTAAAAAGGGCCACAAACGTATCGGAACTTGCCGATGCCGGCTATGACGATGTAATCTATTTCGGCTCCGAGACGGGAGAGGTCGAGGCGTTGTTTTCAAAAGTTGCTGCACAGGGTCTTTTCAATATCGTTCTCTGCGGCGGTAGATTCGGCAGAATGGTCGGCACGATGGTTGGTCGAGTTCACTATGCCGGCATTCGCATAGTCGGCACTACAGGCTCAGAGCCGGCTGAATCTATGGAGTATATACCCGAAACCGGTGAAATTCGCCCCAGTGACAAGGTCAATGTTATAGGCGCAGGCGGGCCAATGGGAACGATGCACGTGATACGAAACATCTGCCAGGGTGTCGAAGGTATCAGCATTTTCGCAGGGGACCTGGACGAAAACAGATTGGCTACATTGACGAGACTGGCTGCACCTTTGGCTATGAAAAATAGTGTTGCGTATAAGTCGTATAATCCGGCCAGGGAAAAAATCGAGGGGGCCTTTGACTATACGGTTTTGTGCGCACCGATACCTGATTTGGTTGCTGCTTCGGTGCGCGCCGCCCCCCTGCCTCTTGCCCGCCGCCCCCCAGCGCTTGTCTGCGACAAGCAGACGCAGGGGGAGACGCGGGGGCAGGCCAGAGGCAAGAAGGGGGGCATTATAAACATCTTTGCCGGCATACCTGCGATGGTTACCGCAGAGATTGATTTGGACAGCTATATAGAAAAGCAGCTCTATTTTATCGGGACCAGCGGCTCTGTTCTTGATGATATGAAGCGTGTCCTGGCAAAAGTGGAATCCGGCAGGCTTGATACCAATATCTCTGTTGCGGCTGTCTGCGGGCTTGAGGGCGCGACCGAGGGGATTCGAGCGATTGAAAAACGCCTGATAGCGGGCAAAATTGTCGTTTATCCGTCCTGTAAAACTCTGGGACTGGTGCCGCTGGAAGAATTGTGTGAAAAAATGCCGCAAGTTGCCGAGTGCCTGAATAACGGGCTTTGGAATAAACGAGCGGAGGAAGCACTTTTGGAAATGTACCGAAATTCTCAAAGAGAAATCGATAAAGATGGATAAGAGTTTAGCAGAGCTTGTAAAAATTTCAAATCTCGTGGGCAAAGACCCTTCCCTGGTTCTTGGTGGAGCGGGCAATACCTCGGTAAAGACTGCGGACGGCAAATATATGTATATCAAGGCCAGCGGTATGGCTTTGAAAGGTATGACCTGCAAAACCGGCTGGCGAAGATTGAAAGTTGACTCAGTGCTGGCGATACTGAGAGATAAATCGATTGCCAAAATGGGCGTCAATGAAAGAGAGCCCGAAGTGGCAAACGCTCTGCTTGCTGCATGCGACGATAAGTTTCGCGGCCCGGCCCACGGGGGACGCAGGACGACCAGGCCATCTATAGAAACCTGCTTTCATTCGATGCTCGACAGATTTGTAATACACCTGCATCCTGTTGCTGTGCTGGCGTACCTCTGTTCCCAAAACGGCCAGGCCGAGCTTAAAAAACTTTTTAAGCCGGAAGAATTTCCGCCGGTCTGGGTGCCTTATACAAACATTGGATATATGCTGGCGAAAAAAATTGAAAAGTTCATCTGTGATTACAAAAGCCGATATCCAAAAGGCCCCCCTTTGCTGTCTACGACAGCAGACAAGGGGGTCATTTTCCTGCAAAATCACGGTTTGGTTGTTACGGCAGACAGTTCAAATACAGCGTTGCGGCTTGTTCGCAAAGTGGTCAATATCTGTAACAGCACCTTAAAGCAGCCGAAGGCGGTCGGAATAAAGCCGGTAAGTGCCGAGGCGATTACCGAGGCGGCTTTAGCTGTTCGCAGGGTTCTCTTCCAGACAACCGGCAAATATGTGACGGTGAGGCATTTTATCGATGAAAATATTGCAGGATTTCTGGCCGGAGATGACACTGCGGAGCTCTGCTCGACGCCGGCTGTTACGCCTGATGAATTGGTTTACGCCCACGGCCCGGCAATGTGGCTGGATAAATGGAACGGCCAGGCAGTCGTTAATAAATTGAATCGGCGGACAGCCAATGAGCAGCAGCTACCAACCGGTTTTTTAATCAGGCCTTTGGGGCTTTTCGTAGCCGGTAGTGAGAGGCAATTGCCGCTTATAAAGGATGTTATCAGTACATACCTGTCGGTCCGCAGCTTCGCAGCCGGGTTGGGCGGGATTAGACCATTGAATAAGAGACGACGGGAGTTTATCGTCAGTCAGGGCAGTGGATAGTTGCTGCTCGTCGGTTACATAAGAGCACCGCGTCTAAAGTGACCTATGCTATTCACTCTTCTACTCGCGGACAGGACATAATATAGTCGATGACATCGCTGTAATTAGCTGTCGCCACAGCCACGGTGGAGTCGGCGGCACCGTAATAGAGATTGAGCTGGTTGGTTTCTTTGTGAACGATAACACCGGTGGGGAACACGACATCACCAACGTCACCGACACGCTCGTAGAGTGCACGCGGTCCTAAAACCCATTCATCGCTTCGCCGTAAGACCTTCCAGGGCTCTTCCAAAGCCAAAAGTGCCAGTCCGACACGGTATATTGCTCCTGCTGAGGTACTGCGTGCTCCGTGATAGAATATAATCCAGCCCTCTGGTGTTTCTATGGGCTGACAACCCAACCCCACTCTATGGCAGTCCCAATAGGCAGACCTTGTTTTAATTAGAGCCCTATGGTCGCCCCAGTGCTTCAGGTCGGGTGAGAAACTTATCCAGATATGTGCCTCGCCTCGGACTATCGGGCGATGAATCAATGCAAATCGCCCCCTGAACCTGCAGGGAAACAGGCAGGCGTCTTTATCTTCAGGCGGCAAAAGGACACCAAGGCGGGCAAAGGTCTTGAAATTTTTGGTAATGGCCAGAGAAACCACTGGGCCGCCTTCGCTGAAAGAGGTGTACGTAATGCCAAACTGCTTCTGCTCCTCGAGCCAAACAATGCGGGGGTCTTCAAGACCCCACTTTTCCTCTCGAGAACTTTCGTTAGCCTCGAGAGTTGGCGAAGGGTCAATTTCCCAGTTCGTGAACCCATCGGCGCTGCGCGCGATGGTCAGGTGCGAGAAGCCGCGCATATCCTCGACACGAATCAACAGCAGCGTCTCTGTATTTAGCTTAACCGCTGCGGGATTAAAAACCGCATTCGTGGGGTAAGGCCAGTCCTCCGGCGTTATTATCGGATTACCTTCATACCTTTTGAAAAGCTCGTGCGCTTTTTGCTGCCTTGAAAGCTCACCCATAGTTCCGGTTCCAAAATATCAAGGTGTGTTGTAAGTTACTGCGACACTGGTTATTAGGTCGCCTAACTTTAATCGGCAATATGGCCGATTTACTGTAAACCAAAGTACGAATTTCAGGTAAGGCTATACAAAAATTCTCCCGCCGGTGAGCAAATTTGAGCAGTCGCAACGCGTGATTCGCTTCACAATTCACGATTCCATACTATGCTTTTACCAGCTGTGTTTCGTACAGACTTTGATACAATTTACAGCTTTGTATCAGCTCATTGTGCTGACCCTGAGCGATAATTCGGCCGTCATCCATTACCACTATCACATCTGCAGTGACGACGGTGCTGAATCTGTGGGCGATTATAAAACTGGTTCTGTCCTGCATAATTTCCTCGATGGCATTGCGAATCTTGGCTTCACTCTCGGCATCCACCTGACTGGTGGCCTCATCGAAAATCAGGATTGCGGGGTTTTTCAAAATCGCTCTGGCTATAACAATCCTCTGCAGCTGCCCGCCGCTCAGGCCGGTACCGCCCTCACCGATTATTGTATCATAGCCGTTAGGCAGCAGACAAACAAATTCGTGGGCAAACGAACGCCTCGCTGCGGCAATTATTTCTTCTTGGGTAACGCCGGATTTGCCGTATGCGATATTTGCCGCTATAGTATCATTGAATGTCACCACATTTTGCGTAACCATTCCAATCTGGCTTCGCAAACTAAAAAGTGTGCCGTCACGAATATCTTTGCCGTCTATCAGGATTTGGCCGCTGTCGGGGTCGTAAAACCTCGGTATCAAATTTGCCAGTGTTGTTTTTCCTGAGCCGTTAGGTCCCACGATGGCAACATTATGCCCCGCCTTAACCTTAAGATTGATACCATTCAAAACAACTCTGTCCGTTCCCGGATAGCTGAACACTATATCCCTGAACTCAATCTCACTTCTCATCGGTTCAAGCTCTATCGAATCGGCTTTTTCCTTCTCTATAGGCACATCTATAATCCCGTATACCCGCTCAGCCGCAGCGTTGGACTGCTGCACCTTGTTCCAGATGTCACTGCTCTTGCGAATCGACTCCGCTGCCGTTCCCAACAACGCAACGAGTGTGAGAAACTCACTGGCATCAATCTCCCCTCTTACAACCCAATGTACTCCAAACAGCAGCGCCGCCCCGCCCGCTAACATTCCAAGAACTTCCATGCTCGGCCCTGTTGCAGCGTTAACCTTCGCTATCCGGAACAATTGCTTCAACAGACCTTTGTTAATGCCATTGAATTTTTTACTCTCATAATCCTGTCGGTTATAAACCTTAACCACTTTTACCGCGCCAAAAGCCTCCTCCAGTTTGCCTAACATCGAAGCCCAGCTTACAAGTGATTTCTTCGTCGCCCGCCTGATTTTCCTGCCCAGCCTCGAGACCAGACCAACCGTCAAGGGTGCACAGCACAGAAATATCAGCGTAAGCTTATAGTCCAACCACATGGCACTGGCGAGCAGCGCCACCACCTTTAACGGCTCTCTAAGCGCCTTGCCCAACAGAATCTTGACTCCAATTCCAAGCTGGCCCGTATCATTAAGCAATCTACTGACAGCATCGCTCGGGTTCTCGCTTTCAAAAAATCGCACCGGCATTTCCATCGCGTGTAAAAACGCCTGCTCACGCAAATTACCAATCGCTGTCTGAGTTACCTTCTCGGCCAAATACTGCTGATAGTATCTGGCTATGCAGCGCCCGACGGTAAAAACCGCCATCATAATTATAATCAGAACCACCGCGTCTTTCTTACTCTCTCTGGTCTGCTCTCGCGGCACGAACTTAAGAAGCCTTTGTGCATAATTAGCATAGAAAGGCTTTTTGCCGCACCGAATTTCCCGTGCTGTGGTTGCCGACTGCCCGGATTTGTCAATCCGACGGTATTGAATTGCTATCGATTTGACGTTTGTTATCGTCGCCAGTTCCCGAAGCAGCTTGTTAGACAGTATCTTATCTGCTTCTTTGCGAACTAAATAGCTGCCCGCCCCCACAATCAAATCATCACTCCTGAGCCCCGCCTGCTCGGCAAAGCTGTTCTTTTTAACCTTGGCAATTCGCAAAAAATGTGTCACGTCGGGATTGTTCGGGTCGGAATAATCTAACTCGTCCGGCACGTAGAGTTCCAACCCGTATCGCTGGCCGCAGACCTTGCGGTCGACCCAGCCGTGCAGCCCTTCCTCGCCCATCATCACCTTCAACAGCGGGATAATCGTCATAAAACTCAGAGAAAACAGGATACTTATCAATATAGCGCTAAAGAATATCACAATCAGCCGAGGCCACTGCGGCCAGACATATTTGAATATTCGTATAAAATCCTTCATTCGATAAATCCCTTCAGATTGACTCAGGATTAACCACAGGACAATAGCACACCTGCCCCCTGTCGGTCAAGTCCAAAGACTATTGACTGAAAATGGCATTTCTGTTAGTCTGCCGGGCCTTTAAGGGAAGACTTTAATGAAAATCGACCGTCTGATTTTGGGTATGTACGAAACCAACTGCTATATCCTCCGCGACAGCGAGACAGCCGAAGACTGCCTGATTGTCGATACAGGCCTGGAGGCCGGCGAGCTTATTGACTTTCTTGAGCAAGCCAAATTAAACCCCCTCGCCGTTGTTCTCACTCACGGCCACGCAGACCACATTACCGGCTTAGCTGCACTGCACAAAAATTATCCCGACATAAAGGTTTATATCCATAAGCTCGATGCTGAAATGCTCACAGGCGCAAAGAGCAATCTATCACTTTTGGCGGGTGGGCTGTTCAGCACAAAGCCGGCCGATTTCCTCATCGAAGAGGCAGGCATAATCGAGCAGGCCGGTATAAAGCTGCAGGTACTCCACGTACCAGGCCATACTCAGGGCGGTATCTGCCTGTATTCAAAAGATGAGGGGCTCGTCTTTGTTGGCGATACGCTCTTTGCCGACTCAATCGGACGTACGGACTTCCCGGGCGGCAGTATGACGCAATTGATAACCGGCATAAGGCAGAAGCTTCTTACCCTGCCAGATGAGACCGTCGTCTATCCCGGCCACGGCCCAACAACAACTATAGCACACGAAAAAACGCACAACCCCTTCTTTTGATAACCGCTTCTTTAGTGTCATTCCTGCGAAAGCAGGAATCTATGCTTGCCCCATTGCTTAGAGTGCCGCCTGTCCCCGAATGTCTTAGTTGGGGGAGCCACTCTAATGGGGCCTGTCCCGCAACACCCAAAAAGAGCCACAAGCGTAAGCGCGGGGTTTCCTTATTCGTTTAGCCGTCGCCGGCCACGGCCCGCTCAACTTTTACTGATACCAGCCGAATTGGTGATATGCCTCGAACAGCGCCTCTATATTCTCAATTGGTGTATCGGCTTGGATGTTGTGTGCGGTGCAGAAGATGTATCCGCCTGCGGGGGCGAGTTTTTCCATCCGGTCCTTCACTTCGTTGCGCACGTCTTGTGCAGTGCCGTACGGCATAGTTTGTTGAATGGAGATGCCGCCATGAAATGAGATGTCCCTGCCAAAGTCGGCATTAATTTTTTCATAATCCATATCGACCACTGCCGGCTGGACGGGGTTGAGGATATCGAGACCGCAGTCGATGAAATCCGGGATGAGCTTAAAGATGCTGCCGCAAGTGTGGTGGGCGACCTTGCAGCCGAACTGATGACCGATATCGATGAAGCGTTTAAATCCGTCCCGCAGGAGCTTGTGCCACATATCAGTTGACATAAAGGTGTTGTCTTGTGTGCCGAAATCGTCACCGGTGAAGAAGATGTCAATGTTGCCTTCGGCGGCTTCGAACGTTCGACGTGCATATTCGGCATAGAAGTCTGTGATAGAACCGAAGACAGCACGGGCAATCTGTGGGTTTATAATGACGTCTACGAGTATCTGCTCGACGCCACGCACATACATCGCCGGTTTAAGTTGCGCGCAGCGGTTAAGCCGGTCGCCCATGAAGACCACAACCTTTCCTGTATCCCGTGCACGACGAGCCTGCTCCTGGACACACTCATAGTCAAACCAATCGGCCTTCGGCCATTTCGGGTAGCTTAAAATCTGCTCGACGGAGGTTGCTTTCTCGAGAGGGTATTCGGCAACTTCACTGTAGGTGCCGGCTTTGCCGCCTTGGCCGTATGCCACAGGCCTGCGCGGAACGCCGAAGTGGTCCTCTTTCGAGCCGTCAGGTCGAACGGTAAGCTTCGGCCCGATATATTTCGGGCCCTCGATGTATCTGAAGTCAACATCGAAATGCTCAAGCAGCTCTTCCTGGCAGGAAAAACCATAATGTCTTAGTAACTTGGTGTTGACCTCGGAAGTTGCCCAGTAATCAATAGGAACACGGTCAGGTTCCTTATGTGCCATAGCAAGATTAAAACGTTCTATTGAATCCATTGAGTTAATTTGTCCCTTCTAATCTGCCGTATGAGTTTTAGGGCCCGCCTTCCAGATAAGGCACATTAGCAGTGTCCCAGGTATAGCCGCCAGGCCAAAAACACAAATAGGCTGCCTTACCAAAGCCGAGGGACATAAAAAAGGCGCTGCTAAAGCTAAAACCAAATAGCAATTCCTGCAATAACCGCCTGGACAGGACACGCTAATCTAAATCCAAAATCCAAAATCGTCAATCGAAAATCGAATCGCCCCCGGCCTTGCCGTGCTCAGAAAAATCGTCTTTGATTAAAATACGTGGCTGGGCTTAGTTTTCTGCTGGTTGCTTTCTCTCTTTGTGGAAAAGGTGGGCTTGGGTTACTGTTGTTCCGGATTTAGCCTTAGGCGCCCTTTTTAAAGTTACATTAACCTGCTCTGAAGGCGGATAGTCTATTCCTTTTCCACTAAGCAATTCCTCTATTGTCAAAAGCTGCAATCTCGGATGCTTCCCCCACGCTGATTTGTAGAATCCCGCGCTTGCAGCTTCCTTCCGCATATCTCTGGTCGGCTTAGCCATTGAAATCAATACACCTATCTCCGCATTTTCCCTGTCTATCACTCCTCGAAGGTCTCGCAATTGCGATACCGTGACGTTTTCACCGGATTTGACTGATATAATAATCTGCTTTGTTTTCGCTTTCGCTCCACCTTCATCGTGAAAGTACAACCGCCCGTCAATTCCTTTATCTGCTCCCTTTTTTTCCTCAACAGGCCGGGCGCCAACTAATCCCAACGCCCACCACTGAAATTGATAAGGGTCTTCTTTGGTTAAGGCTTTGGCATCAGCAACTGAAACTGGCTCACCTATAACCTCAAATGAGACCTCTTCACCAAAAGTATCGCGGAGTCGCTTTTTTACAACGACCATTGCTGCTTGAGTAATATCAATACCAATCCAACGCCGATTTAGTTTTTGAGCCGCTACTATTGCCGTCCCACAACCACAAAATGGGTCAAGAACCATTTCACCTTTGTTACTGCTGGCTTCTATTATTCGCTCCAAAAGCGCTTCCGGTTTTTGCGTAGGATAACCAAGACGCTCTTTTGCCATTGGGTTGATCGGAGCAATATCATCCCACAACTCATGAACAGCCTGACCCCCTAACTCATCAAGGTATCGTTTCAACTGCGGGACATTGCTCTTTGTGTAGATTCGCCCTTCTGCGTCTAATTTGAGCATTTTTTCTTTTGAGCACCGCCACGGACGAGTAACCCCATGAAACTTATACACTGGGCCTCTTCCTCCTGGTGGATTTAAGTCGCTGAGACGAAAGATCCTACCATCTGCGTCTTTATATATAAACTTGTCTCTTATATAAGTATCAGAAAACGGGCGACGAAGATTATTGAAAATAAAGGAATCGGACTTGCCGTAAAACAGTACTCGATCAGTAACCCTACCAAATCGTTTGGCATCGGCATGAAACTTAAACCGCTGCCATACAATCTCATTCTTGAAATTCACTGGCCCAAATACAGCATCCATCAACATTTTTAAGTAATGGCTTGCTGTCGGGTCACAATGCAAGTAAATCGACCCGGTTGGCTTCAATACTTGATGAAGTTCTACCAAGCGTGGAGCCATCATAGACAAGTAGGCCAGCATATCACTCCCGCCTATGAAGGTGTTAAAGGCCTGCATCACTTGAGAAACTCGTTCCGGCCCATTTTCCACAATCTCGTGATATGCTTTTGCGGAGGCCTCGTTCCATTCCCAAGTATCTTCAAATGCATGAATCTGAGCAGCCGAGCGGCTGCCGTTCTGCTCTTTAAACAAAACGTTGTAATCTTGTTCGCTCTTAAACGGCGGGTCCAAATAAATAAGGTCTATCGACTCGTCTTTGATGTAACGGCGAAGAATATCAAGATTATCACCGTAATATAAAACGTTTTTTGTCATACATCATCTCCGTCAATAATTTGGACTACATCCCATGTGATTTAGTATCTAATATCAAAACCGTTTCTCCTTACTTGACACAACTCTGATTTCAAGGTAAGCATGAAATGGTTCATTTATACGGAAACGTTCCACTCTGTCAGCACATCCTTCAGCTGTTTTTCTTGCCATGACCTGAAATTTCGTTTTGTTTTCCTCATTATGCAGGAATTCAAACCTCCCTCTTTCCACCTCCCTTCCAAGAAAAGTGAGATCACACAGCAGCTCGACAACATCATCCAACTTGTCATTAGGTATGTTGCAAACCTCCATTGCTTCTAGTACGTCGTTGCAGTCTATTATTTCTTCATGCCCAACAAACTCGTACAATAACGCTTCTAAAGCCTCTACCTGAATACTGTTTTCCACAACTATCGAGTCTAAGGCGTATTGTGAATACTTTTTCTGAGCTTCGAGGATATCCTCTTCTTCTACCTTTGTGTGCCGGCGATTGACAGCTTGTGCAATGGCAGCTTTAGATAGATATATTAAGTCGCGCGGCCGAGGAAGAATATACTTTGTGAGGTACGATGTAGTTGGCATTCCTTTAACACTGGCACAAAAGTATCTTGACCAAACATCATTAGGGCTAGATATCGTGGTAGAGGAAGCTGTGAATCTCTCTTCTAAGACTCTGAGGAGTGTCTCCGGGTCATCCCAAGAAATTTTCGAGTATGAGATCTTGTCTCTTTCTCTAGCATATTTGATAACCTGTGCGAAAATATCGCTTCTGAGAAATATTATTATTGACAAATTTACCGCTTCCCTCCTGTGGTCAGACTTTTCGAAATCCTGTACGATTCTCTGACTAACTCCCAGAACCCCAAATAACAAATCACACAACGTACCCAAGTCCTCCTGTGGTTTCCACACCTTATCTAAATTGTCTACGAGTATGGCAACCTTATTCTTCTCTTGCAGTACTTCCCCAAGCATCGAGCGTAACCTTCCTATCACCTCAGCATGCAGTAATTCACTGATTTTTGCACGTTGATCTCCTCCAGCCTTTAACAGACTGATATCTTGAAGCTTACTAACAATAGACTCAAGTCTTATTGAAAAGTCGGGGGTTATAATTGCCGCGTTTTCACTAACGAAATCTAACAATCCTTTTTCAGCGGCATTCCATTGATAGTAAAGTGGTTTAGATTTCATCTCATCATAAACGCTTTTCGACAGTTCGGTATAGATCAAAAATTTCCAAAAACTTTCGATAAGGTAACCCTTCTCAGACGCTGGAAGAGTCTGCCGCAGCATCCGCATAATTCCCTCGAGTTCATATGCAATCGGCTTTATTAAACAAATATGGTTGCGTGCATCCGACCCTATCTTATCTGCCAGTTTATAAAGAATCGCCGTCTTACCTGAACCTTTACGCCCAACAAGAATGGACCGTTTGGATACTAGCGCCTCTTCGTACGAAGCTGTAGGGATGAAGTAATCCAAGAGGGCTTGCGCCTCATTTTCAGCGATGTGATCCCCAATTGATATAGTTTGGAGTTCCGAATATGCTCTAAGTGTCTCTGCAAATTTATGAGCGTCAACAGTCCGTTCACCAAATTTACCTTCGACATCATCCAGCCAAGAACTTGCTATGCTTTTACACTCTGCCGCTGTGCTGTGAGTTTTCAGAAGCTCTCGGTAATCAATCGGAGATTCATATGGCTCGTGAGCAAGCATTAGGAGATGCTTTCCAAAACCATACGCAAGACCGGATACAAAAGAGTTCTTTGCGTTGTGTAATCGCCACCCGCTACGTTCCGGGCTTAGGAAATGAGCAATAACTGCATAGGCATTATATACCTCTTGAGCATACCAAGACAGTGTCTGTATTCGCACCTCACTGGGATCGTCTATGATAATTGGAATTTCCGTCCCATGTACTATTCTTGAAAGCTTAACCGATGCTTCAGTTTCAATACCGCTTTTAAGGTACAAGAGTGTAGGTGTCTCGCGACAGCTGATGACAGACTCAATAGCGTCCTTATAAATTGTACTTTCCAAGTCCGAATACGGCACATCCTTGTAGAAAGCATTTACGATATCATGATGATTACTGTACGGAGAGTATCCAACAGTTGTGAGGAGTTTGAATTTCTCATAATCAGCTTGTGATTTCTCGATACTTGGGTCAAGGAGAATCCATATTCGTTTTTGCTTTGCGATGGCATACCCAAGTTCGAATAAAACGTTATGGTTTAAATTTGTCAGGTCGCAAATGAAAATATCTCTCTGTTCAATAGCTTCACATATTGCCATCATAATGAACTTGCCTGTTACGGAGGTAGATTTCCAGCCATTTATCGCAACCATCTGCCCTTTTTCAATTTCTTCTATGGCTTTTTCAATTATCTCAGCCAGTGAAGGTGGATTTGAAGGGTATGCGACAAAACAACTTATATTAGATGCCATATTATTACCTCCCGCTTTGCAGACTTCGGTAATGTCCCATGCTTTTCGTGTTTCAAACCATACACTACCCACAACCACAATTCCCATCAACACAAGGAATTCCGCACACTTTAGGGAGATTATACGTGGATAGAGTTCGGATTTCAATAGGAAAAAGTGGATTCCTACCTTCGCAGGAATGACAATAGGGAAAATCAATCAAATGCGCAGGGTGGTAAGAGCAAAAATCCATTTTTTCAATTTTTTTTAATCTCTTTCCATATAAGTATTTACA
>SDBT01005905.1_pt1 | contig 20470 bp, 18 predicted proteins | sample 2277101 | NCBI WGS metagenome assembly SDBT01 (sample SAMN10404973, study PRJNA504765) | marine sediment metagenome | isolation source: marine sediment core GS10_PC15, 103 cmbsf | place: Arctic Ocean: Southern Knipovich Ridge | collected 2010 | reverse complement strand
ACCATGCAGAGATGGCTTTATATAATATGACAAATGGTAATATTGCGATAAGACAAAAAATAATATATGATATAAAATGGGAAATTAAAAAATTTAGAGGACAAGATGTTGTATTTAATAAAAATATATATACAAAATTTGGTAAATATTTGATTATAAAATTACCTTTATATATTTATCGTGAACAATTTACATCTAAATATTCTAGAAATTTATAATATGCGCTATAATATATAAATTTATATATAGACAAAATTTATATGTTTATATTAAATAATAAAGTTACAATATATAAAAATAGAGTTGTAACACATCAAAAAACGGGAACACCTGGTGTATATAAAGTTTTCAATGTCAAACCAAATATTAAATATATAATTTATTTGAAAGGATATTCTGATCCATTTAATAATACAAAATTATGGATAGCTGATATGAATAATATAAAAATTTATTATAAAAATATTGACTTAAATAATATTGAATATAATAATAAAAATTACTATAAAATAAAAATAGGTATTTTATTTAGTGGTATATTTAAAATTAAAGATTATTTTATGATAGATGATATTAAAATATATATAGAAAATTTAAATCAATATGAAGATACATATTATCAATTTAAATCTAAATTAATTATAAATAAGATAAAAATAAAAAAAGATCGCATTGAGAATAATCACCAAATGGAAGATAATAAAAATAAAGAAAAAATAGAAATAAGAATTGAAAATAAACTAATAAATCCACAAAAAGATATATCAATGACTAATATGGCACTTGTTACAAATGGATTAGTGATACAACTTTATACATCACAAAGTATTAAATATTTTGAATCATTTGCTAAAAGAAAATATAAATTAATTTCCTATCATGATAAAAATATACCAACAATTTTTTATGGTTGTTATAATGATATGGATTTATATAAAATAAAGAATCATAAAGGTCCTAAAGCATTGATATGGGGTGGATCAGATATTATGAGAAGTAATATGAAAAGTGCAGCCAGTAAAATAAAAAATTTAAAACATATTGCACAATCTACATTTATTATTAATGATTTAAAGAAAATAAAGAAATCATGTATATATTTACCATTTTCCCCTACAGTTGATTATAATAAATATATTCCAAATAAAAAAGGTAATTTTGTTTATATTTATACTAATGCAACTAATCATGAATTTTATGGTTCAAATATTTATAGAATGTTAATCAAACAAATGCCAAAAATTAATTTTATTGTTGCATCCAATCATATGGCATTACAAGATGCTATGAGAATGGGAATGAATTGTCAGAATATTAAATCATTTAGACCAGAGGAAATGCATAATGTTTATAAAAAATGTTTTATTGGTTTACGTTTAACTCGACATGATGGTATTTCAGCTACTGTTCAAGAGTTAGGATTAATGGGAATAAAAACAATTCATAATGGTAAAACACCAAGTTGTATAAACTATTCAAGTTATAATGACATTATGAAAATTATTATTAATGAAATGTCTGAAATTAATACTATTGACTATGAAATTTCAAATAAAGTTAAAAAACATTTAGAATTATGTGATGAATTACTACCATATTTATTTAAAACTATATATATACAAGGTTATATTTATAATTTAATAAATTATGATATGTGGACATGTCATGATAGATATATAAAAAAGAAAGATACAAAATGGGTAATCTATAATGCTCTGACTAAGATAGAAATATATGAAAATACGAATATAGATACTTGTATACCTCCAATAGATAATTGGATAGAAATTAAAAATGTTATACCGATAATAACATATAATAATATTAGAATAAAGAGTGAATTAGATAGTAAAATTTGTGTTATAATTTATACATATAATAATCGTAAGGGTTTGATAAATTTATTGAATGATATAAAATTAAATTTTAAACAAATAGATGTTTATATATATGATAATAACAGTGGAGTAGGTGTAGTATATGATAAAAATAAATATAAATTTAATATATATTATCATAGATTTGATAAGTACCATAACAGAGCTAAAATGTGGGATCTTTATAAATATATTATGGAAGAATTAAAGGATAAAAATTATGATTATTATTATTGTATAAATGATGATAATAGGTTAGTTAATAATTTTTTTAATAGATCAATTAATTTATATGAATCAATAAATGATATAAATAAAATTATCTTAAATTTAAAAAATAATATGAGAGGTGTACCTAGAAAGATATGGATGAGATTTAATCCAATTAAATATAATAATAATATTTGGTTAACAAATTGGTTAGAAATAGGATGTTTTATGTTTAAAGAAGATTTTTTTAAATTATTTGATAGTAAATCAATAAATAATTATGATATTAATAGATATATTACAAGTATATTATTCAAAGAAAATAAACATATATATTTAGTTACACGTACCTTAGTCATATTTAGAAATAATCTTATTAAATTAGTTTAATAGATATTTTTCAACTATTTCTAATTGTTCTATAGAATTAATACCATGAATTTCTTCTAGATTAGATATTTTATAAATTGCAACTTTTTTATTTTCATTTACAAAAATTTTTAAAATATCAGGTAAATAATATTCCTTTTGAGAATTATTATTATCTATCTTATTTAACGCTTCAAACATATTTTTAGAATTAAATACAAATGTGCCTGTACTTACTTCTTTGATTTGACGAATGGATTCATCTTGTATATCTTTTTCTTCAACTGTAGTTTGTAAATTTCCCATCGAATCTCTAATAATTCTACCATATCCAGTTGGATCTCCTTCCTCACATGTTAAAATTGTAGCAATTACTTTCTCTTTTCTATGATATTCAATTAACTTTTCTAATGTACATGCACTAATTAGAGGTACATCTCCAAAGGTAACTAAAATATCTCCATTATAATTTTTTAATTTATTTTCAGTTTGAAGAACTGCATGTCCTGTACCAAGTTGTTCTTCTTGAACAATAAATTCAATAGATTGATTTTTTAATTCTTGAATAATTAATTCTTTTTTATATCCAACAATAGTTATGATACGATAAGAATTAATTTTTTTACAAATATCTACAACATATTGAATCATAGGTTTATTTAATAGAGTGTGTAAAACTTTAGGTAAATCTGATTTCATTCGAGTTCCTTTACCAGCAGCTAAAATAATAGAAATAATCATTTATATATTAAATATAAAATTTTTAATTTTAGGATAATCCGTATTATTTGATAAAATATTTTTTAGATTTTTTTGTGCATTTTTATAAGAAATAGAACTTTTATTTTGAGTTAAATATAGATAATAATGTCTACTAAAACTTTTTAATAATCTATGAATTGCAGTTTTTATTAAATATGATCTAAATAACATATAATCTAGATTATTTTTTTGATAAGTTTGCCAATAATATAATATCAATAATTCTTTTTCATCATTACTAAGAATATAATTTTGACTATATAATAATGATGCAATATCATATATAAATGGTCCTAAACACATATCTTGAAAATCGATGACATAGGGATTGTTGTGATAAATCATAATATTTTTAGGTTGGAAATCGCGATGTATTATAGAAATATATTGTTGACTTATATCTATTGATAGTTGATTTAATTCTTCAATTAAATTTTTATCATTAATATTAAATTTATCAATTAAATATTCTTGTAATTCACGTGATAATGTTATTTTATCTAGATGACGTTTTTCGATAATTGTATTAGATGGATTAATAGATTGTATTTGGTTAATAAATGATAATAATTTTTTATAAATAGGAATGGTGTATATAGAATTTGTTAATAAATAATCAGATAAATTTTCATTCCCTAAATCTTGGATAAGTATTAGATTATCATTATAGGATAAAATTTTAGGAATGGAAATGATCGGTAATAAAATTTGATAAATGGCATAAAATATTTTGTATTGTTTAAGATGAGAGATTGAATTAAATGAAAATATTTCGTCAGAATGTTTCATATTATCGGGAAAATAAATAAAAAGAATAGATTGTGAATAATTAGAAAGACGATAATATATTTTTTGAGAACAATCTCCACTTAATAATTGTAATTTCATTTATAAATATTTAATATATAAATATTTAATAAAATAGTTTTATACATAATAAATATTTAATATAAAAATTATATAATTTATTATGATTACTACGTAAAAAAATTTTATTTAATATATAGAAAAAAATTATATATTAAGTATGTCTTCAAATATAATATGGAATAATTCAGATCCATTACCTATAGAAATGACAGTAGCAATTCCTGCATATAAAGTTGAAAATATTATATGGCTAGCATTAGAATCATTAAGAAATCAAATAGGAATTAATTTTGGATGGGAATTAATAATATGGGAAGAATATGGAAAATCTAAAAAGATAATAGAAGATTTTTTTGAAAAATTAAATGGATGTCAAAGAATAGTTTATAAAGTTTTAAACAAACGTGTATTATTACTAGATAAATGGTTAGGTATGGCACGAGAAGCAGATCCAAAATCAAAAATATTTGTAATGCAAGGAGCAGATGATTATTCACCAGTAAAAAGATTATGGATACACTATGAACATTTTAAGAATAGTGAGTGTTATATATCAACACAATTTTTAGGATTATATTATAATTTGTTAACAGCTGATAAGATTTTTTATTATGGTATAAATAAAGAGAAAATAAATTCTCGATTTTTTTCACAGTATCATTTAAATTTAGCTGTATTAATTAGAGATATAAAAAGAATAAAGCGAATCTATTTGATAAATAGTATAGATTTGTATATTAAAAATAGTATAGGTAAACTACACAATATAAATTTTGCATATAAGAAAAATATTTATACAGATTATGATTTAGATAAAAATAATTGGAAATATGGATTATTTACAAATGGGTATAATGGTCAACAAACAGATAAAGAATTTATTTATAAAAATCCTACAGGAATATTTTTACCATTTAATAGAAAGGTAGTAGTTAAATATAATAATATAGAAAATTATATACCAGAAAATGTATTGGAATTTATTAAAAAATTTAAGAATAAGTTTAATTAGAATCACATAAGATATTGTAAGAATATATATGAGTTTCTTTAAAAATCAAAAAATTGATATCAATAAAAATAGAATAATGTCATTACAAAATGGTAGTACTCCTGGTGTGTATAATATTTTTAAAATAGTTCCCAATATAATTTATAAAATTATATTAAATAATTTTGATAATAATAATAATAATATATTATTATGGATTGCAATGAGTGTACGTGATATATTATATTTTCAGAAAATTGAAAATAATGAATTAAATATTATATTTAATAATATTAATAATAATATTATAAAAATTGGATTATTATTTGAGAGTGGGATGATAGGTAATTATTTTTATATAAATAATATAAAATTAGTTTTCAGCAATGATAAAAATTCAATTCCCATAAATGGTAAAAATATATTATCGCCTTCAAAATTTAATTATATGAATAAATCTATCATAAAGAATGATACTAAAATAAATAATATACAATATCCAAAACAAAATATAATACAAACTATAATACAAAATAAAATCAAAGATGGAGTCAAAGATGGAGTCAAATATGGAATCAAAGATGGAGTCAAAGAAGGAGTCAAAGATGGAGTTAAAGATGGTATCAAAGATAGAGTTAAAGATGGAGTCAAATATGGAATCAAAGATGGAGTCAAAGAAGGAGTCAAAGATGGAATCAAATATGGAGTTAAAGATGGAGTCAAATATGGAATCAAAGATGGAGTCAAAGATGGAGTTAAAGATGGAGTCAAATATGGAATCAAAGATGGAGTCAAAGAAGGAGTCAAAGATGGAGTTAAAGATGGTATCAAAGATAGAGTAAAAGATGGAGTCAAAGAAGGAGTCAAAGATGGAGTTAAAGATGGAATCAAAGATAGAGTCAAAGATGGAATCAAATATGGAGTTAAAGATGGAGTCAAAGATGGAATTAAAGATGGAGTCAAAGATAGAGTTAAAGATGGGATTAAAGATGGGGTTAAAGATGGAGTCAAAGATGGAGTTAAAGATGGGATTAAAGATGGGGTTAAAGATGGAATCAAAGATGGAGTTAAAGATGGGATTAAAGATAGAGTCAAAGATGGAATCAAATATGGAGTTAAAGATGGAGTCAAAGATGGAGTTAAAGATGGAGTCAAAGATAGAGTTAAAGATGGGATTAAAGATGGGGTTAAAGATGGAGTTAAAGATGGAGTCAAAGATAGAGTCAAAGATGGAGTTAAAGATGGAATCAAAGATGGAGTCAAAGATGGAATCAAATATGGAGTTAAAGATGGAGTCAAAGATGGAGTGAAGGATAAAGTGATAGCGACTAGGAATAATATTTTAGAAATATTGAGACCAAATAATAGTGATATTATTTGGAATAATAAAGATAATCCATTACAAGTAGAAATGACAGTTGCATTACCGGCATATAAAGCTGAAAAAATTATATGGTTGGCATTGGAATCGTTAAAGAATCAGATTAATATTAATTTTGGATGGGAATTAATAATATGGGAGGAATATGGTAAGTCAAAATATATTGTAAAAGATTTTTTAGAAAGTTTTCCAAATTGTCAGAGAGTTATTTATAAATCATTAAGTAGACGGATACTTTTAGTAAATAAATGGATAGGAATGGCAAATAGTTCATCAAAAACATCTAGAATATTTGTAATGCAAGCAGCAGATGATTATTCACCCCCAAAGAGATTATCAGTACATTATCAACATTTTAATAATACAAAATGTTATTTTTCAACACAGATGAAAGGATTATTTTATAATTTATTAGATGGAAAAAAGATTTTTTATGTAGGTCGAAATATTAAAAAAAATCATTTAAATATGGCTTATAAATTGAATATAATAAAAATAATAAAGAAGATAAATATTAATGAAAATGTTGATCATTATATAAAACGATCAATAGATAAAATATTATGTTATGATAAATTAAAGATAGTATTACATGATACGACAGTTGATAAAGAGAATTGGAAATATGGATTTTTCACAGATGGTCACAATTCAATATCGATAGGTAGAAAACAATATTATTATAATCCAACTGATATATTTTATTCATATAATAATACCTTTAAATTAAATTATAAAAATATGGAAAATTATATTCCTAAAAATGTTATTGATTTTTTAAAATTTTTTTTAAAACAACAACCTAAATTGTTTCCTAAAATACAACAAAATAGACTACAACAGAATAAGATACAACAGAATAAGATACAACAAAATAGACTACAACAAAATAGACTACAACAGAATAAGATACAACAGAATAAGATACAACAAAATAGACTACAACAAAATAAGATACAGCAAAATAGACTACAACAGAATAAGATACAACAAAATAGACTACAACATAATAAGATACAGCAAAATAGGATGCAGAATAAAATTCAATATAACATGATGAATGGGAAAAATATATTAAAACAAAATATGAAGATAATATCAATGGATGATAATTTATGATAAATTATAAAAATAATAATGAAATATATTAAATAAAAAAAATGATATAAGGAAGAATTAAATATGTACAATTACTAATATAGTTAATATGAGTGCAAATATACCAATGATAGAAGATATAAAATATTACAAAGATTTACCATGTTATTATAGAGATTTATTATATAGTAAAATAAGATATTATTTACAAAATTATTATAATACAACATATAATGTTTCACAAATTAGTGATAATATTTTTATATCAGATTTACCTTCTGCATTTAATAAAGAAAAATTAGAAGAAGCTGGAATTACTCATATTTTATGTTCTGTTTTAGGATTGGAGCCAATATATCCTGATAAATTTACATATAAGAATGTACATATTAGAGATGTTATATATCAAGATTTGGATCCATATTTTGATGATTCAGTAAAATTTATAGAAGATTGTGTAAAAAGTGGTGGTAAAGTTTTGGTACATTGTTCCTATGGTATTTCACGTAGTGCAAGTTTAGTTATAGCATATTTTATAAAAAGTGGAATGTCATATAAGGAAGCTTATGAGTTTGTGAAGTCAAAACGTGAAATGATAGATCCAAATAAAGGATTTAAGAAACAATTATTGGTATATGAATTAAAATTATGTAATAAATAGGATAGTTATATATATTGAATAATATTTTAGATAATATACTTATCTAAAATATTAATAAAAAAAAATTAAACACTTTTAATAAATTCCCAATTAAGTTCTTTACAAATTGCTTCCCATATTTTATCTTGTTGATATAATTTTTCTCTACTTTTTAACAATGGAAATAATAATTTTAATTCATCGAGTCCTAATAATTCTACAAATTTATATAGTACATATGAATACGATAAAAAATTTTTGCGACTTTTTTGAATAATAGGACACACTTTAGCAAAAGGTTCTTGTATTTCTTTGAACATTCTACGTAATTTAGCTTCAACCTCAGATGAAATTGTTGGAGGTTGTTTTCCATTTAATCTACAAATAATATGAGATATATGTTCATAATATTTGTTATATCCTAATTTTTTTAAATATCCTCTAATTTTTAAAGGATTAAGAGTTGCAAGATTTGTTATTCTCTCCTTTTTTATCTCTATTAACAATTTATCAAATACTTCTGGTAGTATATCCGTGCTCTCTCGTCCCTGAGTCTGACTTTTCAGTTTTAACAGTTATTTCTTGTTAAACTGTTTATATGAGTTAAGAATTCCAATTTTCTCTATATCATATAAGAAATTCCTTTCCAAAATAGACTATATCTTAAACCGAGAGACGTAACGTCCCTCGCAACTCCCTCACATTAGAATCCAAATATTTGAAAATATCTGAGATATAATTTTCTCACATTAGAATCTAAATATTTGAGAAACATTACGCCGTTTCTATCTTTAAGGAATTACGATTTTATCGATCCATACCCATTTAGTCGTTGAACTGCACAGAATTACCCCTTTTTTTTTGACGGAGGGCCCCACTTTTAGGGGATCCAAAGGGAAATTATATCTGTTTGGCTGCGGATTATCTAAAATATTTTGTTATTACTGTATTATGATCATTACTCATAATATTATAAAATATTAATATTTTATAAGTAGTAAAAATATTATAAAGAACTTCCCGCAATTTAGGTATGTCGCCTATTATAAATACTTATTGGAGTTTTCTTATATAATAGACTAGTAAGTAAACATTTTTATCTGTCTTACTTTTCGGCTCAGTCACAAGGTAAGCCATTCGTTGCATTAATTTTCTATTTATTTTTTAATTGATCAAGAAATTCAATAGCTTTAGCTAAATTTTCTTCTTTTGTAAATTTTGGATTAGAAAATGATTTTGAAGTTTTAGTTGGATGATATGTTATTTTATATCCTTTATCATTTTTAGATTCGCCTATATATTTTGGTAAATCAGATTTTTTAAAATAATTCTTCTCAGGTTCTTTGTAATTATGGGTACCATTTATTAAATCATCTAAGTATATTTTAGCTAAACCTAATTTTTCTTCATCTGTCATATTTTTACTCAGAAAACATTTACGAATTTTTTTACGATTTCCTAAATAAAGTTGCACTTCAAAACCATTTCTATATCTACATATATATTTAGGTAGATTTGCATCTTCTTCATTATTCCTAACATGCCATTCTCTTGGAGGTGTGAATTCTCCTGTTCCAACATATTCAATGGCCATAGCTAAATTTTCTTCAACAGTATAATTTTTATTAGTAAATGATTTATATTCTTTACCAGGTGCTTCGACAACATAGCCTCCACATTTACTTTTTACATATTTTGGTAATGAATTTTCTTCACTATTTTTTCGAGGCACAGGTAATCTTCCTTCATGACATTTACCAGTTTCAATATATTTTTTAGCCATTTCTAATTTCTCGTTCATGGTAAATACTGTCGAAAGAAATGCTTTGGTAGGTAAATTTGGATGCTCAACCCTATATCCCTTTGAATTACTTGAATCAAAATAAAATATATATTCAGGTACATCATCTGATTTTTTTTTCTCAAAAACTTTATTTTTTAAAAAATTAGTTTGACTTCCTCCAAAAGCAATATTATATCCGTTTGGTCTTAAAGTATTATACTTTTTAATAAAATATTTTTCATAATACCCTAATTTTTCGGTTCGACATGATAATATAATCTCTACTTTAAAGTTAATTTCATCATATTTTTTAATAGCTTTATTTAATAACCAACAACCTTTATGTACGTAATTTTTTGCTTCTATGACATGTCCTCGCCATCTACGTTGTGTACCATATTTTCGATAATTTGAATCCACTATACAACATTGTCCTACATATTTTTTACCTGATGGAGATGTCAAACAATATATTTCTCCATATTGTTGTAACTTTATCATTTCTATCATATTGGTTGTTTTCGTTTTTATCATCGTTTTTTTATTATCGTTTTTTATCATCGTTTTTATCATTTTAATTGTTTATTTGCCTTCTATATATTTTATGCTTCAAATCTTTAAATATGATTTGATTAAAATTTTAAAAAAAAAATTAGAAAAATTACAATATTTTTTAATATTGATTCGACTATATCTTAAGCCGATAGACGTAACATCCGTCGCAGTTCCTTACTTAAGGAACCACAATTTTATCGACCCACTACCATTTAGTCTGTGAACTTTACGGATCACCCGTTTTAGCTGCGGATTATCTCAAATTATATGTTTTTACTATAATTTAGGTCATTACCCCAATTTTTATCTAATATTTCTATCAAATATTTAGTAATATAATTTTTTTAAGAACTTCCCGCAATTTGATAGTGTCGCACACATTTTATATTGGTCTTCTCTAGTGAAGGTCCAACAGGAACATAATATTGTTCCTATGTACTAGCAGTTTAGGTAATAATTGTGTCCTTATGCTTTACCTATATTCCACACAACAAGAATATAGACATCTGCTATTTCATTCCAACGTTTTGAACAAGTATTTCCTGTTAAATGATTTGTTCTCTTATAAGCGAAATATGAAACTTCCCTTGATTACCTTTATTCACATAAAGGAGTGGATCGTACCTTAAGCAACTTCATCTCTTGGTAAAGAATTATTAGTCACCAATCACTTTCCGATCTCTGAATCGATATCCTAACTCTTCCCAATAACGAGTATTAGATATTCAATTGCGAATTATCTCATTTATTAAATAATTTATTACCACACTTCAGTTTATTCTGAACCAATTTTATATTTCTATAAAATTTTGGTATTATTTTTATAAAATTCTTTAGCTTTTATTTTTTACAGGCTTACATAGTGTCGTATGACCATTTGCATATTTTTTGTGCTTATGAAATTCATCTAACGACTTTAATTCATTACAATATTTACACGTTTGTTTATCCATATTATATTTCTAGTGGACATTTTAAATACTTTTAGAGACTTTTTCGCATCCAGTGATTTCGCTGTTAAATAACTAAAAGTTAAAAACAACTAGTAACAATACTAAATATTGTGGAGTATTTACAGATTTCTCTATTGCATATCCACATAGCAATAGATGGTTACTTTTAAACCCAATTAGTTTAGGTGGCAATTAGGTAAGATTTTTTTTTAATATAACAGGTGATAATTTTACATCTAAATATCTAGGAGATCGTCCCATGATGTCAACATATGATATAAAATATTTATTAGATTTATATATTAGTTCTTGATGAACTTCTGTTAAACAATATTTATGTAATTTTCGAGCGATAATGTAAATAATATTATGATTACAATATTGACTTAAATAACCTATTTTATATGGATCTTTTTTCTCAAATATTTTCTCAAATATTTTTTCATATTTTGGTGAATACCATTTATCAATAACCTGTCCATTTATACTGCATGAAACACTTTTGATCAATTGATGACCAATATTTGTATCAACATATCTAATTGGTTCAGTATATTGTTTTATATAATTTAATTTTCTTTTATTCTTTCTTTTATTATTTTTTTTATTATTTTTTTTAGATAATTTATTCATAATCATATATTATCTGTATATTGTTTATATATTTTTCTTACCAATAACCTCCAAATTACTTTAGAGGATTGGACTGTACCTTAAGCTAAATTATTTAAAAAATAATTAACCGATCATTTTGCAGTCTCTGAATAGAATTCATATTAGAATATCTACTGCTGATTGTCTCAAACTATTTATCTTTTTACCTATTAAGTTGTCTCTTAATCCTTTATAATATTTCTATCATAAATTGGTAATAATAGTTCAAAGAGTTTCCAGCATCCAATGATCTCGCAGTTTTTATAAAACTACTAGCAACAAATTGGTTTATCCATTGTATAATAATAACAATAGCAAGTTGCTTTTAATCCCCCACCATAATTGAGGATCTTTATATGAAGGTCTATCACTATCTATGACGATTAGTTCAGTTTCTCCACAAACTTCACATACAAATATACCTTCAGATGGTATTAGAGTTTTTTCGCTATTACAATTATCGCATTTATCGTATTGACCATCGAAATGAATAGCTCCAATGTAATCAGGATCTATAATTTTGAGATAATCATTTCTAATATCGGCTCTTTGAAAATTTTCTTTAGTTGTTACATAATCACTTATATCATTTTTGGTTATATTTTTTTTATATGTTTTTCTAGATTGTGGTTTAGCATTTCCGGAGAAGAAATCGATTACTGAATTTATTGTCTTTACAGTTTCTTGTTCTATATCATTAGCATCATTAATATCATCAGTAACATTAGTAATATTAGTAACAATAGTAACATTAGTAACATTAGAAACATTTTCGTCTATTTTTTTATTATTTGTATTAAATGAAGATGCAATATTTTCGATATTATCATAATATTTGTAAAGAATATGACCAGCTTGTAAGAAATAATTACTTTCTTCTTCACTATTTTCTATTTTCTCTATTTGATTAATAAGATTATTTATTGAATCAGCTAAGGAATATTTATCTTTTAGTTGCTCATTATTTAGATCTTTTTTGGGAATCTTCTTTAGCTCATTATATTCAGATTGAAGTTTTTTGAGTTGCTTCTCTTTTTTAGGAAGAGATTTCTGTAACTCTCTGAAATGTTGGACCATTTCATTATGTTTTGCATCCAATGTAATTCTATTATCACCTATAAAGGGTTTTTTATTCTTCGCTTTAAACATTCAGTTTCATATTTTAACATATAAAATTGTCTTTAAGTAGTTTAATTATATTTTTGGTTGGACTGGAACAAAATTGATCTTAATTTTGACATTATTATATTGTAGAGCCACTATTGGTAAACATAACATAGAATTATATGGTTTCATATATTTGTATTTTTCGTATGGATCTGGTATCCAGAATTTATATTTGTTTGATATATATTTGTTAGAATAATAGAGATATTCAAATGATTTTGGATAGATTATTATTTGGTAATTTTTCTTAAGGATATCATAAATTTTATAGGCAAGTTGTGGATATGTTTTATCTAAAAGAATTTCTAATATTTCTAATATCATATAAATTTTTTATGTATATTATATTTTTTATATAATATTTTTTTGAATTATTTTTTTACAAAAATTTCTAGAGAATCTGTTACAATTAATGTTAATAATGCATGGTTATCAATATTTTGCTGATTATTGTTGTGTATTATTTTATCAAGTATCATTTTGAAATGTAGTAAATTCTATAGATGTTTCATCTGATTGGTTATTAAGTTATTTTATTTATATTTTTTGACATTATTTATATTCTTAATATAGTTTGCGTAAAAGATTAGATAAAATAAATATTATAATAAAATATATGCCAGGAAATATCGATGACACATCTTTAACATTGCAGAAGATGGTTTTCATTTACAATGCATTATTAAAGGGTTGGACTGTCAAATTAATTGGCGACGATAAATTTGAATTTACCAGGAGCACTGAATCTATAAAGAAGGAAGTAGATTTAGCTGATTATTTAAGAAAATTTATCCAATACAATATAAATATTGAAAATCTACAAACTATCTAAAAAACTATTTAAAGAAATTAATCAACAAGATATGTATGTTTGAATATATATTTTTAACTTTTAGTATTGTTTCTTTTTTAACATTATATTATTTATTACCTAAAAAACTTATCATAAAATCTATAAATAATTTTTATCCAACCATTATCACAAATATAAATTTAGAAGATGGTTTTAAAAGTATTGCTCTAACAATTGATGATGTTCCTTATGGTTATGAAAAAGATATTTTAAATATTTTAGATAAATATGAAATTAAAGTTTCGTTATTTGTGATAGCAAATGAAGATGCTCATCAGAAAGAAGATATATTAATAAAAGCTGTCAAAAATGGTCATAGACTTTGTAATCATGGTATTACAGATAGTGTCCATATTTTAAAATCTGAAGAAGCTTTGAAGAAAGAAATAGAAGATTGTCAAGAATTTATTGATAAAATATATGATAAAGCAGAAATTGAAAGACCAATACAAAAATATTATAGACCAGGTTGTGGATTTTTTGGTAAGAAGATGATAGAAATTGTAGAAAATATGGAATATAAATTAACATTAGGTAGTGTTTATCCTCATGATCCACATGTACCAATTAGTATTGTTAATTATATGTATATCATAGAGAAGATAGAACCAGGAGATATAATAATTATACATGATAGAAAATGGACAGTTGAATTATTGGAAAGATTAGTTCCACGATTGCTAGAAGAAGGCTATAGGTTTAGGATATTGGAGTAGGAATGTTTATATGATGGGGGGAAAAATAGAAGTGATATCTATAATTTGTGGATACAATGGCATAAATTAAAATAAATTAATTAATAAATAATTATTAATTAATTGCGGCTGTTCAAATTTTTTTTCTCAACATATAGTATAAAAAAAATGGGAGGAGGTTTAATGCAACTCGTAGCTTATGGTGCACAAGATATTTACCTAAAATAGTTGGGTTGAAAAGTAACACACTACTGACATTCAGGCTCCGTTAGTAGATAAACTGTTTAGTGTCCTGATTTAAAACACTGTTGCTAGTGAGGTTCACATATTGTTTTGTCAATATTAAACCTTGCAACATCATCAAATTGCGGCAAAATCCTTATAAATAATAATATCAATTCAATATAGCAATATATTAATGGCAAGGAGAGAAACCTTGATATGATAATAACTTATTATTTTGGACAAGCACGCAGCCAAGTGAAATCTTCTTTTTAGAAATTTCATGCAGTTCAACGACTAAATGGTGATGGATTGATAAAATCGTGATTCTAAAAAGTGAGGGAGTCACGAGATACATTCGATTTAAGATATAGTCTAGTCCCTAAGGGAAACTTTAGGGTATATCGTACAGGTAATCCACAAATTACTTTTTTTAAAGTTGTCTATAGACGTCACACTAATTTCTCAATGGAATCCATTGAACAGACTTTCGTAACTGAGAGTTAAAAAGCATTCTCTCCAATTGAGTAAATGCTAGTAAGATAAAGTTAAAAATTCCTTGTGTTTTTTTGTAAAAAAGTATCTTGCGACACATCTGGTTCCTGGAACTCCCTAAAACTTTTGTAACCAATTTATTTGAGAAATCAAATAATATTATCAGTTAATTACTGTTGGAAATATACAAAAGATTGGGTAATCAGGAGACGAAAACCTAAATAATATTATGGTAATTATATGGTTTCGTCGCAACGACTGGTAAGATGTGGGTCCTGAGAGTATTACCAAATACTCATTTGCAAGGGCTTAAGGTACAGTCTAGTCCTTATAAGAAATTATAGGGTATCTCGTCAACGGACAAGCCGATTTCGGCAAAAAGGTTCAAGCCACTATTTCTCGTAATGGTGACTTAATCTATAGAATGTATTTACAAGCTACTCTTCCAGAAGTCCAATGTCCATGTTCTGAATCTAAATGTTTCAGATGGGTTAATTACATTGGTCATGCTCTTATCAAGACTGTCGAAATTGAAATCGGTGGACAAAGAATTGATAAGCACTATGGAGATTGGCTTAATATTTGGAATGAACTTACTCAAGAAACTGGACATCAAGTTGGATATGACAACATGGTAGGTAACACCATTTTTTTAACTGGTGCTGGTCTTACTAATGCAGAAGCAACAACACTTTACATTCCATTTCAATTTTGGTTTTGTAGAAATCCGGGTCTTGCTCTTCCTTTAATTGCACTTCAATACCATGAAGTTAGAATTTGTCTTGAATTCAGAAATAAGGAAGAATGCTTCGTTGCCAAACTCAATGGACAATGTGGCGCCACTTCTGGTTGTAATCCAGGAGAATGTGATCTCTGTGGCGGTTCTCTTGAATATGCATCTCTTTTCGTCGATTACATTTATTTAGATACTGACGAAAGACGTAGATTTGCTCAAGTATCCCATGAATATTTAATTGAACAATTACAATTCACTGGTGATGAATCTACTACTAATGTTAATGTTAAACTTAAACTTAACTTTAATCACCCAGTCAAAGAACTCATTTGGGTTATCCAACGTGAAGATTTCTGCTGTCGTGGAATCAATCAATGGAATAACTACACTGATGATTTTGACTCTGATTGCTGTGAATGCAATGGTGAACTTAACTGTCCAACTGAACCATGTACTATTTGTGGTGGTGTCAGTTGTTGTATTCTCAACACTAATGTTGACACTGCTTATGGTGGTCGTACTACTTTCCCACAAGGTCCAGGTAAGAATGGACGTTTCTTAACTCCAAACAATGGTACTAACTTCAATGCCCCACTTCAACCAGTGTGTCTTAGTTGTTATGAACGATGTGATGGACGTAGCATGCCTGAAGGTCCAGGAAATGATGGTTGTGGACCAGTAAATTTTGGTTCTATTAATGTTGGATTTGGTGGAGGAGGAGATCACGCACTTTACCCACTGAATGCTGGACGTAATCCAGTTGTTCGTGCCAAATTACAATTAAATGGTCATGATCGTTTCCAAGAACGTCTTGGATCATATTTCAATTTGGTTCAACCGTACCAACATCACACTAACATTCCATCGACAGGAATTAATGTGTATTCATTTGCTCTTAAACCTGAGGAACATCAACCATCAGGAACTTGTAATTTTTCAAGAATTGACAATGCATGTTTGCAATTACAACTTACTCCTAAAGCTGTTAAAGGCTCAGGGGCAAGAATGAGAGTGTATGCGACAAATTATAATGTACTTCGCATAATGTCGGGGATGGGCGGCTTGGCTTATTCAAATTAAGCGTAATATGCTTAATAATAACCCTCCAAAAGTATTTAAAGAAATAACACATTATAATATTCATAAAAAAAACTGAATAATATAATGAATAACAAAATAAACACTTCTAATATAATGTCAAATAAAACGATATTAGAAGAATATGATGGGCATAAAGTCACAATGGGACATTATGCAGGTCAAATACGTAATAAATATAGACTAATAGAATTAGATGGAGAAAAGTGTTATGAAATGGATACTCAAAATGAAGAAAAATTCTATTTTAGTCTAGAATCTTTGCCAAAAATATTAAAAATAACATCAGATGATATGAACTTTGTACCAACATGGTTTTTTACAGAAGTGGGATATATATCTTGTAGTGTTCCAAAAAATTCAAACTTATATCTACATGCTTGGTTAATGAATCATTATGGTAATGGTAAAGGACAAGATAGTGTTGATCATATTAATCAAAATAAATTAGATAACAGATTATCAAATTTACGCGTAGTCAATCAATCTATTCAAAATATAAATAGACCCAAAAAAAAGAGAAATAAAAATGCGCAAGCTTTACCTCAAGAATTAAATGAGATAACACTTCCGAAATTTGTCACATATAATAAAGAAAAAATGACTAAATCAGATGGCTCTATATACTATCGTGATTTTTTTAGAATCGAAAAACATACAAAATTAGATAAAACGTGGTCTTCATCAAAATCTATTAAAATTAACATATTAGATAAATTAGAGGAAACTAACGAGAAATTATTAGCAATTGATAATAATACACAAACAGAAAAAGAAGAACAAAAATTACCTAAATATATATATAAAACTGTTGATAAGAGAACAAATAAAAACGTATTGGTGTATGATAGAAGAAATGTAGAAAATAGTAAAAAAGAATCTTTAAGATATACAATTAATACAAAACTTAGTTTAGATCAAAATTTAAATATACTAAAAGACAAAGTAAAAAATAAATACAAATATGATTTATCTATTTATTTCAATAATCTTATAGAGGAAGAATAATTTTGATAAAAAAATAGATCAAATTGTTTGGTACTATATTAAACAAATTATAAGCTATTGTTAGATAAAATGAAAAACATATATTATATAATAATATATATAAAAAATATATTTATATTATTTTTCTAAAATTTATATTCATCAATAGTTTAATAAATGGGTATTACTGTAAATAGATATATCAGTTTGCATGTGATTATTGTAGTACGAACAAAAAAAAAAGAATATTGAATAAAATTTTATTCAGGTTTCTTCTCCAGAAACTTCTTTGTTGTATCATAACCAATCCTTATTAATGCTAATTTTTTACCCAATGGTATCTCAAATTCTGTAATACCTACATCCAATGCATCCAATATTACAGTATTCTTCCAATAATAATCCTTCACATGTACCTGTTCTACTCTATTTAATACAGTTGTCATGAAATGATACAAATAATCACCCATCCAATATATTCTATCTCCTTGTGTCTTCTGCAAAGTTAATAACTTGAAATCTAATTTGAAACCTAATGTCTTATCATCTTCATTAAAATATCCAAACGGATAACTATCTGTAATTCCACCATCAACATAGACCTCATCTCTAAATCTATAAGCATCAAAGAAAAATGGTATACTTGCCGATATTCTAATGGCCTCTTTGATGGTCATATTCGGATAATCATTATGATTGAAATATATTGTCTTCTTGCGATTTAAACATGTACCCGCTATTATTAATTCTTTACCATAATCTTCATATACTTGTTTGAAAGTGATACTACCATTATCAGTCTTAGTTTTTATAATTTCTTCAATCCATTTTGTAAATTCATTACCACGATAATATCCATAGTTGACAAAAAATTTAAGAACATTAATAATAATATAACCAGAATTATCCTTAAAATCATTAAAATTTTTATTTAATAATAACTCTTCCATTTGATCTGCTGTATAACCTAAAGCAACTGCAGTTGCTATAATAGATCCAACTGATGTACCTACAACTCTTTTAATATCTTTCATCATATCTTTTTCTTCAAGAACTCTCATGGCACCGACATAAGCAATACCTCTCGCGCCTCCTCCATCAAAAGCTAAATTTGTATACATATGTTTATTATACTTTCTATTGATATAATTTTTAAATTTTTTCATACTTATTATATATAATTATTTACATCATATAATATTTCCACCATATTATATATATTCTACATCTAATTCATTCTTTTCCTTATCATATCGACACAGTGCTATTTGTTTACTTCCTGCACTTATTACCAAATAACCTTTCCATTGTGATGTACGTGATATATGTGAATGTCCCACTATTAACGCCTTTACATTATAATATTTGATGATATTATAAAATTTCTCTTTATCTTTTTCTGACCAGTAATCACTCCATTTACCTGTTAGATTATAATGGAAAAATATTATTATTATTTTATCACTATTCTTTTTTAAATCCTCCTTTAAAAATTTTATACCAGCTTTATCAGGACATCTATCTAAACAAATGAAATGTATTACATCTATATCAAAAGAATATCGCTGTGAACCATGCTTCTCTTTAATGTAATCTAAAACTGGATGCACGATATATGGCCATGGCACGTAATAATCATGATTGCCTCCACATAAATATACTTGCAAAAGTTTACTTAAAGGATTGACATATTGTTCTTTTAATGGTGTCAATTGGTCTTCTTTTCCACCATATTTCCAAAATAAAAATTTAGAACCATCCCATCCATTATTTGTTAAATCACCTGGACAAATCAGGGCAGAAATAGTTTGTTTTTGACATAAATCAGTGATATTTTGGACATGATCATATTTAGCTTTTCTGATAACATTATCTTTGAAGTGTAAATCAGAATCTACTAAGAAGTTGATCATTTTATAAATTTATCTAATATTTTTATTTATAAAAAAAATGACAGAGATTTATCTTATATCTAGAATACTACAATAAAATGACTTCAGACTACAATAAAATGACTTCAGAATGTCGAATTTGTAAAGTTAACTCAAAAAATCTAATCAATCCATGCAATTGT
>SDBT01005904.1_pt1 | contig 20474 bp, 24 predicted proteins | sample 2277101 | NCBI WGS metagenome assembly SDBT01 (sample SAMN10404973, study PRJNA504765) | marine sediment metagenome | isolation source: marine sediment core GS10_PC15, 103 cmbsf | place: Arctic Ocean: Southern Knipovich Ridge | collected 2010 | reverse complement strand
GGCGTCCGAGACCATCTTTATGATCCGCATCGCGGGGGCGTTGCTGGAGGGCCTGCGCTTCCGGGCGAGTGGCATCGACACCCAGATCGTGTCGCCCTTCGCCTTCATCCTCTCGCCCAACGCGGACAACACCGCGGGCCTTCGGATCTCCACGATCGCGAGCGATGTCTACGTCATTCCCCAGGTCTCGACCAACGAGTTCTTCCTCGGCAACACGGTGGCCGACCCGAGTGTCGATCTCAACCGAGGGAACTCGCGGGCGTTCGACATCGTGCCGCTGGGCACGATCATCACCGCCCTGGGCGGCGGTGGCGGCAACTGGATCAACTTCGGTTCCAACGTCGTGCTGGATTACGTGAACCCCACGGTGTCGGGACTGGTCGCGTTCTCTGGCGAGATGCGCTTCCGGCAGGCCGGCAACGCGGCGGGTGCAGGCAACCTGTTCAAAATGCAAGGCGTGTTCACCAACGAGATTGGGTCAAACGTCAGGCTTGGAAGTCAGTACACGTTCGTGCATGTCGGCATCTACCGGGCCGACGCGACAGGCGGCGCCGTCGCACAGGCCAACCTGTTCCACCGCCTGTCGCTGCATCAGCCCCGATGGGACACGGTGGCCGGTGCCACCATGTCCATCGTCACGGTGAACGCGGGTGGCTACATCAACCCGAACATCGGTGCTGGCGTCACCGTCACGAACATGCGTGACTGGGAGTGGGCGACCGGGATCATCGGCGGCACCGTTACTGATCGGGCTGGGCTCTATTTCCCGGACATTACTGGTGGAACATCATCGACCGCGATCCTCCGCTCGCTCATGGCGGCGGCTGCGACTCGGCGCTTCATCAACCACACCGGCACGGCGCAGTCCGATTTCGGTGGCCCCATCGGCCTTGGTGCGGGCGCGATCATCGACGTGATCCTCTCGCGCGGTGCGGCCAATCGGCTCGACCTCGCCAGCGGCGACGGCTTCAACATCATCAGCGGCGCGTTCACGCACGCGGGCACCCTGGGCATCTTCGGGGCTGCCGCCGTCGCGCAGCCCGCCGCCTACACGCCGACGAACGTGACGACGACGCGGGCCTTCGACGCCAACACGGTGACGCTGGCCGTGCTGGCCGATGTGCTTGGGACGTTCATTGCTGATGTGCAGTCATGGGGAGGGGTCGGGTAATGGGCGACTTCGGGGACGTTGCTGTCGATCAGGCGCTCACGCGGTCGGTCCATCTGTCGGGCGATCAGTTCCGCAAGGGGGTCACGGCCCCCACGGACGTGTTCATCGGCGCGACGCCGCGGATCCCGGCGCTGCGTTTCGACGCGGTGGCAGAGTTGGCCTCGCTGTACGTGGCGCTCCCCGCCGACATGGACCGCAGCCAGAACGCCATCCTGCGCATCCAGTTCGCGCTCATCGCCGCGCCGTCTGACGGCGCGACCTTGGACGCGACGTGCAACTACACGGCGGCGCTGGCCAACAGCACGGGCAGCGGCCCCGCCAAGGCCAGCACGTCGATCACTGGGCAGACGACGGTGACGACGGCGAACGGGCTTGCGACCGGGGATGTCTATACGATGGACATCACGTTCGTGGCAGCCGACGGAACGAACCCGCTCGCCAACGCGGTCGGCATCGCGTTCGAGATCAACCTGACCAACATCACTGGGGTGATTGGCATGGACGTGATCGACGGCAACCTGATCTACGAGGCCCTCTACTAATGAGCATCCTTCTCACCACACCGCAGACGTTCAGCCGAGGCCACGGGCTCTCCGATGTCTCGTTTCCCGAAGTGAAGATCGTCATGGTCACCCAGGAGGTCGTGGCGAAGCGCCTCGTCCTGCACATGCAGTACGGCGCAACGGTGGCTGGCGAGTGGGTGGGGTCGCCCGACACCCCCATGGCCCAGGAGTTGATCGCCAACTTCGAGGGCACGGCGGACGGCGAAGGCGGGTGGATCGACGAGCCCGACCCGGCCTACGACCTGTTCATGCTCTCGCAGTTCGCGCAGAGCACCAGCACCTATCTGTACGACGAGAACGCCAGGGCGCTCTACCAATACCTCTTGGACGACGGCCGCTACGTGGGGAGCACGACATGAGCACACCGGACGACACGATGACCACGGTGACCGTGCCCGAGGCGGTGACGATCCCTGGGCAGCTTGCGGCTGAACTGAGCGCCTACATCCAGGGCAACCCCTGTCCCAATGCGCCGGTCGCCGTGGCCCTCAAGCTGTGCGGTGGGCTGGAGATTGCGCTGCAACGGGCGGCCGGGAACGGCGCGGCCACGCCATCGACCACCGATGATGTTCTTGCGAGGGCGAGGACCGTCGCGGCAGCCGCCGCAGAGGCAGAGAGGGATCTCGCCGCAGAGAAAGAGAAACAGAGGCAGGCCGCCACATGAACGTCACCCAGCTTGCGCAGTACCTCCAGATGAAGATGGAGCAGGATCTCTTGACCGCAGCGACCGATGAGGCGGTGTCCGCCACGGTCCAGGCGATCACGGACGCTCGGGCTGCCGCCGTTGTTGCCGGGGAAGACCCTGACGCGGCGGAAGCGGCGGTGGAGGCGGTGCCGCTGCGTCCCATCGACGAGGACGTGCCGACGCTGGAGTGGTGTGCGCGGATCGCCAAGAAGCACAGCAAGGCGGCGAGGGACAAGGTGGGCAAGCTGAACGGGCTACGCGACGAGATCCTCGACCGGGCGAAGAAGGATCCCGACAAGAAGGACAAGACCCCCAAGGACAAGGGTCCATGAGCGAGGGCAAGGTCGGCGTTGATTACGTGGTGGAGTTCCCGGTGCGTCTGGGGACCGGGCTCCCCGCCACCGGCATCGCGCCGGGCGACTTCACGCCGACCGTCCGCGCCCTCGACACTGCGACCGACGATGGCTCCGTCGCGGCCGTGGTGGAGATCGGCGGCGGTCGCTACTCCCTCATCATCCGGGGGGCGTTCACCACCGCCGAGACCGCCGGCAACTACGCTTGGGCGGTATCGGTTGCCAGTACCACGCCGTTTGTGCGCGACATCATCGGCGACACGATTCGGTTCCTGGACGCCGACGAGGACGACCTGACCGCCGGCATCGCGGCCGTCCAGGCCGACACCGACGACATCCAGTCGCGACTCCCGGCCGCGCTCGTCGGCGGGGCGATGGACAGCGACGTGAGCAACATCCAGAACGACGTGATCACGGCCGCGTCGATCGCGGCCGGCGCCATCGGGGCGAGCGAGGCCCCGAACCTCGACGCGGCCGTCTCGTCGCGGGAGTCGGAGGCCAGCGCCTCCGCTCGGGCGGCAACGAATCAGGCGGAGCATGACGCGACTCAGGCATTGATCGCCCTCCTGAACAACCCGACCGTTGCGGCTATCGCGGACGCGGTGTGGGACGAGAACGTCGTCGCGGCCCACGGCGCTGCGAGTGCGGCCGGACTTCTCCTTCGCGTGCTGGGCGAGGCGATCTCGACCCGCGTCAACAATGGCACGCTCAACGCGCTGCTGGGGGTCGCGGACACGCCCGGCACGGACCTCCCGGAGCAGATCGACACCGAACTGTCGGCGGCCCACGGGGCCGGCGCCTGGGACGCCACTGCCACGGTGCCGCCGCAGACGATCCGCGACGCCATGAAGCTGGCGCCCACAGGCGGGGCACCGGCCGCGGGCTCCGTGGACGAGCACCTGGACGACATCCTGGCCGACACGGCAGCGATCGAGCCACTCGTCACCTTGAATCTCGACGCGACGGTCAGCAGCCGCGAGTCGGCCGCTGCGGCCGCGGTGCGTGAAGCGAACATCCTGGCGGCCATCACGGCGCTGAACAACCTGTCGATCACCGACGTCCAGACGGCGTTGACGAATCAGGGGTACACGGTCGCGCGTGCCGGCAACCTCGACAACCTGGATGCGGCCATCTCGACGGTCCTGACCGCGATCTCGGCACTGAACGATCTGAGCAGTGGCGACGTGGACGCGGCCATCACGGCCAACGCCGTCATCGTGCTGCTGCGGAAGGTCACGACGAACCGACGCGAGACCAACCCGTCGACCGGCCGGCTCGACATCTACAACGACGCCGACACGGCCGTGGAGTTCTCCGTCCCGATCTTCGAGGACGTCGGCGGCACGCAGGGCTACCAGGGCGCCGGGGCCGATCGGCAGAACAAGATCGTCTAGTGGCCGCCAGTCGCCAGCACTTGACGACCCTGGGTCTCGGCACTCCGGGCGGACTCCTGGTGACGTTCGGGCTGGGTCGCATCACCCCGTTCGTCCCGAACCTGCCCAGCAAGCCGGTCATCCTCATCGGCCCCGATCCGTCGGAACGGTGCCTGACCGGACCCGACCCCAGCGAGCGCGTCCTCGACGGCCCGGATCCGTCAGAGCGCGTGCTCGATGGCCCCGACCCGACCGAACGGAAGTTGGACGGCCCCGATCCGTCGGAGCGTATACTCGATGGCGCAGAGGAGCCTTGCTAGGTGGCCACACTCACGACACTCGAACCGCTCAACACGACGGTTGGCGACCTCCAAACGTCGCTGTTCATGCAACTGCGTCGTGGCGACGGCACCTTCCCGGACCTGTCCTCGCTCCTGGTCTCCGACGTCAAGGTGCACCTCAAGAACCTGGAGACCAAGGAAGTCAAGATCGTGAACATCTCGGGCTTCGTGAACGCCGCCCTGGCGCGGGTGCGCTACGACCCGGTGCCGATCGACGTCGCGGGCGTGCGCAGCTACGACGTCAAGGTGCGGGTCGAGCACTCGCCCGGGGTGACCGAGACCTTCCCGGTGTGCGAAAGCTGGCGCTGGAACGTGCAGCCCGGATTGGTGCCGGCCTAGATGCCCTACTGCACGATTGAGGACATCCGCGACGAGGGCTTCGAGTTGTGCGACTTCCCCGATCGCCGGGTCTCGAAGGCGATCAGGATTGCGCAGCAGTTCATCGAGAAGTCCACTGACCGCTTCTTCGAGCCGCGTCACGACCTGACGTTTCGGGAGACCTGGCGTGGCGAGAGCGAACTCCTCATCGGCCAGGGCAACATGCCGATCATCTCGGTGAGCGAGTTGCGATTCGTCAACACGGACGAGAGTCTCCAGGAGCCGGTGAACCTGACGACGGACATTCGGATCTTCAACCGTCACGTGCGCGAGGGCTATCTCGCCAAGGACGACCGCGAGAACCCGCGCATCGGCCTGATCTTCATCGACCCCAATCTCATCATCCCGCGCGTCCGGCCGCTCACCGTCCTGGAGGTCACGGCCGCCCGCCTCCAGCAGATCCAGATCACCGGCACGTTCGGCTACACGGACCCGACGTTCAACCGCGCCCGCGCGATCGCGAGCGGAGCCGGCGACGCCATCACGGCGCCCAACACGATCGTCATGGACAACGCCGCCTTCGAGGAGGACGACGTTGGCCACACGATCGTGGTCGCGGGCTCGGCGTCGACCAACGACGGCGGCAAAATCATCACCGAGTTCATCGACGCCAAGACCGTGAAGGTGAAGGAGACCGTCGTCACGGAGGCGCCCGGCTTCACGGCGACGATCGTGGACTTCCCCCAGGTCGGCATCATTCCGCCGCAGATCGCCGAGGTCTGCAAGCTGCTCGCGATCCGCAACCTCCCCAAGCGTGCGACCGACGACCCGCTCTCGAAGGCGCTGTCGGGCGGCCGGCTGCGCCGGATGCAGACGCGCGACCAGTCGATCGACCTCGACCGCGACCCGCGGCTGACCGGCATCGGTGGCGGGGCGCTCACGGGCGACCCCGAGATCGACTTGGTGCTGATCGCCTACCGGGCGCCCCCGAAGATGGGACGCGCGTAGTGGGATTCGTCGGCGACCTCATCTTCCCGGAGATCGCCGTCCTGGCGCTCCTGGACACCAACGCGCAGGCGGTCGCGGACGGCTACGACCCCGACTACCGCGAGCCACGGATCCCCAACGCCGGCAACGAACTCGGGACGCCCACGCGCGTCGAGCAGGCCGAGATCAAGGTCCGCGCCCAGGTGGCGACGTTCACCCATGAGCGGCTCGCGCAGTTGGAACACGGTGGCGCGCGGGACACAACAAATCTCGAACTGACGTTCCACATGCGTGACCTGACCAAGCTGTCGCTGGTGGAGGCGGACGGCCGGCCGAAGATCCAGGTCGGCACGCGCGTCGTTCGGATCGAGAACAAGGCGGGCAAGACGCTCTACGACTACCCGCTGCCCGAGGGCATGTTCATCACCGCCGCGCGGCACTCCGGCCACATGCTGGGCCAGTTCAACCTCTGGGTCTGCACGCTCGGTGATCGGCGCCAGGGAGCGGGCGGTCCGCGTCCGACCCAGTTGTAGTGGCCCAGGCCGGGATCAAGCGCGGTCCGAACTTCCGCAGGCTTCGGAAGGTGCTCAATCAGATCGAGCGGACGATGTCGCAGCCCGAGGCGATCGAGGGCATTCTCTCGAACATCGGCCTGTTCCTGGCCGGCCGCGTCATCCGTGGCATCCTCACCGGCCGGCCGGGCGGCCAGCGGTTGCGGCCCAACCGGCCGGCGACGATCGCCAAGAAGGGGTCCAGCAAGCCGCTCATCGACACGGCCAACCTCGTCGGGAAGATCCTGGTCATTCCGCGCAAGCGAGGACGGGTTCCGGCCGTGTTCGTCGGCGCCCCCGGCCGGCTCCCCTCCGGCGACAGACGCTCAGGCAAGAACATTGGCCGCATCGCCAACTACGCCGAGTTCGGGACCACCACGCTCCTGCCGCGGCAGTTCCTCAAGCCCGTATTGGACAAGAATATCGGCACGATTCGGGCTATCTTCATTGGAGACCTCGGCCGCAAAATGGGGGTGATCGGTCCCTTGCCCTTCTGATGCCCGCTCCGACCTTCACCTCCATCACACCGGACAACGGCCTCAGCGGCGGGGGCGACCTCCGCGTCATCGTGGGCACACTGTTCGATGTCCAGGCGGTGCTCGGCGACCCCGTCCCCGAGGTGAGCGTCCTGTTCGGCACCCTGCCGGCCCGGCGCGTCCAGGTGACGTCACCCACCAGGCTGACCTGTCTCCCGCCCAGGGGCGAGATTCTTGAGGACGCGACCTCGCTGGTCGTGCCCATCACGATCACCAACGAGGATCAGGGGCCGCCGAACTCACTCGTGGTCCCGGCCGCCTACACCTACCGCCGGCCGGATCTCTCCGAGGACGCCGAATCCCACATGTCTGTGGTGGCGCGGACGATGCGACGCCGGCTCATGCAGCAAGTGATCGCCAACGTGGCCATGACCACCCACGTCGACTTCGACGAGTCGACGGCCGACCTGATGAACCGGCTGGCGATGGCGAAGCTGCCGGCGATCATCATGGTCGGCCCCGACCTGGAACTGCTGCCGATCGTCAACAACAACGCGGAGCCGCTCGTGACCCTGCCGGTCGGCGACCCGGAGCCCACCGACTTCGAGCGCCGCGATCAGGTGCGCCAGGTCAACCTCACCTACGAGATGCGCCTCCTGACCGACAGCAAGAAACAGATGATGAATCTCATTCCGGCGATGGTCGCCTTCCAGCAGCGAAATGAGTACCTGACGGACGTCCCGAGAGACCCTTTGACGCCGGGAGCGGGAGTGGTACGCTACCCGCTACAGATCGTCAGCGACTTCGTAGCCGCTGACGTGCAGTCTCGGTCGAACGTCCGAGAAGCAGTTGGTTCTTGGCTCATCGAAGGCGTGTTGCTGGAAAACGGCGACATCGTGGAGTCGGCTCCGACTATCGACACCACGGTCGTCACGATTCAGCGACTCCCCTAACAGAAGGGGTGAATCGTGGCCGAACTGCTGTCCTCGAAGGTCGTGATCGTCGAGCAGTCTCCTCGACTGCGGACCATTCCGGCCGTCCCGACCGCCGTCGCCGCAATGGCGATCGTGACCGAAAAGGGGCCGGTGCGAATCGCCACCCTCATCACCGCCTTCGGGGAGTTCGTGGACACCTTCGGAACGCACATCACGCCCACCAAGTCGGCTGCGATCGTCGAGAATTTCTTCAAGAATGGCGGCCAGCAGTTGTGGGTGACCCGCGTCGTCCACTACACCGACATCACCAACAACCTGACCAACATCAGTGCCAAGGCGGCGGTGACGATCGACACCGACATCGGCGTCACCCAAGGCACCGTGCTCGGCACCATCGTCGGGCCGTATGACCTGGAGCCCGCCGACACCCTGGAGATGCTCGTCGACGGCGCCGGCCCGACTACGGCCACCTTCACGGCCACGGCTGCGTTGCGCACCTCCGGCGCCGAAACCTACGCCCTGTCCAACGGCGAGATCCTCACGGTCTCCATCGACGGCGGCCCGGTCCAGACGATCACCTTCCTCACGGGCGAGTTCGTCGCCATCGGTGCGGCCACCGCCCTCGAAGTGGCGGCCGTCATCAACGCCAAGATCACCGGCGCCCAGGCGGACGGGATCGGCGGCGACGTCACGATCACGAGCGACAAGCGTGGCACCGGCTCGGGCGTGAACATCACGGGCGGCAGCGCGAACGTGGCACTCGCCTTCGCCACCGGCAACATCGCCGGCACCGGCAACGTGGCCAACATCGACGCTGTGACCGTGGCCGAGGTCAAGACGATCGTCGAGGCGGCCGTGGCCGGCCTCACTGTGACCGACGTGGGCGGGGCCGTCCAGATCGTCACCGACACCGTGGGCTCGGGTGGCTCGATCCAGGTCGATGCCAGCAGCACCGCCGACGACGAACTGGGGCTCGACAATGCGGTGCACGCGGGTGTCGACGCGGGCACGACCAACGCCCTGACGATCCAGGGCAAGTACGACGGCACCTACGCCAACGGCCCGACCAACCTCCAGGCCGTGGTGTCCGATTCCACGAGCGGTACGACCGACGAGTTCAACCTGACCGTGTTCCGCAACGGTATCTCGGATCAGGTGTTCCCCAACCTCGTCAACGACAACACCTCGGCCAACGACGTGTCCAAGCTTGTGAACGCGGCGGGCGGCTCCAAAGACATCGCGGTGGTGTTCATCGCGGCCGGGCGGCCGATCAACGGCACCTTTGACCCGACGGGCGGCGACGACGGCCTGGTCGGTCTCGCCGACACGGACTACGTGGGCAGCGACGCGGACGACACCGGCTTCTTCGCCTTCGACGAGGTGGAAGATATCCGGGTCATCGCGGCGCCCGACCGGGCCACCGCGGCCACGCAGATCGGCGTCGTGGACTACTCGAACGTCAGCCGCAACGGCTCGATGTTCGCCGTGGTCACGCTGCCCGATGGGAGCACGGCGGCGTCGGCCATCACGTTCATCCAGACCACCACGCAGTTGCTCGGCAAGAGCGAGCACTCCGCGGTCTACTGGCCTGGCTTCAAGATCCTCAACCCGAACAAGACCGTCCACGGCGACACCGAGACCATCGTGGTGCCCAACACGGGCCACGTGATGGGCGTGTACGCCAAGATCGACGGCGCCCGTCCGGGCGGCGTGTACGACCAGCCGGCCGGCACCGAGAACGGTCAGTTGGTGGGCGTGGTGGACCTGGAGACCACCGAGGTGCTCAACGAGCGCAAGCGGGATCTGGTCTACCCCAAAAACATCAACCCCATCCACACGTTCAACGGCGTGCCGATCTTCATCGACGGCTCGCGCGTCCTCAAGACGGACGGGAACTTCCCGTCGGTGGCAGAGCGGCGTGGTGTCATCTTCATCGAGCAGTCCATGAAGATTGGGCTCCAGGTGTTCAAGCACCGCAACGGCGACACCGAAACCCTCGACGAGATCAACCGCACCGTCGAGGCGTTCCTGCTGACCCAGTTCAAGCAGAACGCATTCCGCGGCGACACCCCGGAGGAGTCGTTCTTCGTGGACACCAGCGACAAGGTGAACCCGCCGACCGAACTGGTGCAGAACCGTCGGGCCAACGTCGACATCGGCCTCGCGACCCAGCGGCCGCTCGAATTCATCGTGCTCAGGTTCCGTCAGGATCTCCGGGACGTCGAAAAGCAGTTGGCCGCTTCGTAGGATGTGACCGGCCCAGTGCCGGGAGGTTGGTATGCCGCTACTCGTTGGAACGCCCAAACTCATCAAGCAGAAGTCCCGATTCATCATTCGGGTCGAGGCCGCCAGCGGCCGCGCCCTGGTGGGCGGCTTCTCCACGTGCTCGGAACTCGCCATCACGGTGCAGAAGTCCGAGGGCCGCTTCGGCGGCTCGATGCTGGCGACCAAGGCGCCGTCCCTGGTCGACTTCACCGATATCACGCTGGAGCGCGGTGCCACCCAGAACGCCGACCTCTGGCTGTGGCTGGCGCAGACCGTCGCGCCGACTCCGACGATCGGCGGCATCGGCCTGGGTCACGTGCGGTGGCTCGACATCATCGAGCAGGATCGCGATCGGTCGGAACTGAACAAGTGGCGCCTCGTGAACTGCTTCCCGTCCGAATACAAGGGGTCGCTCGGGTGGGACAACGACGACGCGGGCTACACGATGGAGTCGATCACGCTCACGTTCGATATCTGCCGACCGATCGGCCTGCCGAACGCGGTCTCAATCGACCAACTCGCCAGCACGTTGCCGTAGGCTAGAATCGCCGCATGGCGAACCCGCTGCTTCTGCCGAAGTCCAGGGCGCGGTTCCGCGTCATCATCCCTGGGTCGGGGCGCAAGGGCGCCAGGCGCGAGACCATCGTCACCCACTTCCAGACGGCGGGGCCGTTGTCGATCCAGATCCTCAAGGGCTCACGCCGCCACGGCGGAAGCCCGGTGCCGTTCACGTGGCCGGCGGGCGTCGAGCATGCCGACATCACGCTGTCGGCGGGATCGGTCAACGACCTCAAGCTGTTCAACTGGGCGGCCGAGGCGGCCGCGGCTTCGGCCGGGATCGGGCCGGCCGCCGAGGACATCTATCGCGACGTCACGGTCGAAGAACTGGACCGCTTTGCCGAGACCGTCGTGTTCCGCTGGCGCCTGATGAACGCCTGGCCGACCGAGTACGTGGGCGCCAACTACGACAACAACTCAAATCGGTACTTGATCCAGCGGCTCACCCTGACGTATGACGCTTTGCGCATCGTGCATCCTGATCTGGTGGACGACGCGGCGGATACGCGGTTCTTGCTTAGCCGGGTCTAGCCCGGTCTTTTGGTTGGAGGTTATATGCCGGTTACGACGGGTCCGTCTGGGCTCGCCCTTGCGTGGCGTGAGATGGCGATGGAGGACGAGGACACCTTCGCGGAGAACGCCGAGAAGTCCGAGGCCAACCAGGCCCAAGCGTTCGACGAACTGTTGTCCGGCCTCCTGGTCGGCATCCGCGACCGGAAGCACTATCGCTCTGACGATCTGACCGTCGATGCGATGCTGTCGGGCGACCGCACCAAGTATCTCGTCGATGTGCGCAACGACGCCTTCGACTCCCAGGTCGAGGTGATCGAGGAGTGTCCGGCGGGTCACGCTATCGAGCAAGTCGTCGACCTGGCCTGTCTCGCATTGGAGCCGCTGACCAAGGCATCAGCCAAGGCGTTGGCCGACGGCACGCCATTGTCGTTCACGTTGCCGCGCTCTGGGCGGGTGGTGCAGTGGCAGATGCTCACCGGCCACCTGGAGACCGCCATGCTGGACGTGTTCCTGGGCACCTCCAAGGCGCGGGTGAGCGAGACTGTGGCCGTGCGGATCGTTGACGTGGACGGGTTCGACGATGCCGGCATGGACAAGAAGACCAAGCAGGATCTCCGCGGCTGGCTCAAGAAGTTGCACACGCGCGACAGTCGCGCGCTGCGGCAGCACATCGCCAACAATGAATGTGGCGTCCAGACGCTCGTCACGATTCCATGCCAGCGGAGTGGATGCCGCCGAAAGATCAAGGTGGACATGCTGGCGCATCCGGATTTTTTCCCACTGGCAGTTCAGCGCGAGGACTCGATCGATTCGTCAACTTCCTGATCGAGCAACCTCCCAAGCTTACCGGCCTGAATCTGACCTATACTGAGGTGATGGCGATGTCATCGCGTCGGGCGCGACACTTCCACGAGATGCTCCTGGAAACGCGCAAGGCTGAAATCCAGGCATACAAGAAGGGGGCAGGAGGCAGCTAGATGGGGCGCGACATCGACACCGGCTTCACCGTCTTCGCCGACACGAAGCCGGCCGTGCGGCCGATGAGGGGACTCATCAAGGTCACCAAGCAGGCCGACAAGGAGATGGATCGGTTCGGCAAGAACCTCAAGCAGCGGGCCGTCGTGCAGCAACGCTCCTTCGCCACCGCCATTCGCGCCTCGACCGTCGCGCTGACGGGCCTGGGCGTTGCGCTCCTCAAGACCGCCACGATCGCGGGCGATTACGATCGCCAGATCCGACTCGCCGCTTTCCTGACCAAGAACACCGAAGAAAAATTCGCCGAGTTCGACGCCGGGGTGAAGCAAATCAGCAGCGATCTTGCAATTTTGCCGTCCCAGGTTGCCAAAGCCGCCCAAGCCGTTGGCAAGCTGGGCTTCGAGGGAGCCGGCGCAATGGAAGTGCTCCGGCAAGGCGTCACGCTGGCTCGCGCCTCGCTTGGCGAGTTGACCAGCGCACAAGCCGTTGGCGCCGCATCGACGATCCTCAAGGCGTTCGGTCAGGACGCAAGCCAGGCGCGTCGCGCCGTCGATGTATTGACGACTGGCGTGACCAGCACCGCGCTCTCGTTCGAGAAGTTGCCCACGGCTCTCAGCACCGCCTCAGGATTCGCGGCGGCATTTGGCGCCACCATGGAAGAGACAATCGCGATCCTGGGTGCTACCAACGACATCATTACCAAAACGGAACGTGCTGCCACAGGCGTTCGGAACATCTTCCGAGACTTGTCGCAGGTAGTCACCAAGCAGAAGTTGGCGTCGGCTGGCCTCAATATCGAGATTCTGACTCAGGCTGGCAACTTTCGCGGCATCCTGCCGATTCTCAGCGACTTGTTCGAGCAGACCTCACAGATGACCGAAGCGGAGCGGTTGCAAACGATCCAGCGTGGGTTCACGGTCGAATCCGCCGGCGCCTTGTTTGCGATCACCCAGCGCCTCAAGATCGGCTTCCGGGACCAGAATGGTCAGATGGTCAAAGGCATCGGGGGACTCAAGGCTCTCGTAAAACGAATGGAACAGACCGGGGTGGCGTCGGCGCTCGCCGATACACAGCTAGAGGGCTTTGCTGGTGCGATGGAGTCATTCAAGGTCGAGGGCGCCCTGCTCGCGGAGTCGATCGGAAAGGCGCTCAACACGGTGTTGGTGCCGGCACTCAAATTCGTCACCGGCCTCATCACCGACATGAAGGATGCCTTCGAGAACGCGAGTCCGGTGACCAAAACTATGATCGGCATCTTCGGGACCGCCGCCATCGTGCTCGGCGCCGTCGGTATCATCGTCATCGGGACCACGGTGGCGATGCGCGGCTGGGCATTCGTCACGGGCATCGCCACGGGCGCCAACTTGGCATTCCTGACGTCGCTCGGCCCGATCGCGATCGTGCTCACGGCCGTCATCGCGCTCATCTTCATCTTCCAGAAACAGATCAACAAGGCGCGGGCCGCCTTCATCAAGTTCACCGCCTTCGTGAACCTCCGTGAGGTCACGGAGGGGGAGCAGGCCGAGATCGATGAACTGGAAGGCAAGGTCACCGACCCATCAGGGGGGCGAGTCGACCAGCCAGCAGCGCCAACCAGCGCCGAGGCGATCACGGCCTCGATCGCGTCCGCGATCGCGGCCGCCAGTGCGCCAGCCCGGGCCGGACGCCCTGGGTCTGCAAATTCCGAACGGGCGGCCTTCGAGCGTCAAGAGTCGCGCAAGGCCAGATTTCGAGCGGACCACGCGGCCGAGGCGCGCGGCGACGACTCGACGACGGTGGTGCTGGAGATGGACGGCAAGAAGATGGGTCAGGCAATCATCGATCGCCAGCGTCGGGAAGGGCGTCGGACCTTCCGCCCGGTGCCGGACTTCTAATGGCACTTCAGCGTTGCAGCCTCACCGACACCGACAGCCGCGAGCGGCTGTTCTTCCAGTTCAACCCCGAGACACTCGAACAGGCGGTCGACCCGCAATACAAGAAGGTGCTGCCAGTCAACGGCTCGCGCGAGACCTCCTACTACACCGGCACCAAATCCGAAGTCGTGCCGATCGAACTGTTCTACAGCCTGGTCGGCGGCCCGCGCGCCCAGGGCTCCACGCAATCGTTTGAGGCGCTGAACCAAGTCGAGGCCCTGCCGATCGCCAACCCCGACGACTTCGAGGCCGGGGGCGACCCCGAGATCCGGCCCAGCCTGGAGGGGCCGGCCCGGTTCCTTCTGTCGCTCTGCTACAACGACCCCAACATCTCCCGTGGCGGCCTCGACGGCACCTTCGCCCCGCCGCTCGTCATCCTCGACTGGCCTGGCATCCTCTCGCTCGAAGGACACATCGAGGCGCTGCGGATCCGCTACGAGCAGTTCGACACGCGCGACATGCGCGGCCTGGTGATGGTGGGCACGTTCAACTTCGTCGAGGACTTCGAGTACGACGACATCAACGACAACGAGCGCATCCGCAGCGGCACCGTGCGCGTGATGGGCTCCAACCGCGCGAACCGCAAGCTGATCCCGACGGTACGCAAGCGTCGCGACACGCGGCAGCCCCAGACGGTCGTGTTCAGTCGAGAACTGAACGGCTAGATGCCGCTCCCCAACGAGAACTCGCGGCTCCTCAACGTGGCGGTCGTGACGGCCGTGGGTGGCGGGGACATCTACGAGATCCGCACGCCACTCCCCTTCTCGCCCGTCAACGGGATGCGCGAGGTGCAACTCGAAGGCACCGAGAAGCTGTGGGATCTCGCGACGGAGTTCTACGGTGACCCGCGGTTGTGGTGGGCGATCGCCGACTTCAACGACATCCATGACGCGACGACGGAAGTGACGGCCGGCCTCACCATCCTGATCCCGCCACGGTCGTACATCGACGAGTACCTGTCGGCGATCCTCTAATGACCTATGTCGTCCGCAACCATGTCGCGCCGTTCGTAGAGTTCGAGTTTGGCCTGGAGATCAACCGCACCGATCGCTTCGTCAATCAGGAGTTCCTCGATCGCGTCCTCAAAGTCGAGATCCTGCACACCGACTTCGGCGCGAAAGAGTTGTCCATCACGCTCGACAACTACGACCTCAAGTTCTTCCGTGAGGCCACCTTCCTGGCGCGGAACATCGACATGGGCCAGGCCATCATGGTGCGCTACGGCTACGGCACGGGCGCGATGAGCCGCATGTTCACGTTCACCGTGCGGTCCATCAACGGCTTCCGGGAACTCCAGGTCGTGTGCCTCGACCGGGCGCACACTTTCGCCACCCCGAAGAAGAAGAAGATGTTCCCCGGCCCGATCCTGCGTTCGACCGTCGTGCAACAAATCGCGCGGTCCCACGGATTCGTTGCCGAGATCCCCGACATCTTCCCCACCTTCAAGGAGTTTCCGTCCATCGTCCAGTCCAACGTCGGCGACGGCGAGTTCATCACCCAGTTGGCCGACAAGGTGGGCTACATCTGGTACCTGGAGGACTGGCTCGACGACCAGCCGCGGATGCACTTCAAGCCGCGCTTTTTCACCGCACGGTCCCGCGGCACGTTCGTGATCGGTGAGGATCAGCGCATCCTCGCGGAGCCCATCTTGGAGACCGACCTGGGCAAGATTCCCGAGTCGGCCGTCGGGCAGATGTACGACCCGTTCCGCAAGTCGATCCTCGAATTCAAGGCCAAGAACGACATCACCGATCGGCCGGTACTCGGCAAGGCCACGCCCAATGCGCCGGGGATCGGTGGCAATCCCCCCGACAGCGACAACTTCGGCGAGGCGCGTGCGGTGGTGAACACCGGCGCGGTCGACGCGAAGGACTTGGCCGAACTGATCGATGGCTGGTGGAAGATCCGGGACCAGAACTTGGTGAAGGTGACCCTCATGCTCCAGGGCATGACGGACTTCGCCCCAAACTGCATCATCACGCTGGCCGGCATGGGGCAGGGGCTCGACGGGAAATACTACGTCGCCGAGGTGAAGCACATCATCAGTCCGAGCGTGGGGTGGCAGATGGAGACCACGCTGCTGCGCAACGCCCTCAGCCACATCGACATCTATGCGCTGCGCAAAAAGGTCATGGAGGAGATCGGCGGCCAGCAGCCGAGTGGGACAACGTCCTTCGGGTTCGGCGGCGACGACGCGCCGGTCGTGGAACGGACGGACCGGTTGGGATTCCACGACGACCCGACGGCCGAAGACATCAAGCGCCGGTTCCGGGGCTGCTAGATGGGTGGCCCGATCGAGGATGGCCTGGTCGGTCCGCCCTGGTTGGGCTTGTTCATTGGGACGGTCACCGACGTCGCCGATCCCCTCGACCTGGGGCGCGTCATGGTCTGCTGCCCCGAACTCACCGGCAAAACGACACTGCCGGACTGGTCGTGGCAACTCGGCACCGTGGGGGGCGGAAACCCGCAGCGTGGCATCTGGGCGGTTCCCGAGGTCGGGGCCAGCGTCGGCGTCATGTTCGACGCCGGCAACCTGGACAAATCCTTCTACCTTTGCGGGTGGTGGGCCGAACCCGACAGCGGGAAGGAGACTCCGGACCCCGGCCCCACCGACACCAAGGGCGACCCCAAGCTGGTCATGTGGGAGACCGAGAAGTGGAAGATCATCCTCTCGACGAACAGCAACAAGTTGCGGATCGAGAGCAAGGACACGCCGGCCTTCATCGAGATCGACGGCGCCACCCAGGAGATGACCCTCTCGACCACCGACCTCAAGCTGGGGGGCTCCGGCGCGACCGAGGCATTGGTGCTGGGCACGGCGTTGCTGGCGTTGTTCAATGGTCACGTTCATCCCGATCCAGTGTCCGGACTCACGGGGCCGCCCACGACCCCGATGGTGGCCGGAACCCACACCTCCACCATTTCCAAGACGCTGTAGATGGCCTCTGACCCGACCACCAACTTCCTCGGCTCTGGTCCCGCCTACCCGCTCCGCGAGGGGAAGCAGGGGCTCCCGGACATCGATCTGGCGGTGGGCGTGGATGCCGTGAAGTCGTCCATCGCCTTCCTCCTGCGCACCTCGGCCGGCGAGTTGCCGTTCGACCCGAACCTCGGGATGGATCCGGATGTGTTCCGCTTCCGTGGTGCCAGCAACCGGACCAAGAACGAGATGCACGACGCCATCAACGCCTCGCTGAACGCGGGCGAGCCGCGGGTCAAGTCTCCGAATGCCCGCATCACCATCGACTCGGAGTCGCGCCGGGCCGACATCTCAGTCGACTTCCGGCCGATCACGCGCCAGGTCGCACGCAACCGGGTGCTCCTGCCGGCGCGCACCAACCGTGACGCGCTGCGCGCGTTCAACGAGGACGCGCTGGCTGTCCAGGGGTTCATGGATTCGATCGACCTGGGCCTGGACGCCGGCACGACGGGGGGCGACTAATGGCCGTCGCGTCTACGAATATCCCGCAGATCCCAGCCCCGGTCGATTTTACGGCCGCCGACTTCGACTCCTGCCTGTCGGACGTCCAGAAGGCCGTCAACGCGGCCTTCCCGCAGTGGACCGACTTCAACCGCGCGGCCATCGGCAACGTGATCCTGCGCGCGTTCTGTTGGAACACCGACATCGCGCTGAAATACATCAACGATCAGACGCGCGAGAACCGCCTCGGCACCGTGCGGCGGCGCGTGAACCTGATCGGGATCGCCCGCGGCCTCGGCCTGCGTCTCAAGGGGATCCAGGCATCGAGCGTCGACCTCACGTTCTCGATCCCGTCGTCCATCGCCAACGACATCGTGATCGCGCCCGGCACCCAGGTGTCAAGTAAGGGCCTCGACGACGTGATCGACTTCTTCACCGTGGCCGAGGGTCGCATCACGGCCGGCGGCACGTCGGTGGTGATTTCGGCCAAGAACTCTGAGACCCGCACGGAGACCCTCACCTCGGACGGCACGGCCGTGCAGCCGATCCGCATGGGCTTCCCCGGCTACGTCGATCAAAGCGCGGCGCTCACCATCCAGGGCGACACGTGGCTGCGACGCGACAACTTCTTCCAGAGCGGCCCGACCGACAAGCACTTCGTCATCGTGGTCGACGAGAAGGACGTCGGATTCTTCGTGTTCGGCAACGGGGTGCAGGGCGCCATCCCGCCGCAGGGCGACTTGTTTGCGACCTACGAGACCGGCGGCGGGAGCGGCGGCAACATCTCGTCCGGCATCATCACCCAGTTGTCGTCGGCACTTTTCGACACGACCGGCGGCGCCCAGAGCGTGTCGGTCACCAACCTCGCGGCCGCGGCCGGCGGCGCCGACCGCGAGAGCGTCGAGCAAGCCCGTCGCCGCCTCCCGGGCGCAACGCGCGTGAACCAGCGCACGTGCGCCAAGGAGGACTTCGAGATCGAAGCCCTGGCGGTGCCGGGCGTGGCGCGCTCGATGTTGCTGACCCGCACCGAGGATCCACTCGTCGCCGTGAACGGGGGCGACCTGATCGTCATCCCGACCGGCGACCCGGCGGCCACGCCCTCGTCGCTCCTCAAGGCGGCCGTGCTGAATCAGGTGACGTTCGTCAAGCCCACCGTGGTGACCTTCGCAGTCACGATGGTCGACCCCACGTTCGTCGACATCGATGTGGACTGCACGGTGAAGCGCAAGAACGGCTTCTCGGAGGCCGACGTCACGGCCAACATCGAGGCCGCCGTCACCGCGTTCTTCGCGCTCCAGGATGCCGACGGGGTGCCCAACGGCGACATCGACTTCGGCGGCAACAAGCAGGACGCCATCATCCCGTTCTCCGATGTATTCAACGCCGTGCGCGACGCGGCGGGTGTCGACCGCGTGGATCGGGACTCGTTCCTGCCGGCTGCCGACACTTCGTTGCTGCTCCGCGACTTCCCCCGCGAGGGAAGCGTCACCGTAGGTTTCCTGTAGGGAGGCACCATGCCAGCCGTCAAGAGCGATACCGTTGTCTGGGCTGCGAAAGCCCTCAACTCGGGCGTGGGGGCCGTCACCAACACGGCCTGGGTCGATCTGCGCACGAGGTATGGCGGCATCTTCATGGTGAAGGTGACGAATGGCGCGGCACGCCCCACCCAGGGCGTGGTCGTCCAGGCCGAGGTCAGTCCGAATCAGGTGGCGGGCAACGAGTTTCCGTTCGACTGCCGCCAGGTGGCCGGCCAGGACGCGGACGAGGTGACGCGGTTCACCATCCGCATCCCGCCCGAAGTGAAGTTCGCGCGGCTCTCAGCCATTGAGGCCGATGAGGACACGGTGATCGACGCCACGTTGACGAGTCTCGATCAGGTCTAGTGGGCGGACAGGCTACCGCCGATCCGGTCAACCCCAAGCCGGCCGACGACCCCTGTCGGGTGCAGCCAGGCTTGGGGTTGCCGTTCTTTCTCGCGGGCAACGCGGGGGAGTCCACGGCCGAGTTCCTCGACTGCATCCGGCGCGATCGGGTGCATTCGCTCAAGGACTTCTTTCCGCGGCGGGTGATCGGCGACGACGAGGTCGACCCCCAGGGGATCCTCACCACGCTGCTCGAAACGCTCGACCCGTTCGTCATCGATCTCTACCAGACGATCGACTGCATCCCGACCATCATGGACCCGCAGCGATGCCCGTCCAACCAACTCGACCAACTCCTCTACCACCTGGGCAACCCGTTCACGCTGGAGGACGGACTCAGCGACACCGAGAAGCGCGGACTCGCCTCCTCGCTGTTCTTCATCTACGCCCTCAAGGGCACGTGCCCCGGCATCATCGGCGCGCTGCGCCTGCTCTACGGTCTCGATGTGACGGCGTGCCCGGCGCCGAACGTCGACTGCTGGGTGCTCGGCGAGGACTTGCTCAACATCGACACCGACCTGTGTGGCAGCAGCGACTTCGAGAAGTTCACGTTCAGCGTCATGCTCCGCACCAACATGACCGAGAAGCAGCGGCTCCAGGGCACCAACGTGGTGAACTACATGAAGTCGGCACCGTCGATCTTCATCGGCTTCATCGAGCCCACCCACCCGCTCCACGTCGATCACTGGGAACTGGGCTTCTCTCAACTGAACGTAAACACGTTCTTGCACTAGAGCGGCAGATCGCTACGCTGGGGGCTCCATGAATCGTCGAGACTTCTATCTCGCGCAAAAGGTCACCGAGGCCGAACTCGACGACGCCTTCCTCCAGGTGGAGAACGCCGAGCGGGCCATCAAGACCGACATGTTCGCGGGAGCCAACGGGTTCCTCGCGGCCCTGGTCACGGTCGTCGAGGACGGGCCGCCAAGCCAGAGCGTCGACGTCGGTACTGGCCTCGGCTGGGACAAGGACGGCTTGCGGGTCAGCAACCCCAACGCCTCTCAGTTGGTCGACTTCACGGGCGACGATGACCCGACCGACCCGCGCATCGTCGCGCTCTACCTGGGCTTCGATCGCATCCTGTCCGATCCGCGCCTCGACGGCCTGGGCGCGACCGTGAACTTCAAGGCCGACGAGACCTTCCAGTTCAACAA
>SDBT01005903.1_pt1 | contig 20475 bp, 19 predicted proteins | sample 2277101 | NCBI WGS metagenome assembly SDBT01 (sample SAMN10404973, study PRJNA504765) | marine sediment metagenome | isolation source: marine sediment core GS10_PC15, 103 cmbsf | place: Arctic Ocean: Southern Knipovich Ridge | collected 2010 | reverse complement strand
GAATTTTGCTACAAGAGACGCATATTTAGCGTCTTCCCCGTATGACTTCAAACTTATTGTAATTGCTTTAATGTTGGGATTAATCGAAGCCAAAATAGCTGAATCTAAGCCGCCAGAGAAAAGCAAACCGGAGGAAGCCCCGTTTTTCCGTACCGATTCAATCAGCTTTCTTTTTAACCCGGTATGCATGTCGATATCCAGTTTTATTATCACCTGCGCGGTGATAAGGGTAGAACTGTCTTTAAGGCAGTAACGAGTTGCAGATTTTCTTTATGAGAGCGTACAGCCACACGGATATACTTGTCATTTAAATTCCTGAAATTACTGCAATCTCTTATCAGTATTCCTTTTTTGAGAACCAACCCCCTTAAAGATTTTGAAGTTAAATCAGCTTTTTCTATTTTTATCAAAAGGAAATTTGTTACGGAAGGGTAAGGCCTTAACCCCTCAATTTTAGCTAGTTGCCCGGAAAGAAACCGCCTTTCTTTCTCTATGAGTTTATAAGTCTTATCGGCATATTCTTTATCATTTAGAACCAGCTCTGCTGCTATCTGAGCTAAGGAATTTGTGTTCCAGGGAGGCAGGTGCTGTTTTAATTTATTGATAACATCTTTGTGTGCAATAAGATAGCCCATTCTTAATCCCGGCAGAGCGAAGAATTTAGTGAAGGTCCGCAGGACAATTATCTTTCTGTTTTTTACAGCCCTCCATATTAGAGTATAACTCTTCTGGTTTGGCAAAAAATCTAAAAAGGCCTCGTCAACAACAAATAATTTACCGGCTAATTTTTCCACTGTTTGCTGGTTTTCCAGGATAAGATTACCGGTGGGGTTATTGGGATTGCATAAGAAAAAGATATCTGATTTGTTAGCGCAAAACAGATTTAGCCGGAAACCGTCTTTCTCTCTAAGCCTTAAAAATTGTATCCTGCTCTTTATATTTCTTGCCGCACATTCATATTCCGAGAATGTGGGTACGGGTATAAGTGTAATCTTTGGCTTAAAGGTAGACATAATGAGATAGATAAGCTCGATAGAGCCGTTGCCAAGAAGGATATTTTTCTCATCTATCTCCCAGTATTTAGCAATTTTTTTGGTTATATTTCTTGCCCGGGGATCAGGATAATGTGAAATTTTATCAAAATTCTTATAGATAGTTTTCTTTATACTTTCCGGCAGACCCAGAGGATTGATATTTGCGCTAAAATCGATTACTTCTTTTCTATATCTCCTCTCAACCTCATAGATATTTCCGCCATGCTCAAACGTTAAATTAGGCATTTTAAAATAATTCCAATAGAAACCATTAAAATAGAACTAATAAAACTTATAGTTAACGCTTCGGTTATAAAAGAAGGTTGTATGTTTCTTACGCCTTCTCCGATATATGGTTTTGTGGAAACTTTGCCATTATAAGATGAAATGCCTCCCAACCTTATTCCTAATGCACCGGCCATAGCCGCTTCTGATAAACCGCTATTCGGCGAAGAATGTTTTTGTCCATCCTTAAGCACGGTCTTAAAAGACTCTTTGAATCCCCTTCGTCCGCCAATTAGAGAGGAAATCGATATTAAAAATCCAGAAATCCGTGCCGGAATGAAGTTAGCGATATCGTCTAATCTTGCAGGAAACCAGCCAAAATGAAGATATCTTTCATCCTTATACCCCACCATCGAGTCAAGGGTATTTATGCTTTTGTAAGCTATAGCTAAGACAGGACCTCCTAAAATCAGGTAAAAAAGAGGGGCTACAATGCCGTCATTGGTATTCTCAGCGATGCTTTCTATCGCGGCCGTGATTATTCTATTTTTACCTAAATTTTGGGTATCTCTGCCTACAATTTTAGAAAGTTGCTTTCGAGCTTCAATGATAGAATCTTTTTTTACTTCTTCCAGGATCATTTTGGCCTTAACCTGTAAGTCTTTTATCGAAAGAGAGATGTAACCTAAATAGACCCAGGTTAAATTTCCCAAGAAGGGGTTTAATTTCCTGGAGAGTCTAACAAATAGATAGGCAGAACAAGCGGCCGCCCCTACTACAACAAAAGTTAATAGCACTCCCTTTATTCGCTCTAACCAAAGACCTCCTTTGCCATTTAATCGCTTATCCAATAGATTTATTAATTTGCCTATTCCCCTTACCGGATGAGGAAACCATTCCGGATCCCCCAAAATTAAGTCAGCAATATAGCAACAAATTAATAGAAGCATTATACCCGGCAAATCAGCGCAAAGAAAAGAATAGCTATTTCGGCAATCTCACTTGTCGCGCCAATCGTGTCTCCAGTCATTCCGCCAATTCTTCGCTTTAGGTAATTTATAAACATGAATACCGGCAGAAAACAAAGGAGCAATAAGATAACCCCTTCTAATTTCATCAGTAATAGAAACAGCGCTATGGTAAAAAAAGTTCCGGCAAGAAACTCTTTTTTGCTGTCATATGCTACAAAATATTTTGCCTTCCCTTCTTTGCGAGCGTAATTAGATGAAAAGCAAGCCAGGATTTGACTCCACCTTGCAAAGACTGCCATTAAAATTAAGATTTTCCACAAAATCTCCCGAGGAATACTGACCAAGAGCACAAATTTTAACAGGAGTAGCAATGTTATCCCGATTACTCCCATAACACCTATATGACTATCTCGCATAATCTCCAAAGCCTTTTCCTTAGTTTTAGGTCCATATAAACCATCGCAACTATCAGCAAATCCATCTAAATGAATTCCGCCGGTTATAATGATTGAAATCACTAAAATCAATGCTGCTATGACTAAAGATGGCAGGAAACTAAAAATAAATGAACTTAGACCGAGCACAAGACCAATCAGCATTCCAACTATCGGAAAGTATGCGAGAGATTTACCGAAATCATCTCCCCTTATCTTTGATTTAATCTTTATCGGCAGGATAGTTAAAAATTGTAGGGCAATTAGAAAATTTTTCATTATTATTTTGCCTTTTCAGATACGCCTGCATCTTGAAATGTAGCCATTTGAGTTAAAATCTTAATACCAGCCTCAATAATGGTCATTCCCACAGCTGCACCGGTCCCTTCTCCCAGGCGCAAATCAAAATCCAAAAGAGGCTTAAGACCTAAATAATTAAGAATGATTTTATGTCCTTTTTCCACCGAACAGTGAGCAGCAATCATATAATCTTTTATCTTCGGTTCCAATTGATAGGCTATCAGGGCCGCTGCTCCCGAGATAAATCCATCAATTACGACAGGAATTCTTCTTGAGCCTGCCGCTAAGATCACACCGGTCAAACCTCCTATCTCAAACCCGCCAACTTTAGATAAAACATCTATTGCATCTTTAGCATCCGGCTTATTCACACTGATTGCTTTTTCAATTACCCTAATCTTGTTAGATAAGGTTTTATCGTCTATACCGGTTCCTCTGCCGGTCATAACTTCTACCGGTTTTCCGGTTATAACAGAAGCTATCGCGCTTGAGGAGGCAGTATTTCCGATGCCCATATCACCTGTTCCCACTATGTCTATACCTGATTTAACTTCCTCTTTAAATACGTCTATACCATTTTCTATAGATTTAATTGCTTCTTCTTTTGTCATTGCCGGGCCTCCGGCCATATTTTTGGTGCCATAGTTTATCTTCTTTATCACCAGGTCCGAATGCGGTTCTAAATCGCAAGCTACCCCCATATCAACTATAATAACTCTGGCTCCTGCATGCCTGGCTAATACATTAATTCCAGCACCGCCGTTTATAAAGTTATAAACCATCTGGGGTGTTACCTCTTTCGGGTATGCGCTTACCCCTTCTTCTACAATACCGTGGTCTCCGGCCAGGGTAAATATAACCTTATTTTTAATCCGGGGGTTTTCCTTTTTTGTAATCTCCACTATTTGTTTGGCAAGCTCTTCCAGCCTTCCTAAACTCCCCTGTGGTTTTGTTAGACTGTCAAGTCGCTTTTGAGTTCTCGCGGCTAAAGAATAGTCTATTTTTTCAATCTTACCTATGACCTCTTTTAGTTTTTCCATCCTTCCCATCTCCTTGTTACCACACCGGTGCCTATTATCACCTACGCGGTGATAATGGTAATGATTTTATCCTTATCGGTATGCCCGCTTGTATAAAAATGACATCGTCTGCCTTCTTGGCCATCATCTGATTTGCTAATCCAAGCATATCCCTGAATCTCCTGGCTAAAAGATTGGCGGGGACTATACCACCCCCTACTTCATTTGATACTAAAATTGTAGTAGTCTTAACTTTTAGAATATTGCTGATGAGTTTTTTTATCCTTCTTTCGATTTCTTTGTCTTCTAAGTTATTTGCTAAGAGATTGGAAATTAATAGCCCTAAACAATCAATCAAAACTAATTCACATTTACTCTCCAGTTTGGACAAAATTGAGCTAATATCTTTCCCCTCTTCAATCAGTTTCCATTGTCGCGGCCTGGAAATCTTGTGTAATTTTATTCTTTTCTTCATTTCTCTGTCAGGTGAGGTAGCGGTAGCAATGAAGGCCACTTTTTTCTTAAGTTTCTTTGCCAACTCCACTGCATAGCGACTTTTGCCACTTCTGGCACCACCTAAGATAAAAATAAATTTCCTCATAATGTGATAGCCTCTTGAGTAAATAGTTGAGAGGTATCGTTTATTTTAATTACCGACGTCGGCAGCCTGTCAGAATAATCTATAATATTTAAAGCACCAACGTCTTGCTCTATTTGCCAGAACATCTTCAGGCCAAATTTTAATGCGTCACACAATATAATTCTTATCGGTCCGCCGTGAATGACCAAGGCTATTGTTCTATCTCTATGCTCGGAAAGCATAAAAGATAATCGTTTTTTAACTCTCTTATTTAAGTCCTTTAACCCTTCACCATTGGGAATTTTAACTTTTATTGGATTATTTATCCAATCTCTATATAGTTTCGGATAAATTTCGGTAATTTCTTCATATTTTAGTCCTTCAAAAAGACCAAAGTTCATCTCGCGGAAATCCGCTACTTTCTCAATTGGATTATTCTTAAAGATTATCTCTGCGGTCTGATAGGCCCTTTTTAAATCACTCGAATAGACTTTATCTATTTTTATGTCTTTTACTCTAGCAGCTAACCTTTCCGACTGCTTTATTCCTTGATTATTCAGGAGTGGATTACTGAACCCACAATATCTATTTTGTAAATTATAATCTGTCTGGCCATGACGGATTAAAATCAAACGGGTCATAAATCCCCCTTTGCCATAGATACCTCTTAAAAAAAACAAAGGCCTCACTTTTTTCGAGTGAAGCCTTTGTTTAAATAAAAAACAAACTTTCTCCTCACCCTCGAAGGAAAGATGCCAATTACATTTTCATATAGGTAAGGTATCCTGACTTATGCTTCAACCTACTTCCGGTACCTTCCAGAAACGCAAAAGCGCTAAACAAGTTAGCCTTTTGCGAAACCGTGGTTTTACCGCTTATACGCCTTTTTGCGGTTCAGCGGTTCCGGTTTCGTCAGCAATACAGTGGCGGGGCCGTGCCTTTTCGGACTTCCCTTAGCCTATATTACTTTTATTTATATTCAATTAGCCTGTTATTCTTTGGCAATTGCGAAACAGATTATGCCTGCAAGGACTATAATTATTCCAATTGATCCTCTTATCAATGCCAGTACATCGCAGCGCCAGCACACTATTGCCCATACTCCAGCGCCAACTAAAACTAAACCCAGGATAATCTTTAAAACCGTCATTAATTTTTCTTTTGCTGATTTTCTCTCTTCCGCCATGATTCTTTTATCCCTCCTCTCGAATTATGTATAGTCTGCAGGGGAGGTTTAAACCTCCCCTGCAGGCGTTTTTTTATGTTTCTTAGTATATGTAATATCCTTTGTTTTGTCAAGGGAAAATGGATTTACTTCAATTTCCTTTTTAGAATTTTTCCGGTAGATGTTTTTGGCAGGTGGGTTCTAAACTTGACGAAACGCGGAATTTTATAAGGGGCTAAGATTTGACGGCAGAAATTGATGATTTCTTGCTCGGTAGCCTTTTCGCCCTCTTTTAATACCACAAAGGCCTCGGGCACTTCGCCTTTATGTTTATCTTTTATGCCGATTACTCCTGCTTCAGCTACCTTGGGATGTTGATAAAGAACATCTTCAACCTCTTTTGGATAAACGTTTAAACCCCTGACAATTAGCATATCTTTTTTTCTGCCTACTATATAAATATAACCATCCTTGTCAACCCTGACCATATCGCCGGTATATAGCCACCCGTCTTTAATTACCAGTGAGGTTTCGTCGGCAAGATTGAGATAGCCTTTCATTACGTTAGGCCCCTTAACCAGTAATTCGCCGACATTTTCAACAGGTAATTCCTTTCCGGTTTTATTCAGGACTTTTATTTTTATATTTGGTAAAGGTGGTCCAACCGAACCGGCTTTCCGCGGTCCCTTTAGAAGATTGACAGCTATTATCGGCGAGGCCTCGGTCAGGCCATATCCTTCTAGAAGAGGAATCTTAAATTTTAATTCAAACTTATTCAATGTTTCTATCGGCAGTTTATCTGCCCCCGATATGCAGAGTCGCAGGGGGTTAAGAAATCTAAAAATCCGCAGGTTTAATATCCGGGGAAGTTTTAATTCTGTTAAAATATTGTAAATAGAAGGCACTCCGGTGAATATAGTGACCCGCTGGGTGATTATACTTTTCAGGACTTTTCTGAATGGCCTGACCGACTCAATGATAGTTATCCTGGCGCCTGCGTAGATAGGCATTAAGATGCAGGCGGTTAAAGTAAAGGAATGGAAGATAGGCAGCAGGCACAAAAAGTTATCTTTATGAGTTATTTTAATTAGGCTGCTGCAGGCAATCACATTTGTAATCAGATTACGGTGGGTTAACATTACACCCTTTGGCTGTCCGGTAGTGCCGGATGTATATAATACGCAGGCAATATCTTCCGGTTCAATAGGCCTTACTGAATCACCTGCCCCGGCATTTTCAAAGAGTCCTAAAAAGTCTATTGAATCAGGAAAATCGCCGTCAATAGTTATAATATTTTTAAGGGGCTCTAGTCGTAGCCTTAGCTGGCGGGCTATTTCTATAAACTCGGATGAGGTAACGATAGTAGATGTCTTGGAATCTCCGGCAATGAGTTTTAATTCTTCCGAGGTGAGCATGTAATTCAGGGGTATTACTATAGCGCCTGCCTTTAAGATAGCGAAATAACTGACGATATATTCGGGTGTATTCTTAAGGAGGATGGCAACCTTGTCACCTTCTTTTATTCCCAGTTTAATTAAACCCCGGCTGAGTTCATTTACCTGATTATTCAGGTCCCGATAGGATATCTTTTTTTGATTAAAGATTAAGCATTTTTGGCGGGGATATTTGAGCGCGTTTTGATTTAGAATTGCCGGTAGGGTTGTCAACATTGTGCCAGGATAAACGGGGATACACAATCTCCTTGTTTCGCTTTTAAGTCCTCCAGCCTTTTTTTCTGTTCGCGGAGGATTTTAAATAAAATTTCCGGCGTATCGGGAACTTTGCTTTTATAGATATCTATAATCCTTTCGGTTTTGGCTAAGTTTTGAGGAATTCTTAAGGCAAATTGTTTTAGATAATCGGCCTGGCTATAGTCTTTGTTTAATACTGTTTTGAACAGCTTTTTTAGAATTTTGTATTCGGGTAGATAGCCGGTGGGGGTTTTAATTGCACCGATGTCTTTATTGACACGGAGCTCCATCCATTTAAGCCATACCGCCTTGTCGCTTTTATCGTTCATAAAATTTCCCTTTTGGTCTTTTAAGAAATAGTTTACCGAAAAGATAACCGGTGGTTTTTTTAAACCTTCCCCAAACCGTAAATTGTTTTCTATATACTTGCCTATCGGTATAGAAAGAAAAGATAAATTAGCCATTGGATTGAATTTTCTGATTCCCTCTTTTCCCAGAGCAGCGGCAGTGGTTTCGGATTCCAACGAAGCCCCCTTGGTTATTATGCCATGCGTCCAGTCGAATGACTCCTCTACCGGGACCCACGTATCCGAATCCCGCCCTCCATAAATTATTCCTTCAACTATGACCCCTTCCGGATTATCCAATTCGGGGTTCAGATTTTCTAACCGCCTGAGGTCAAGAGTAAACCGCGCGTTTCTATGCGAAGCCGGTAGCTCATTATTATCGGCGTCTGTCTTTCCGGAAAACCATTCTCCGGAATAATTGAACCCTTTCTCCGGAATTTTTCCATCCTTGTCGACCCAATAGACATTTTTGCCCTCGCCAACCAGGACATTTGAAAATATAATTTCTCCCGGTGAGTTCAACGCCTTCCAGATTGCGGGGTCGTCTTCAGAATTTATCCCCTGAATTATTCCGAACATCCCCTTTTCTACGTTGACTGCCCGCACTTTCCCGCCTTTCTTTCTGATATAAACGATGTCATCTCCGATTATGGCTTCGCCCTTCAACATCGAGGTGGAAGTCTTTCCGCAAAGCGAAGGAAATGCTCCGGTAAAATAGCTCATTCGTCCTTTCGGCCCGCGCACCCCCATCAGAAACATGTGCTCGGTTAACCAGTCTTCTCCCGACGCCTTGTTTATTGCCAGACGCATAGCCAATTTTTTGTGTCCGATGGTATTGCCGCCGTATTGGGTATTCATGCTGTATACAATGTCTTCCTCTATGTCGATATATATCCGGCGCCGGTCAATATTTTTACTTATTCCGCCGGCAAGCTCTCCGGCCGAATGGACAAATTTAAAGAATCCTTTTGAATTGCCAAGTTTTTTAAATTGCCGGTATCCCTGCCGGTAAAGCAGGTTCTGGCTGTGGGCTACATAGCTCGAATCGGTAATTTGGACGGCGGGCATTGAAAATTCAGAGTTTAGCGGCCCCAGGCAGAAGAATTGCACAAAAAGCGTCTTTCCTCTCATAATATTTTTCAGGATAGAGTCGATTTCAATTACCGCTTTTTCTTTGTCCGTGCTTTTTATATTCGGTCCCAGGTCGACATCTTTCGGAAGAATAAATTTAGTGTTTTTTTCGTCTCTGGCCTGGTCCTGATAGCCGTCAAAGTGGACGGTGTGCCCCTTGATCGCAAGTTCTTTTTCCTCTCCGAGTTCTATCGCTGTCTTTCTGATATACTGGATATCCTCAGGAAGGTCGCTGGCCACAAAGACCCGGTCGGGATTACATAGTTCAATATATCGGGCAATAAAATCGTGGAGAGCGGGATTGTCTATCGCGATTAATTTCCGGTAATTGGAATCGTCAAGCTTCGCTTTAAGTATAGTCATTTTAAAAATCCATATTTAGCCAGCAATTCTTTGCTTATCGAAGCAGGTTTTTCTTGTTTTTCCGCAAGATATCGATGAACAAATTTCCCGATGGTGTCTACTTCTAAATTTAGCATATCTCCCTCTTTTCTCAGACCAAGGTTGGTTGTTTTCAGAGTATGAGGTATGATGTGAACGCTGAGCCAATCTTTTTTTAAATCAACAATAGTTAAACTGATGCCGTCTATGGCTATTGAGCCCTTGGGTATCAGGTAAGCTATTATATCAGAAGAAGCCGATATTGACAAAATAAATTCTTTTTCCGGCCTTATTTTTTTAATTCTGCCGGTGCCGTCAATGTGGCCGCTTACGATGTGTCCGCCCAGCCGGTCGTTAATTCTTAATGACCGTTCAATGTTTATGATTTTACCGGAGTTAAGATAACCAAGATTTGTCTTTGCTAATGTCTCAGCCATGATATCAAAATAGAGTATCTTATTGCGATAATTACTCAGCGTAAGACACACGCCGTTAATCGCAATACTTTCTCCGGTTTTTATGTCCGGCGGACAGTTTTCAGGGAAGATTTCCAAAATCCCTTTACCGGCAGACCGTTCCAGTCTTTTTACTGTTCCTGTCTGTTCGATTATCCCGGTGAACATTTGCTCCACCCGCTTTCTGCTTTTCAATCTAGGATTTATTATAGACGGGGTAACCTTCTATTAGTATATCCCGCCCTATTTTTTTTATCTTCAGGTTCCGGACCCTGAGTGCCTGATTGATACGCTGTATGCCCCGGCCTTCAACAGCGGTTAATGCCTTTTCTCCGCCTATAATTTTGGGCGCAATAAAAATCAATAGCTTATCTACTATTTTTTCCTCGAGTGCGGAGGCAATTATTTTTCCGCCGCCCTCTATCAGCACGCTGGTGATATTCAACTTAGCCAGGTGTTTCATTAAGGATTTAAGGTTTACCCTTTCTCTCAAATTTTTAGCGCGGCGGTCCGGCAAGTCTGTTATTACATCTACGCCTTTATTCCGAAGGGCCTTTATTTTTGATTTATTGGCAAATTTAGTGGCAGCGACTATGGTCCGGGCCGGAGACATTTTTGAAAATATTTTAGCATTGAGAGGTACCCTTGCTTTCGAATCCACGATAATTTTAATCGGAGACCTGGTTAAACGGGGATGACGGGCCGTTAACAGGGGATTATCCTTTAAGATTGTGTTTATCCCTACCAGGACGGCGTCCATCTGAGTGCGCAGGCAATGAGAGTATTGCCGGGCCGGAGATTCGCTTATCCATTTTGAAGTTCCCGAACTGGTTGCAATCTTTCCGTCCAGTGTTTCGGCAATCTTAACGATGACAAAAGGTTTTCGTTCGGTGATAAATTTAAAATAGGATTCATTTAGAGCCCGGGCCTTTTGCCTTAAGACGCCGGTTTTTACCTTTAGCCCCTTTCCTTTTAAGATATCAACAGCGCGTTTATTCAAGGGATTTCGATCACGGACAGCAATGACTACCCTTTTAATTCCGCTTTTTATTATCGCATCTGTACAGGGGGGTGTCTTTCCAAAAGAAGAACAAGGCTCCAGGGTTACGTAAAGGGTTGCTCCTCTGGCACGTCTGCCCGCCTGCCGGAGGGCATTTATTTCGGCGTGGGCATGGCCGGCCTGACGATGGAAACCCCGGCCGATAATCTTTTCCTGTTTAACGATTATTGCTCCGACCATTGGATTGGGGGAGACCTTACCTTGGCCTTTTAAGGCCAGCTGGATTGCCAAATTCATAAAGCGTTCGTCGGAATTCATTGGAATTAAAGTTTTTCTGGCACTTCGGTTTGTTTGATTTTATCCAGTATGCCGTTAACAAATTTTCCGGATTGCGGAGTAGAAAATTTCTTAGCTATATCTATGGCCTCGTTTATTGAAACCTTGACCGGGATGTCTTCCATAAAAAGCAGTTCACAGCAGGCCATTCGTAATATATTACGCTCAACTACCGCCATTCTTTTTATCTGCCAATTCTTGGCGCATTTAGTTATTGCCTGGTCGATTTGGGCCAGATTGGCCAGAGTGCCGGTAACCAGCTTAGCGGTAAATTCCCTGATTTGCGGTGAAGCCCGGTGTTCTTTCCAGAAGTTGTTCAGAGAATTAGCTGCCTCATCTCCGGTGATATTAACCTGATACAGAATCTGGAGAGCAAGCTCCCGGGCCTTTGTCCTTTTTCTCATTTGTTTTTGCCTTTTGCTTATATTTTCTCGTTCAGGTTGGTCATTTCAATAGCGCTTAATGCCGCCTGGGAGCCTTTATTTCCTTCTTTGGCGCCGGCGCGCTGAATGGCCTGCTCCAGGGAATCAGCTGTTATTATGCCGAATGCTACCGGGATACCGGTAACCTGCATAGTCCTGCAAATCTCCCTGGATACCGCTGAAGCGATGTAGTCAAAATGTGGTGTTTCGCCGCGGATTATTGTTCCCAGCGAAATAACCGCGTCATATTTTTTGGACTTGGCCATTTTCATAATTACTGAACTAAGCTCAAAAGAACCAGGCACCCAGACCATTGTCAAGTCTGTATCTTTGGCTCCGTGGCGGATAAGAGTGTCTTTTGCCCCTTTCAAAAGTTGTCTGGTGATGAAGTCATTAAAGCGTGATGCGACAATCGCAAACTTCTTACCTTTAGCAATCAGTCCTCCCTCAATTACCTTCATTGGTTTTACCTCCTTTTTTCGTTCAGAGTTATTAATATTCGAGAATATGCCCCAGCTTCTCTTTTTTTGTTTTAAGATATCTTTGGTTCAGGGTATTTGGTTTTATTTCCAGAGGAACCCTCTCAATGATTTCCAAACCATAACCTTCTAACCCGATAATTTTCTTAGGATTGTTGGTCAATAATCTTATTTTGTTGACCCCGAGGTCTGCTAAAATTTGGGCCCCGATTCCATAGTCTCTAAGGTCTGCCGGAAGGCCCAATCTATGATTTGCCTCTACTGTGTCAAGCCCACTATCTTGTAAGGCATATGCCTTTATCTTGCTGGCCAACCCAATGCCCCGCCCCTCTTGCCGCATATAAATTATTATCCCGCTGCCCTCTCGTTCGATTATTTTCATTGCCTGTTGGAGTTGTTCGCCGCAATCGCATCTTTTGGACTTGAATACATCGCCGGTCAAACATTCGGAATGAACTCTGACCAGCATCCCTTCTTTTCTCACCAGCCCTTTAACAAGGGCAATGTGCTGTTTTCCGCTGACCAGTGATTTGTAAATGGTCGTCTTCCAGGTTCCGAAGTCGGTTGGAATATTGGTGGTAGCGGTCCGTTGAATCAATTTTTTTCTCTGGCTGCGGTATTTGATCAGTTCGGCTATAGTGCAGATAGGCAGTTTATATTTGTTAGATACTTCGAATAACTCCGGCGCTCTGGCCATTGTGCCGTCATCATTCATGATTTCACATATTACTCCTGCCGGATACAGCCCGGCCAGCATCATCAGGTCTACACAGGCCTCGGTATGTCCGGCTCTTGCCAGTACGCCGCCTTTTTTTGTCCTGAGCGGAAAGATGTGTCCGGGGCTGAGGAGGTCTTCGGGTCCGGAGCTGGGGTCAATGATTGTCTTGATGGTTTTTGCCCGGTCAGAGGCAGAAATACCGGTAGTAATGCCTGTTTGGGCATCAACAGATATGCTGAAGGCAGTATCCAGACGATCCCGATTGGAAGGAACCATCGGGTGCAGTTTTAATTCGTCGAGTCGTTCGGGAATAATCGGCAGGCAAATCAGACCTCTTCCGTGTTTGGCCATGAAATTAATCTTTTCAGGGGTAATCAGGGAGGCAGAGGTAATCAGGTCGCCTTCGTTTTCGCGGTCTTTTTCGTCCGCCACGATGACGATTTGTCCCTCTTTGACTGCTTCAATTACTTCCGGTATGGAATTAAATTTCATAAAAAAACCCGAAGTTTTATCTTCGGGTTCCTGGGCTTAGTAATCAGTGCTATCCAAGCCGTCTCTTCTCCCATCCTGACTTTATCCTGCCATTATAATTTTGGCCGGATTTCACAGTCGGCACTGGAATTTCACCAGTTCTGCTTAATGATTAAATCCCTGGAGTTTACTCATTAAGCTCGCGGGCTTTACCGCCGGTCGGGAATCGCACCCTGCCCCGAAGATATTATTCTATTTTCAATTATGTTACCACATTCAATGTTATCTGTCAAGCGACAGCCAATTTCACACTGACCAATTTTGATACGCCGGATTCCTCCATTGTCACCCCATACATCACATCAGCCATGGTAATAGTCTTTTTGCTATGGGTAATGATAATGAACTGGGATGTTTTAACAAAGTCATTTAGCACCCCGGTAAACCTGTCAATATTGGCCTCGTCCAAAGGGGCGTCGATTTCATCAAGCACGCAGAAAGGGGATGGCTTGACCCTGAATATCGCAAACAATAAAGCAATAGCGGTCAGTGCCTTTTCGCCGCCAGAGAGAAGAGAAATGCTCTGTAGTTTTTTTCCCGGCGGCCGGGCAATTATTTCTACTCCGCTTTCTAAGATGTTATTTTGGTCATTCAATAAAAGCCGGGCATCTCCACCTTCAAATAGAAGCGTGAATAACTGTCTAAACTCGGACTGTATCTTTTCAAAGGATTCCAGAAAGAGTTTACGGGTGGTTCTGTTTATTTTCTTTATTGCCGCATACAGGGAGTCCTGGGCATTTTCTAAATCCTGTTTTTGATTGGTCAGGAAGGAAAATCTTTCTTTTAACTCCCGATGTTCATCAATAGCCACCAGATTGACCATTCCCATTGCCTCAGTCTTGTTTTTAAGCTCTGAGATTTTATTCCGGAGTTTACCCCAGTTATCAACGTCATCTATATTTATCTCTGCCGTATCCAGTTCAACCTTGTAGGCCTGGTTGATTCTGTCCCTTATCGCGTTGGCTTGATAGATGATTTCGGTCTGGGAAAGATTAAAGCCGTTAATGTCGGTTTTTGTCTTTTCCAGGACATCCTGCTTTTCTTTGAATTTTTCCTGTTGGCCGGTAGTTCTCTTTTTTAGGCCCTGGCATTGATTATCTAACTCGGTAATATGTTCATTTATTTCTTTCGTATCAAGGTTCAGTTTTTCCAGATTATTTTTTAAATCCTCTATCTCTTCGCCCAACTTATTTTTTCTCTTCTCACCGTCGGTTATCTGTTGTTTTTTTAATTGGAGGGTCCGGCCCTGTTCGTTGAGTGTTTCTTTCAGCATTTCCAGGGTAGCCAGGAAGTCCTTTTCTCTTTCTTCCACTGAGAGGGCTTCGGCCTTAGCTTTGGTTATCGTTATCAGGATTTCTTCCCTCTCTTTTACCTTGGAGGCTATAATATCCTGCGAGGTTGTAATCAAATCCTGGCTCTGGCTGTCCTTTTTTTCAATTTCGGTTAGGGTTTTTTCCAACTCTGTTTTTTTCTGTTCCAATTCCTGTATCTGGGAGGCAATGTCTTCCGTTTCCACCGTAAGCAGAGAAAGTTCCCCGTCAAGTTTTTGTTCAATTACCCGCCGGCCGGCCTTTTCATTTTCTATCCGGCCTTTTTCTGATTCGGTAGCGTGAATTGAAGCCTGAAACTCATCCTTTTTTTTCTTCAAGTCTTTCGCCTGGTTTTCCAGCCCCGCGTATTCTTGCGAGTCCCGAGTTATCTTTATTTCCAGTTTGCCGCTCGCGTCTTTAAGTGAGTGTATCTCTATCTCGTGGCCGGTTAAGTTATTTTTCTGAGTCCGTTCGCGGCAGGCGATAATTATTTCCTTTCCTTCGATAATCAATTCACCTTTTCGGGTAATTACGTTTTCCAGGTCTTCCAGGAATTCTTTTTTTGACGTCTTGAGTTGAAGTTCGGTTCGCTGGACATTCAGTCGATTAGATAATTCCAACATCTCTTTTTCTACGTCTTCCAGCCGGCCGGCGGTTGCACCCCTGTCTTTTTGTAATTCCCTGAGTTTTGCCTCAATCTCTTCGCTGTCCCGGGAGAGCCCGAGCAATTTTTCCGCCAGGGAAGCTTTCTCCTTTTCTACATTTTGTTTTTCCAGATTTAATCGTCTATGTCTGGCGCTGGCGTTTTGAAGATTGACAGCCACCCTGACTGATTCGTTTTTTGATTTTGCTTTTATATTTGCCATATCCATGATTTGGCTTTTGGACATTATGCTTTTTTGTTGGCTGGTCTTAATTAATTTATCAAACTCACTGAGACGGCCTTCCCCTTTCAATATTTTCTGACGGCCGGAATCTTTTTTGTCTTTTAGAATCCCTATCTCCTCATTCTGTCTTTCAATCTGTTCTTTCAGGCTGCTGGTTTTTCTGAGGATAGCTTCTATTTCCTGCTCAATAGCCTGTTTCGCTTTATCTATCTCTTCAATCCGTTCGTTACTTATAGGTATTTGATGTTTATATCTTTCAATCGTGCTTGCAGTAATTATGGATTTCTTTCTGCTTTCCAATAACCTCGCTTCCGTTTCCTCTGATTGATTGTTTAAATCGCCCATTTCCTTGGCCAGAGTTTCCAGCTCGGCATCAATCTTTTCCCTTTTGTTTTTCTCTGAACCACCTTTTTGTTCTAACGAATCTATCTGTTCTTTCAACCGGCGATAGTCAAGTGTTGCTACTTTGAGTTCTGCCTCTTTCAGCCGGTCGAATAATTCCTTATAGCGTTGGGCTTTTTTGGCCTGCCGTTCAATAGAAGATATCTGGCGCTTAACTTCTTTGACAATGTCATTTGCCCGCAGGAGGTTATTTTCGGTCTGTTCTAATTTGCGCAGGGCCTCGTTTTTCTTGGATTTGTATTTAGTTATGCCTGCTGCTTCATCAAAAATAAATCTCCTTTCTTCCGGCTTGGAGCCGATGATCAGGCCGATCTTTCCCTGCCCGATCATTGAATAGGTATTGGCGCCCAGGCCGGTACCCATAAATAATTCAGTTATGTCCTTTAACCGGCAGGGTGTCTTGTTAAGCAGATATTGGCTTTCTCCCGAACGAAATATCCGGCGGGTGACAGTAACTTCTTCATAATCAATCGGTAAAATCTTGGACTGGTTGGATAAAGTCAGGGAAACCTCGGCTAAGCCCACGGCCAGCCGGGAATTTGTTCCGTTGAATATAACATCCTGCATTTCAAAGCCCCTTAATTCTCTGGCACTTTGTTCTCCGAGCACCCATTTGATCGCATCCGCAATGTTCGACTTTCCCACGCCGTTTGGACCGACAATAGCGGTTACCCCGGGTTCGAAGTTAAGCACTGTCCGGTCGGGGAACGATTTGAAGCCGAATATCTCTAATCTTTTAAAATGCATTATTGATGACTCCGCATTTGCTTGAATTTTTTTATCAGCAGGGGCACTACTTCAAAGAGGTCGCCGACAATTCCGTAAGTGGCTACCTTGAATATCGGGGCATGAGGGTCTTTGTTGATGGCCACTATTATTTTTGAAGACTGCATACCGATCAGGTGCTGAATGGCTCCGGAAATTCCGCAGGCAATGTATATTTTCGGACAGACCGTTTTTCCGGTCTGGCCTACCTGATGCGAGTAGGGAATCCAATCGCTATCCACAGCTGCCCGTGAGGCCCCCACTGCTCCGCCGGTTGCCAGGGCTAATTTCTCAAGCAGAGCGAAATTTTCCGATCCACCCAGGCCCCGGCCTCCGGAAACAATGATATCCGCTTCCACCAGATTCACCGTTTTTTCGATTTCCTCGACCTTTTTAAGAAGTTCTGTTCTGGATGTCAGGAGGTCTTTCTTTGGATTGACTTCTATCACTTCGCCGGTGCGGCCTTTATCTATTTTTGCCTCCGGCATCACCTTGTGACGGACAGTGGCCATCTGGGGCCGGTGGTCCGGGCTGATTATGGTCGCCATAATGTTTCCGCCGAAGGCCGGCCGGGTCTGGAGAAGAATTTTCTTTTCACTGTCGATTTCCAAGCCGGTGCAATCGGCGGTCAGGCCAGCCTGGGCCTTGACTGCCACTCGGGGGATTAATGACCTTCCAATCGAGGTTGCCCCGGCCAGCATTATTGCCGGTTTGTATTTTTCAATAAGATAGGTTAATACTTTTGTATAGGGTTCGTTTCGGTAATCCGCCAGTTCTTCTGAGCAGACCAGGTAAACCTTGTCTGCCCCCCGCCCGATGATATCACCTACCTTATTTTTCAGGCCGTTGCCGAGCAGGACACCGGCGAGAAAGGTGTTTAATTTATCAGCTAATTCCCTGCCTTTCCCCAAAAGCTCGTAGGATACACTTTGGATTTTTCCGTTTCTCTGTTCGCAAAATACCCAGACGCCCTTGTAGTCGCTGGTATCTTTTTTTATCTTTTCTGTCTTTTCGAGGACCATCGCCCCGAATTTGCAGGCCCTCAGACATTCACCGCAATATATGCAGTTATCTTTAATTACCGGCAGTTTATCAATCATCTCGATGGCGCTGTATGGACAAACCCTGACGCAGGCTCCGCAGCCGGTACATTTATCTTTACTGATTTTAATATCCATAGTTTTCAGATTATTTAATATCTCGCTTTAATAATTCCGTTAGTTTATTTACTGACTGGTGGACTTCGCCGTCGAAAACCTGTCCGCCTTTACGGGGAGGCGGAGTAAAGATTTTAACCACCTGGGTTAACGACCCTTCCAGGCCGATTTTATCGTGGTCAATATTTAAGTCACTGCTTGTCCATCTGGTTGTTTCTATTTTTTTTGCCTTGATCATCCCTTTCAAGGACGGAATCCTTGGGGAGTTGATTTCCTTGACCACGGTCAATAAACAAGGCAGTGGTGATTTGATAATCTCAAAACCCTCTTCAATCATTCTTTCAGCCCGGATATAATCTTTGGTAATTTCTTCTATCTTTTTGACATAGGTTATCTGGGGGATGTTTAGATGGACCGATATGCCCGGTCCTACCTGCGCCGTATCTCCGTCCGAGGCCTGTTTGCCGCAGATAATCAGGTCAAAACCGCCCAATTTTTTAACAGCCATTGCCAGAGTATAACTGGTTGCCCAGGTATCTGCCCCGGCAAATGCCGCCTCAGATAAAAGCACAATCCGGTCAACCCCCAGCGCCACTGCTTCCCGCAGGGCAGATTCTGCCTGGGGCGGTCCCATGGTTACGGCAGTCACCTCTCCTCCCTGCTGTTCTTTTATCCGGATTGCTTCTTCAATCGCATACATATCAAAAGGATTAATGATGCTGGCAATTCCTTCCCTGACCAGGGTGTTTGTTTCAGGGTCTATTCTTACGTCGGTTGTTTCGGGGACTTGCTTTATGCAAACAATAATGTTCATCGTGCCCCAGCGCTTTCTTTGATTAATTTTGAGGCGATGATGATTCTCTGAATCTGGTTGGTTCCTTCATAGATCTGGGTTATCTTGGCATCGCGCATATATTTTTCTATCGGATAATCCTTCATATATCCATAGCCGCCGAATATCTGGACGCAATCGATTGTAACCTTCATCGCCACGTCAGAGGCAAATAGTTTTGCCATTGCCGAGTCCTTGGAGATTTTTTTTGCTCCGCTGTCTATCATCCTGCAGGCTGCATAGGTCAAAGCCCTGGCCGCCTCAATCTGGGTGGCCATATCTGCCAGCATAAACTGGATTCCCTGAAATGAGCTGATTGGTTTGCCGAATTGCTTTCTTCCTCTGGCGTATTCGACGGTCAGGTCTAATGCGCCCTGGGCAAGTCCTACTGCCTGAGCTGCTATTCCCGGTCGGGATTTATCAAAGGTTGCCAGGACAATCGGGAAACCCATTCCCTCACGGCCGAGCAGATTTTCTTTGGGGATTTTGCAGTCGGTAAAGACTAATTCTGTGGTAGCAGAGGCGCGGATACCCATCTTTTTTTCTTTTTTGCCGAAATCAAATCCTTTGGTACCCTTTTCTACTATAAAGGCGCTGATTCCCCGCGCTCCTCTGATCCGGTCAGTCACCGCAAAGACCACATATATCTCTGCCTCGCCTCCATTGGTAATCCACTGTTTGGTGCCGTTTATTAGATAGTGATCCCCTTCCTTTTTAGCGCTGACCTGGACAGCACTGGCATCTGAGCCAGCGCCTGATTCAGTCAAGGCAAAGGCCGCCAATTTCTTTCCGCTAGCCACATCAGGCAGGTATTTTTTCTTCTGTTCCTCCGAACCAAACATTACAATCGGATATGAACCCAGGGCGCTTCCGGCATAGCTGACCGCTACGCCCGCGCAGGCCCGCGATAACTCTTCGGTGGCTATCGAGAGTTCAAACACCCCTCCGCCGGTACCGCCATATTTTTCTTCAATGAATATCCGGAATAGGTCGCTCTGGCCTAAAATCTTGACAATCTCCCGGGGAAACTCTTCTTTTTCGTCCAGCTCAGCCGCCTGAGGTCGAATTTTTTCCTCGGCAATCTGTCGGCACAAGTCTCTAATCATTATCTGTTCTTCGGTTAAGAAATAGTCCATTTTCCTTCCTCCTTTTGTTTCTTCTTTTATGCCGGATTTTAAGGGAGAATCCGGGCCGGGCTGGATGAGGTATTCTCAGGGTATGCTTAAATATTTAGACCAGGGGTGAGACCCATATTTCACCCACGTTCCCTTATTGTTACCTTCTATGTATATCCGACATATAATACCCCAATCGTTGAAATGGTCTCTAACTCTAACATAAATGTTTGCCGGATTATAATAGACGCCATACACAAATATAGAAGCCATACCCGGTATTTGCAGCCCTAATATGTTCTCGAAATTGTCTATGTAGGCCTGAGTTGTAGAATAGGGTAAGTCAGCTCCGGCAGTTTCATCAGCATTGGCGGCATATTCTCCATACTCATAAAAATACAGATCTTCGGCCTTGTGTATGGTAGCCACTGTACTATAAAGCTCCGCCATTTTGCTCCTGGTTATACTACCCTGGTAGCGCGGTATAGCCACAAATGCTAAGATACCGATGACGACGATCACAATCAGCAGTTCCAACAGGGTAAAGGCGGATTTTTGCATATTAGTATTTATAGGGTCTTTTTCCAAAACTTTTAGTGGTATGCTACCATTTTTAATACGATATGTCAACCCCTAAGCAGTGGTTCCTAGTTCTATTCAAACCTGGCCGGCAAGGGGTGTAGTAAGCAGGGCTTGAGTTTTTCGGCCGGGCATGGTGTCCCGAGCGACAGCTCGGGACGAGGCCGGAAAACTGGCAGAGCCCAAAATCCACGCTGGAGGATTTTGGG
>SDBT01005902.1_pt1 | contig 20478 bp, 20 predicted proteins | sample 2277101 | NCBI WGS metagenome assembly SDBT01 (sample SAMN10404973, study PRJNA504765) | marine sediment metagenome | isolation source: marine sediment core GS10_PC15, 103 cmbsf | place: Arctic Ocean: Southern Knipovich Ridge | collected 2010 | reverse complement strand
AACTTCTCTTATGGGAGCTTTCTCTATTTATCTCTGGGTAGGTCTTATTGAATTAAGAGAATATCCCGTCATTAACAAAATATTAATAATATCTTTAGTAACTTATCATGTAATTTTTATTGCGGGATTAATCTCCTTCTTTTTAGAGGATCAATTTTACATTAATACTGCATTCGCCTTTTCATTTTGGATAATTCTTGGCTTAGGTTTTCTATTATTTGGAAGAAAATATATTGTAGTATGGAGATTCATGAGTCCTGCTTATTTAATCTTATTTTTGTATATAATAGCATGGTTAATAGTTATTTTTATTAATCAGTATACACCCATTAATTTTATTTATCATTCTCCACTTAGCTCAAAAAACCCGAGAGCCCAAGATTTTATTATGAATATTTATTTCATATTGATTCTTGTTAATTGGGTAGTTTATTTCATCGCTGGCCCTGTTTTAGACAAAATGCTAGGGATTAAAAGAGTTAGAGATAATGATAATTTATTAGAGCTCGTAGATAGTGTTAAAAAAAAAATTGGAATTAAAGGAAAGGTTAAAGTAGGTTTTGGTAAATATCCAATATTAAACGCTTTAGCATATGGTTCTGTTTTTGATAAAAGGATTGCCATCATTGCCGAAGATATAAACCAAATCCCTCAAGATGAATTGAAGGGAATCGTAGCACATGAATTAGCACATACGAAAGGTAATCATACTCTAATTTTAACTTTCATTACAACTGCCGATTTAGTTTTTCGAATGCTGCTTGGATTACCTGCCACATACTACGATTACACTTTTGGCGATCCCCAAATTCCAATGATTGCGTTTATTTTCTTAAATCTCATCATTTACATTATTCTCTACTTTTTTGTTAGAATCTTGGAAGGAAAAGCAGATTTAAAAACAAAAAACGCTGGATATGCTAAAGAGCTGGCTAAAGCACTTTATAACTTAGAAAGCTTTTATGCTACTGGTCGCGAATTTGGATTAAATACTATGCTTTTGGCAGAAGAAAAAATTACAAGCGATAATCAGCAGATGGATTATTTGGAGACTGCTCAATATTTATATCAGTCAATGATTAAACCCTCACGAGCATCTCTTTTAGCTAATTTTATGAATTCACATCCTCCCTCCTATTTTCGAATAGCTGCAATTTTAGGAGAAGATCTAAAACCTTTGAAAGAGGCTCTACTCCCGTTTATTTGTTTAAAGAGAACTAAACAAAAAAAATATGCAAAAAAATTTACTAATGCTTCAAACCTCTTCAAGGATATTGCAAACGAGAAATTTATGGAACAGTTTGGCGTTAAGGATATATCCATGATGTTTGAAAATCTTAGAAGAAAAGAATCATATAAATTAGAATTAAATAAAGATTATATTTTTAAAAATAAAATTACAAACGAAATTTTAATAGGAAAATTAGATAACATACGATTTGATAATAGTATCTGTGATGCGGATCAATATGTTATAACAACTTTCAAAACAAACCAAACCGTTATTCTCAATACCACGTTATATTCTAAAATTCCTGTATCATTTAATGAATCCTATTACTTTGAAAAGAATACTCCTTTAACTTTAAAAGAAATATCTTTAAATGATGATAAAAATGATGGAAATTATATTTTTCTTAACAAAGATGACGAAATTCATAAACCATTGAAAAAAACAAAACTACCTTATTCTGTTGATTTTATTACAAACTTTGAGAACCGTGACATCTTTTTAAAAGTAAAAGGTAAAACACAAGTGTTTAAATGTGTTAATGTAATATCTGCTAAAAATTTAGGCGATTATCAAATAGAACTTTATAACGACTTAAATAAAAAATCTCTCAATTTCAAGCTCAAAGAAGTAATAATTCATCCAAAAAAAATCTCTCTCTCTATCAGTAGAAATCAGGACTTTCGAAATTCAGAAATTAATATAATTAAATGGCTAATTAACAATCAAGTCTATAGTGATATATACCTTAAGAAACCTGTAAATAATATTGAAACTGGATATATTCAAGAATTAAATACCAAGAATTTTGATATTAAAGAAAATTCAGCTAAAAGTAAAAGTGACAATGATGACAACTTAGTTATAAGAAATATATTTGGAAAAGTAGTAACCCTTCCATATTACTCGATTGAATTAATAACTTTCAATTATGACACAGGTATGGTACAAAAAAAATCTGAAACAAGTTGGTTTAGCAAACTTGGATATAAGGTTTTGAAGAGATTTAAACCCAGAAGTATTCTGTTAGTCAATAAAGTTTAATTTAGATTTACAATTTAAAAAGTCAACATGCGACAAAAAATTAAAAATATTCTTAAACTCATCCGAATTAGGCAATTTTATAAAAATACATTGGTATTTTTTGGCGCATTTTTTAGCGAGAGTTTGCTGAACTTTTCTCTTTATATTTTTCTTATTCTAGGATTTATAATTTTATGTTGTGCTTCATCAATTAACTATATTATTAACGATTTAATTGATATAGAGAAAGATAAATTACACCCTGAGAAATTAGAAGGTAGACCACTTGCCTCTGGAGAAATTTCAAAAACTTTTGCTTTGTTCCTCCTAATAATATTAGCTGGAATTGCTGGTATTTCTCTTATTTGGATCGCTAACTGGAATTTCCTGATTATGGTAATTTTGATCATCATCACAGGACAAGTCTATAATTTTATTCTTAAAAAATACGCATTTATTGATATTCTCGGTTTATCAATAATTTACTTATGGAGAGCATTAGCTGGTTGTTTTTTGATTGGAGTATTTATATCTCCTTGGTTATTTTTAGCCATTTTTGAAATCGCTTTATTTTTAGTTATAGCAAAAAGAAAAGGCGATTTAATGCTATTAAACACTTTAGGCAAAGATCAGGCTAAAGCTCATAAAAAAAGCTATGATGATTATTCAATTAATTTACTAGAGCAATTTCATGCAATAATTGCCGGTTCTTTATTTATAACTTATTCACTTTATCTGATAATACATTTTAACTTATTCTCAGCAGAAAGTGTTATTTTTCATGAATATTTAGCAATACTTACGATACCATTAATTCTTTATATAATTTTTCGATATATGTATTTAACCTCAGCTAGACCTGAAATAGCTCGTAATACGGAGAAAGCTTTCTTTGACAAAGGAATGATAATTGCTGGAATTTGTCTCTTAGCCATTCTCTCCTATTCTTTTTATTTTGATAATCTTCTTTCATTAATCAATAGCTCAATATAAAATATGAATTCTATAAAATTAGATTTACACTTACACACTACATACTCGGGAGATTCTTTAATTAAACCAAAGGTAGCTTTAAAATTTGCTAAGTTAAAAGGTTTAGATGGATTTGCCATTACAGATCACAACTCCTTGAAGGCATATGAGATATTAATTGAGAAGAATAACCAAGATTTGATTATTATTCCTGGTATGGAAATTGAAACAGATATCGGTGAAATTATCGCTCTTTTTTTACGAGAAGAAATTATGACGAAAGACAATAACTTTTTTACAATATTAGATTTGATTAAAGAACAAGATGCCTTAGTCGTAATTCCACATCCTTTTGACTTTTTACGAAGTAATCGATTAAAAATGGAATTACTAACTGATAAAATAATAAATAAATATATTGATGGAATTGAAATAATAAATTCAAGAATTACATTTAAGAAAAGTGTTAAAAAGGCTAAAAAATTTAATCAAATATATAATCTTTTTGAAACTGGTGGGTCTGATGCTCACAGTAATAATGAAATTGGCAAAGCTTATACAGAGATTGATGGTGTCGCAGAAAAATCATTTGAATGTATAAAGAAAAGTTTATTGGAAAAAAAATCAAGAAGTTTAGGAAGCCTCTCTTCTCCTTTAGTTCATTTAAAAACAGTAGCTCATAAAATTGTGAAAGGAAAATATCTCTAACTTGGAATATTTTACATTCCATCCCAAAAAAATGGAGTAAAAGTCTAAGAGCGAAAAAATTATTTAAAAAGTCTTAAAATTTTATCAATAATTTCCATACTTGAAAACTTACTAATATGCTTTAAGGATTCCCAACTATTCTGCTTTAATTTATAGTGTATTGGTTCTAAATCTCCTAATTTACAAAATTTTTGAAATCCATAGTAATCATAAATATATACTCGTTTTTTTTTAAGATGACTACATATAGAAATGTCTTTTTTCAAGCTTCGATAGCCATCTTTTATATCTCCTAAAAAAATATTATCTCCTTCCTTTTTAGCCACTCGATAAAACCAAATATCATTAAATTCTTCTTTTCTACCTTGTGGAATTCTATAAGTCATAAATACAGTTATATCCCTTTTAATTTCTTCAAAAGGTATGTTACGGGTTAACTTTTCATATTCACATATCGATGGAATTGATCGTATAATGCCAAATTTTTTTCCATCTTTATGTATCAAATCTGATAGATGATTATAATTATCAATCGCTTTCTTAATCTCTTTTTCTTTAGGATATCTGTCAAAAATATATGTTATTTTTTTTTTAATTGGTAAATTTCTAATTTTATTTGAAATCTCAGCATCGATATAAATTTCCTTTATGTGCTTAAAACTTTTACTCTTCCTTAATATTTGATAAAGCTCTTTAAATCTATTGGAATTATCTAAATGAGCAAAATCCTTATCTAAGATGCAGATATTTACCCCAATACTTTTTTCAATTAGATATTGTATCCTATTATAACTTTTATCATTCAATGTATGTTTTCCAAGCGCAACAACAAATTGTATCTCTTTTTCTTTTAATTTACTTAAAATTTCATTATTTCTAGGAAGTCTAAAGGGATCTGACCAAAAAAAGAATTTTAACTTAGAAATTGGCCTAATGTTAATATATCTGTTGTTATGTTTTGAAACCATTACAATAAAAGAATAGTTTTACAATTTTATTATATTATTCAATTTATTAATGATAAAATTCTTTTTAATTCCCTCATATTTACTTCTAGAGTTTTTAAAAAAATAAAAATAAAAAATTGTTATTTAAATCATATAATTATGACCGCTAAACCTCAAATCTTTGTTGTAAAGACATCACCCGAAAGCATCTTAAAAGATTATGCAAAATTAATGCATATAGCGAATTACGAAAAATTCTACCCCAAGGATCAAAAAACGATAATTAAACTTAATCTTAGCTGGTCCAAATTTTTTCCATCATGCTCTAGCCCTCCATGGCAGGTTGAAGGCGTGCTGAAAACTATGATTGAAGATGGCTATGATCACAGAAACATATTCACCGCAGAGAATAGGACAGTGGTAACTAACATTGCAAAAGGATTGAAAGGTAATAAATGGGAACCGATAATAAAGAAATATAGGGCGTGGTTCGTGCCGTTAACAAGAGTTAAATTTGTTCCATATAAATCGTTAAAAAAGAAATTTTTGACCTTAAAAAATAAACAATTACATGCTATAGATTCTAAGATATTCCCTGAAGGATTTAGCATACCTCTATTTTATTATGGCAAGAATATCATTCATATTCCAACAATAAAAACGCACGGACACACAGGTGCAGTAGGAGGGTCATTAAAGCATACTCAAGGAAAGTTGAAGCATGGTGGAATTACATGTGCTATGAAAAATGCATTTGGAGGTTTATTAACTAAAAGAAGGCATTTTAGTCATCAATTCATGTCAGAGGTTCTTGTAGATTTATTAATTATTCAAAAACAAATACATCCAAACATCATGGCAGTAGTAGATGGCACTGTGTGTGGAGATGGTGCAGGGCCAAGAACTATGATACCCCGTATTAAAAATTATTTAATCGCTGGATATGATCAAGTTGCTGTTGATACGGTAGTAGCAAAAATGTTAGGTTTTAACCCCTTACAATTACCAGCAATAAGAATGGCCCATGATGAGGGATTAGGATGCGGAGATTTTGACCAAATTGAGATGATTGGAGAGGACGTGTCAAATATAAATTGGAATTTTAAAGTAAAGCGAAGTGTGGTGATTTGGGGTGATCAAATGGTACGGAAAGGCCCTTTGAGTTTTATATATCCCCTTTTTAAAAATGAATTATTTTTTCAAGGGCCTACTTATGCATCAATGATATATCATGATATGTTCTGGTATCCTACTAAGGGTAAAAAACTAATTAAAAGATTTAAGCAAACTAAGTGGGGTAAAAAGTTTGAAAGTTATCCCGCAAAAACCCCGGGTAAAATAAATAGATTTACCAAATTATAACAAATAATTTACTCTATTTTTGTAATCATAATAATCGCTTTCTTTATCAATTCTTAAATACACAAAAAATTCTAATGAACCTCCTTTTCCTAATATTGGTGATTTTATGATTCCATATGGGAAAAAACCTTCATTTACACACCATTCTATCAATTCTGTTATAATCTCTTTCAATACTTTTGAATCCTGAATGATCTCGAATCTATTATTCTCGTAAAATTCAGTTTCAAAAAGGGGTTTTATCAACGCGATAATTCCGCCATCATTTTTCAAGAATCTTCTCACATTAGGAATAATTGCCTTTAAGGAAGTGAAAGTTACATCTATAGTACATATATCAACTTTCTCTTTTAAAATTTCTAGCTCACGTGCATCAACTCCTAAAAGTGGAATTACTCGATTTTTCATTTTATCACATCTTAAAGATGGATGAAGTAAATCTTGGGCGGTATCAATTGCATAAACTTTCAAAGCATTATGTTTTAAAAGGCAATCAGTAAAACCACCAACGGAAGCCCCAATATCAGCACATACTTTTCCTTTAATGTTTAACGAAAATTCTTTTAAAGCTGCTTCTAATTTTAGACCACCCCTGCCTACATATGGAAACTCTTTTGTCAATTCAATTCTCAGAGAATTATCTATTCTTTTTCCTGGTTTTCTTATTTCAATACCATTTACATATACAAATCCATTTTTTATTAACCATTGAGCTTTAGTTCTACTTTCTACGAGCCGTCTTTCTACTACAAGAAGATCTAAACGTTCTTTTATCATTGTTAATTAAATTAATTCTTTTTTAAGATTAATTTCTACTTAAAAAAAAGAATAACATTATTAATGTGTTTACTTAAATGATTGAAATTCTACTAATACACGAGAAGATACCATGGGGTTTATATTATTTTTAACGAATTTTTTAATGTGTTAACTATGATAGACGAAAAACTTTTTCTAAATCAATATGTTACAATAAAAAAAAAATACTATAAAGAACATATTACCCTTCATAATTTTTTTAATGACAAAACAAACCTCTATCCAGTAAATATTTTGATCCGTGGGGGTTACGTGTTTTTTTTTGTCAAGACTACAGAGTATTTTAAATCTAAAAAATTCTTAAAACCCATGAGAGCAAAAGTAAACAACAAGGTAATAATAATTAGAAAAGAAAAAACTCTAATTAAATTAATACTGGGTTTTTTTCCTGATACATATGTTCACCAGATAACATTAGATCAGGATTGTACGGGGAAAATTTTCATAAATCTTCATTTTATATTTTATGAGGATAGGGGAATTGCAATTGGACGTAGAGGTGAATATATCAAATTAGTTAACGAGATATTCAAAGAAGATATAGAAAAGGAGTACCCTTACGATTTTGAAATTAGGTGTAATTATTGTGAGTTACAAAGTAAAATACTTAACAATTCTAGTTACTTGTAAAAGGTAAAGAATTAGGAATCTCCAATCCAATTTCTCTATCAATTAATTAATTTGAGAAAATGTTTAAAAACTACAATTTCCCTTTTTATAAAAAGTAAATTATTTCCTTTTTTTATTTCTTCTTTTTTTCCTTTTCTCCAATTTCATTACTATTCTAAAGGATAAAGTTGTTATTCCGAATTTTAAAGATGCTTTCTTTCCCACCTTTCTTGAAAGTAGGAATAGTATATAGGTCATAATTGTGGCCGTTATGAATAATACAATAATAGAAACTAGTACGTTAAGTTGTCTATAAAAAAGAAAGTACAATGGATAATGAGCTAAATAGATTGTAAAAGAATAATACGAGTAAAATGAGAAAAATCTATGTCTCTCCTTAGTTGTTATGATTTCAAACTTCTCAATAAAAATTAGAATTGAAAGGAGGATAATTACCAATCCGAGCGAGTAGTAAATCGAGGGAAAAGTCCCGTATTTGAAAAAAAGAGGGAAATCGTAAACAATTCCAAAAATCATAATAATCGTCCCTAGTAAAATAAATACTGATAATTTTGATTTTATTACTTTCCTCATCTCGATTGGATCTTTTATTTGATGAAACTCATAAAGAGTCTCTCCTATAACTGTTCCTATTAAAAAAACGCCAAAATAGGATAAAATTATATATTGATCAATTGGATTAAAGAAAATATGATATAATACGCCATAAGCGTTGGGTTGTCCTTGATAAGGGGATAAAAGTACAAATATAATTTGATTTATAACAAAACAGAAAATTGCAGCCACAATTCTTACGATTTTTGAGGTTTTTAATAAGGGCCAAGCCATAATTAGAGAAACCGCAATCGTTTGCAATACAAACCAAGTCCAAATCCACTTAGGGTTTTGAACAGCAATTGCAATACAAGTATTATAAATTAAGGCAATAATCAAAATAAACAAAGCTCTAAGTAAATATAATTTTCTTGCTTGTGCCATAAAAGCTTTATCTTTACTATTACCCATTTTCATCCCATGCCTGTAAGATATGTGTGTACTCACTCCAGATATAAATATAAATCCAGTTGCGCCCCATATTCCAAAAACATTTTTCAGAAGAAGGAAGAACCAATAATCCTCTGTGGTTAGCCACCAATCCCATAGATGACCACCTATCATAATCATCATACAAACTCCTCTTAGGGTGTCGATGCTTTTATATCTTTTCAGCTTCATCTTACTTCAAATTCTTCCTATAATTGATAAATAGTTAAACAGTTTTTCTTATTTATAGTTCTTTATATCTAATTTCTTACTAACTTATTTTAAAGAGAGAGCAAGATATGCTAATCAAAATATCAAATAACAAAGATGAACTTTACTAATTTCAAAAAGTAAGATAGAGGTTTGATTTAAATCTAATATGAAATTGTTTATTCAACTTCCTTTATTATTATAAGGATTTGGTATTATCATTGATTTGCCTTTTTTTTTCAAATTTTTCTGCTAAACCAGCACCTAATCGCGAGATTGTTTGTTTGACCGAGGCACTTCTTCCCAGTGTTTTATGTAATATCATTAGAGCAAAACTGGTAATAACTATAGTTACTAGTATAAAGTACAATATAATAGGTGCATTTAATTGAGAATTAAATACATAATATAGAACATTATGAGCTAAGTAGACTGTTAAGGAATAATAAGAATAATAAAACAGAAAATTGTAATTTCTCTTAGTTTCATTGAAAAGGAATTCTTCAGCACTAATTAAAACTGAAAAAAAGACTAAATCAACACCTAATGAATAAATCATCCAAGGAAATGTTCGATGCTGAAAGAAAGTAGGGAACTCAAACAGAATTCCAAAAATTATCAAACATGCTCCAATAATAAATAAAGGAAAGATTAATTTATTCTTTAAAGCTAAATTTCTTTCTTGTTGATTATCTATACTATAAACATCGAAGACTACTTCACCTATAACAGTTCCGAATAAAAAAAAAGGAAAAAATGATAAAATTGGATCAACTTCAGTAGTATTGTATAATATATAAAAAAGAATTCCATAAGTATTAATTTGTCCCTTATATCCTGAGAGAAAAGCAAAAATATACTGGTTTATTATCCATATGACTGCTCCAAGAATGATTCTTACTAATTTTGAGATTTTTAATAATGGCCATGCGATAAACAAAGAAATAGCTGTAGTTAATAACACAAACCATGTCCAAATGAATAGTAAATCGCCCGTTCTAACTACGGAAACAAGATTATACACTATAGCAAGGAATAATATGCAGCTTGCTCTAAATATATATTCTGTTCTGAGCATTTTCAAATTGTAATTTTCCGAATTTTCTACTTTAATCATTCTATTTTTGAATGAAATTGTAGTGCATACTCCTGCGATAAATAAGAAACCAGCTGATCCTATAACATCAAATATTGCCCATGTAAGATGGTAAAACCATAAATCTTCCTCCCTTAACCACCAATGTTGTAAATGGGCCACTAACATCCATAATATACTTAACCCTCGAAAAATATCAATACTGTGAAGTCTCTTCATTTTAAGAACTTCTTATAGTTAAAACTTAGAGTGATGAACACTTGTGATATATTTGAAAATATAATAATGTATTTAATCTTATTTTAAAAAATCTTTATGATTAATCCTTCTACTATCATCTAACATATCAATAGAATCGTTAATCGAAATTTCACCCATCAAAACTTTTTCCGCTATTTCATTTAATGACTCATGTAGCTTAAAGTTATTTTCAAATTTGAAAACCATCTTCTTTAAGTCATTAGATTTAAATTTTTTAATTAAATCTATAATATTAGTTTGATCTACTTCCAATCCCTTTCTCAATGCAATAATTAAAGCTGACACTTCATGTCTTGGTATCCTTCTTTTATCTTGTGTATAAATCTTATATTTCGATGATTTAGATTCGTCAATTAAAAAAAATTTGATGGATTTTTTATTATTAAATTTATGATAGATTTTTTCAAGTAACCTAAAATTCAAAGATAAAATGCCACTTCCGAATTTAAAAATCAGATTTAATGATTTCTGATTAACCTTTTGAAGGACTTTAATGTAAATCTCAATTTTATTAAGTAGATCATCATCACTATACAAAGTGTGAGAATTTAAATAAAAACCATCTAAAAAAACGGCTAATCCTAAATGTTTAGAACCCGGATCAATAGAAAAAACTAATTCGAAATTGCGCGCAACCTGGTGAAGTATGGTAGGCACTCTACTTGCTGCTAAAACTCTAATAATAAAGTGGTGAATATTTTCTTCATTAGAATATGATAGAATATTTACCATACTCTTATAACGAGTCTCAAATTTTGTCAATTCTTCTTGAGTGGTAAGGATAAGAGAATTCGGAATTTTAGGAATTTTATTTCCTACATTTAATATTTTAAACTTGATTTTAAGGCGATTTAATTCTTTATTAAGTTTGTAAAAGAAATTTAAATCATCTGTTAAAACAAATATATTGTTTCTCAAATTATATAAATATAAATTAATTATAGAATTAAAAATTTTTAACTATGAATTTTCCAATTCCGGATATTAATAAATTTTTTGAAACTACCAAATCGCTTAAGGGGATTTTTTCAATATGGGGGGATTATGGAATTGGAAAAACGACTCTTGCACTTCAAACTGCAATCAATTCTTCAAAACAAGGAAACATATTATATTTTTATAGCAAACCAAATTTTCCTTATGAGAAACTTAGAAATATTCTACCAGAAAAACCAATTACTATTCTAAATAATATTTCTTTTATATCAGTATTAAATTTCGCGAATTTAATAACAATTACCGCAAATCTAGAATTTTTAATATTAAAGCAGATAAGTGAGGAACAAAATTCAATTAAATTGATAATAATAGACTCTGTGACTGATTTATACAGATTAGAGATAAATAGAGAAAGAAAGGAAAAAAATGTGGCTCTTAATTACCAATTAAATCAATTATTGGCGAGTCTACATTTTATTAATGAAACTTATAATATTGACGTATTAATAGTAAACGAAATGAGCCGAAAAAGCTATGATAATAAAACCTTGGAAATTCAAAGCGGTGGTAAAGTCATGGTTTATTGGGTCATAAATTCAATAAAAATTAGTCGAACTGAACAATTAAATGTTAGAGCATTACATTTAACAAAACATCTAGAAGAAGTTGACTATAATTGCTTATCTAATTTGACATCTCATGGATTTAAGTAGATTGTATCAAAAAATAGATTTATCAAATTTAATATTTATTAATTTTTTTGCTTGGAGTTCTCTATTTTTTCATTTAAAAATAGAATATTTAATTAAATCTACAAATTACCTTATCATAAGATAATGGAAAAAAAGGATCTTGAAATTATTAAAGAGGGCTTGGCAGAAGCATATGTTTTTTCTGCTGATAGAGATTTAGTACCCTCCAAATCTATGAATGTCTTTTATAATGAAAAAATGGAAATAAATCGAGACATCTCTAATTTAGCTTTAATAGCTTATAATAATCTCTATAATCCTGAACATCTAATTGTTATAGATTCTATGGCAGCATCAGGAATTGGTTCAATTAGAATGTTAATGGAATGTAAAAATATTAAAGAAATGTATATTAATGACTTAAATTCATTGGCTGTTGAACTGATTCAAAAAAATTTATCTTTAAACAAATTAGATATTAATAACATTCAAATTAAAGTCTCTAATAAAGATGCTAATTTATTATTTTCTGAATTGGCTCAAAAAACTTATGTAAGTTCAGACTCCGAACATAATAGAGCCAACGTAATTTCTATTGATCCTTTTGGGACACCAAATGTATATTTAGATTCAGCATTCAAAGCGATACAAAAATTTAATGGTTTAATGTGTATTACTGCCACAGATACAGCAGTTTTATTTGGTGTACGGCCAAATGCTTGTGTTAGAAAATACCTGGCAAAGCCACTTCGAACTGAGTATTCTAAAGAAATAGGCTCTAGAATTTTAGTATGTTTTATAGCAAGAATAGCAAATGTGAACAAACTAGGGATTTATCCGCTTTTGACTCTTTATTCTGGTCATTTCATAAGAGTATTTTGTCTTACCTTTAAAAAAGAAAAAACTATCTCAAACTATTTCAATGACTATGGATATATTATACATTGTCATAACTGTGGACATAGAGCCCCATTTCAGAGTAACATATTAAAAATACCTAAAATGTGTCCTATATGTGGCAAGGATAAAAACCTTGATTATGCAGGTCCATTGTGGATTAATATGCTTCATGATCAAGTATTTATAATGGAGTTATTAAAAATTAATGAAAGTATGGAATATTCTAATAAAAAAAGAATTAATAAACTCCTAAACTTTGCTATGGAAGAAATTATTATGCCAGTTTCTTATTTTAATATTCATAAACTCTCTCAAGAATTAAGGCTTTCTAGTGTTCCTAAAATCAATGAAATTATCATTTCTATTAAAAAAAAGGGATACAAAGCTTCCAGGACTCAGTTTGATTTTACATCAATAAAAACAAATATGGATATCAAATCAATAAAATCACTTCTGCTGGTAATTCAACTCAATTTGGAGGAAAATCAATGACGAAAAATCCTGAAAGTCACAAAAAGGATCCTCACTATAAAAAAGCTAAACAAGCGGGATATCGCGCAAGATCTGCATTCAAACTCCTTGATATACAAAAAAAATTTAATATCTTTAAAAGGGCTTATTATATTTTAGATATAGGCAGCACCCCTGGTTCTTGGTTGCAAGTTGCTCACAAATTTGCTGAAAAAAATCTTGTTAAATATAAAGACAATAATTACCACAGAGATCACTTTAAAATAATGGGTGTTGACGTAAAAAAAGTATCTCCCCTTGAAGGTATCTATACGGTTAGAATGGATATAACTAACCCAGAATTCCAGAAGGAACTTGATGACTTTTTCATAGGAAAAAAAATAGACCTTATTCTCTCAGATGCGTCAATCAATAAAACAGGCAACAAATTTGTGGATCAATTGAGACAAATTAACCTCTGCTTCAAAGTTCTTGATATTGTAAAGCCTTATCTAAAATATAAAGGGGCATTTGTTCTTAAGATCTTTCAAGGACAGGATTTTGAAAAATTTCTTAAAGCTATGAAAAATGAGTTTTTCAAAACTCTGTCCTACAAGCCAAAAGCTTCAAGAAAACAAAGTAATGAAATATATCTTATTGGATTAAAAAAAAATAATTAATCTTGAAAAGTATCCTTAATATCATCGAAATTGATAGTATATTCCTTTCCTTCTAAAGTAAGTTCAATCCAATCATTTAACCAAGGACAATGATGTGGGTTAAGTTGATCGAGGTTATTTTCTTCGCATTTTTCTTGAAAAATACATATAAAGCATGGTTGACGAGAAAATAAATTCCAAATAAAATCTTTCCTCTTTTTATTAATTTTTAAAGCCGAAACGTCTACATCGTTGGAATAGTCTGTAATAGCGCTAATCTTTTTCGTCCAAGAACTATCCAATAGCTCACGTTTCACTTTTATCTTTGATTGTAAATATAAAACATCCAAAATTTTTTCCAGATCATTATGGGTAATATCTAAAATGGTTTTAAGTTCATCAAAATATAAATCTCTTCGCCGATTGACAATTTCTAAAACTGTTTTTTCGTCTTTCTTTAAATTACGGCGAATTTCTTTTCGTTTTTCTTCCACTCTTTCGATTCTTCTCTCAGATACAGTTTTATCTTTTGTGTCGCCCTCAACCCTTTCTTTAATTTTACATTTATGACGTGAGAGGTATGCGAAACTCTTTCCGCAATATGGACAGACTTCTTTTTTTTTCTTTGCCATTTTATGACTATGTTATTTTAAATTTTAATATAAGATAAAATATTTCTGAGCCTTATTATATTTATTTTATGTAAATTAAAAGATTAATTTTTTGGTACGAAAATTAATAAAATAAGAGAGTCAAATGTTTTAAGTTATAGAATAATTAATTAATATTTAAAAAGAATTTACTTTAAGCCTAAAATGGATTTATCTAAAATCTTAAAGATTAATCAGGAAAAAATCATACGTTTTCAGAATAAGCCAATCAAATCTTTAAATCATGATTTTAATGTCATCCCTATATCCACAGATTCAAAAAATCTTGATAGTGTTTTAGGAGGGGGTTTTTTCTTCGGTAAGCCATATTTAATTTTTGGCGCTAATAGCACGGGAAAAACACAATTGATTCATCAACTCTGTATTCAAGCTTACCAAAAATTAATGGAACTTAATCCTATAAAAAACACTGAAGATTTAAAGACGATTTATTATTTAGATACCGAAAATACATTCCGCCCTGAAAGAATAAAGGAATTAGCATCTACTAGGAATGTTGAATATAATAAGATTTTAAAATCCATTCTAGTTGCTAAAATTATGAGCAATTCAGCTTTATTAATGGCTTTGAAAAACATCGAAGAACAGCTCAATAAAGGTGAATATGCTATTTTACTTATTGACTCTATTAATAACTATTATAGATCTGAACAAGGAAATGAAAACCTCTCATTTCATCGAATTAAAAATACTTTTATACAAATCTTAACTAAACTTAACAATCTAAATAAGAAATTTAATTTAAGTATAATTGCTACAGCACAGGTAGTCCCAAACTTTATCAATGATGCTTTAATTGAAAATATTCCAGTTGGAAATCAGTATCTAAATCATTTCTTTTCAGAATATTTATTTCTAAGCCATCGTGATCAAAAAAATTATGCCCATCTTGTAAATTCAAGTATATTGCCAGAAAAAAAAGTACTGTATAAAATTACTTCCGAAGGGATCACTGATTATAAAATCTAATAGTTTTAATTCAGAAGCATTTTTTTAAATTCAGAAATCGATAAAAATTTGAAGTCTTTAAAATATTTAGATTCAAATTTTAAGTTTACAAAATAAATTTCATTTGCTATTTGTGATTTTAGCCATTCTATTAATTTGATTGCATATCGTAATTTTTTATATTTTATTGGATCGGCTTCTTGATTCTTGGTTAATTCTGGTTTAGAATATCTTCCAATAATATTATTAAAATCCATTCCAATTAAAAATATTTTATGATGTGGCAACAAAAATGATTTTATAAAAAAAAGTATTCTGTCGCCATCCGTAAATCCACCGGGATTAAGAATATCTTTTATAGGTTCTACTTGAGTGGTACCTATGATTTTTTTAAAATTCATCATTTTATCTCTAAACAATTTTAATTTCTTAATATTATCACCATGAGCATGGACTATGATGAACTCTGGATAATCAAATTCATTAATCGTTATTCCATCCAAGTCTGTAAAAATTCCATCAACCGGGATCTGTTTTTCTTTTAAAAGAACTGCAGCACCATCAGCAGCTAGATTTACAGACTTATTAAAAAATAATTTGCCTTCAAATTTTTCCATAGTTATTTCAAGTGAAGGTCCGCAACCATAAACCAATATAAAAGATTTTGATTGAATCATATCTTTAAAAGATTTAAGTATATCTTCAAGATTCCATATAATTGAACTTTGTGTTAAGATATGAAATAAAAAATCACGTGCCTTACGATCGTCTTGTATATCAAACTTAAAATCAGTTATTATTTTAAAATACCACTCTTTAAACTCATCAAAAAAATTTATCTGTTTTTTTAGACTTTTGACCATAATTTTCAAATTTTTATAACATAAACTTATTCAATAAAAAAATTTTATATTTTTAATACAATTATTTTTTAACATATCATTAAATTCAATATTATAATAAAATTATATTAATTTTAAAAAAAATTGAAATGGTTGATGAAAATATGTCAGAATCTGGAAAACTCTTCACTAAAACGCATCAATGGTATGATCCAGCTTCAAAAAAGGTTGGACTTAGTGCATATGCCGCAGAACAATTAGGAGAGATTAGTTTCGTAGATTTGGAAGGTTTAGCTGATGCTAAATTAACACAAGTTGAAATGTCAGGAGATGAGCCTACCTCAGATCCAATAGACGCTACCGTAGAGTCTAGTAAGGCAGTTGGAGATGTTTACAGTCCAGTTTCAGGTACTGTAAAAGAAATTAATGAAGCCTTAATGGATGAACCAGAAAAAATTAATGAAGATCCCTATGGAGCAGGTTGGTTATACGTAATTGAACCTTCTAATTTAGATGCTGAGAAAGGAAATTTACTTTCAGCAGACGACTATAAAGCACTTACGGCAAGTTTATAGAAAAATACTTTTACACATAAGAATTTTCACATAATATTCTTTTTTTTTATTTTTTTTTTTTTTAATGGATTTTAGTGAATTTTTATGACGGAAATCAATAAATTCATAATAGGTTTAATTATAAACCCAATCTCTGGAATGGGTGGCTCTGTGGGGCTCAAAGGAACAGACGGTAAAAAAATCCTACATAAAGCAATAGAATTAGGTGCTGAACCTAATGCGATTAATAGGACAAAAGAACTATTATTGCAGCTTGAATCAATTAAATCAAAAATAAAATTTATTACCTGTCCAAAATTTATGGGTGAGCTCCCTTTAAAAGAAATGGGATTTGAGTATGAAACTATTATTCATCCACTTTTTAATAAAATCAATGATGTAGCAGATTCAACTGCAGAACATACTATCCAAGCTGCAAAAATAATGAAACAATACAAAAATCTAAAACTAATTGTGTTTGCTGGCGGTGATGGAACAGCTCGAGATATAGTAAATGCTATAAATAAAGATAAACCATGTCTAGGAATTCCCGCGGGTGTAAAGATATATTCGAGCGTATTTTCTCTAAATCCTGACAAAGCAGCCTCGATTATCATGCAATTCCTTTGGGATGAAATCCCTTTAAAAGAATCAGAAGTATTAGATATTGATGAAAAAGAGTATCGACAAGGCAAACTGGTCTCAAAATTATATGGCTACCTTTTAATCCCGTTCAATCCAGATTTTTGCCAATCATCAAAAATGGGCTCTTCTGAATCGGATTTAGATAATCAAGAAAGAATTGCAAAACTAATCGTAGAAGAAATGGAAGAAAATATATATTATTTAGTTGGTCCTGGTTCAACTACAAAAGCCATTACTGATGCATTGAATCAAGATAAAACCGTTTTAGGGGTGGATTTACTCTTAAATAAAAAGATTGTTGCATATGATTTAAATGAACAACAAATTCTAACTTATATAAGAGGAAAAAAAGTTAAAATTATTGTATCTCTGATTGGTAAGCAAGGATTCCTTTTTGGAAGAGGGAACTTACAGTTTACACCCCAAATTTTAAAATATATTAGTGCACAAAATATTATCATCATATCATCAAAATTCAAACTCCAAAATATTCCAAGTCAGATATTAAGACTAGATACAAGAGATCACAAATTGGATGAAGAAATGAAAGGATTTTATAAAGTGATTGTTGACTATGATGAAATAAAGATTTGTAATGTAGAATGAATAAAGATTTTCTAATGATTTGAAGGTTATCTTTAAATTTATAAATTATAACAGTATACTAGTCATTAGAGATTTCCCCATTACAAGGATTTTTTTAAGGAGATTAAAGATCTGCCCACCACGGCGTTTGTCCTAATTTTACGGCCACCATATATTGAAGCATTACGAACGAGACCAGAATCATAAAAGCTCCAATAATTATAATCCTTAACGCTAAATTTCGGTTATAAGAATACTTAGATGCCTGGTATAAGAGTAAAAATCCTGATGATGACACGAATATTAAAATCGACGCAACAATCCCTTCTACAATAAAACTTTCGCTAATGCTCGGATAAATAAATATTGGATCACCACTTGAAGAAGCACCGAGAGCTGGAGTTTCACGAATCGCTAAATATACCACTCCAGTTTGAAGGATAAAAAGTATAGCATAAACAACGATAAGTCCTAATGCTTTACTTGGAGAAGGCATAGTAAATCCCCGACGATAAAATGTAGGAAAATTGATTTTAGGCTTTCTTAGTCTCTTGCCCATTATCCATGGCGTGTTTGTCTTAATTCTTTCTCCTATAGTTAAAGAGCCACTCACATCTGGTTTTTCTGTTTTTTTTATTCGTGCTTGTTTTGATGATGACATTATGTAGAAAAAACCTAATTTATACTTAAGTAATTAAATCATTTTCAAAATTAAATATTTTCTTAATTAATTTTTAGTTAATTTTAAAATTGTTTAATTTAAGTTTTTTAATAATGTTACTAAAAATCTCCATATTTTTTCTACACTATTGATGTTTACGCGCTCATCAGGGCTGTGAGGTCCTATGATAGTTGGCCCAAACGAAATCATCTCCATATTAGGAAATTTTTTCTTTAGTATTCCACACTCTAATCCTGCGTGAATTACTTCAATGATCGGTTTCTTACTAAATAGATTTCCGTAAGTTTTTTCAGCTATATTCAAAAGATTAGAGTTAAAATTTGGTTCCCATCCAGGATATTCTCCTTCATTCAGAATTTCACAGTCTAAGTTTGCCATATTAAATAGGGATTCAATTTTTTCACAGAGGTTTTTTATTGAAGTCTCAGATAAGCTTCTTTGAGATGTAACAATCTTAATTAAGTTATCTTCTGTTCTTACCGATGCCAAATTTGTAGAAGTATGGACTAATTTTGGAATTTTTTGATGCATTGAAACAGGGCCATTTTGGATAATATAAAGAATATGAAGGATTTTATCTTTAATAGGGCTAGGTATAATTATTGACTTTTTCACGGTAGAAATCTTTACAGTTGAAATGTTTAACTTTGGTTCAATAGTAGAATATTCTAGCTTAATTTCTGATATTATCTGCATAATTAAATTATTAATCTCATCGAATGATTGTTTATCCACATAAAATATCGCCTGGGCTTCTCTTGGAATAGCATTAGGCCTATTACCTCCATTAATTGAATTTACTTCTAATGAAAAAGTATTATTTACTTTCCATAAAATCTTGGCAAGAATTTTAAGTGCGTTTGCTCGTCCCCTATGAATATCAACTCCAGAATGGCCTCCAATCAATCCTGTTATTGAAAGTTTTAGTGGGATCAAGTTTTTAATATCGTCAGAAATATCAACAAATTCCACTTTAATCGGTCCAATCGTATTTACACCTCCAGCACAACCTATCGTAAATCGGTCATCATCTTCTGAATCTAAATTTAAGAGATATTTTCCATCGATTAAATCGCTATCAAGATTATTAGCTCCTACAAGACCGATTTCTTCATCAACAGTGAATAAAAAATCTAGAGGTCCTAATTCTAATTGTCCATGATAAATTTTTTTCATAAGCATTAGCAAATATGCAATTCCAACCCCATTATCAGCACCAAGAGTGGTCCCCTCTGCAGTCAGCCATTTTTCATTATCATGTTCAATTAACGATAAATTCAATGGATCTTTTGAGAAATCATGTGTAATTTTTTCGTTTTTCTCACACACCATATCCATATGGCATTGTAAAATTACTTTTGGTTTATTTACCTTGGACTTTGAAGGAATTCGTATAATAAGATTACCTCCTTTATCAACCACAGTTTCAAAACTCATCATTTCAGCTTGATTTTTTATAAACTCTCTTACTTTCTCTTCTTTTCCAGAACATCGGGGAATCTTAGTAATTTTTTCGAAATACTCCCAAAAATCCGTTGGGTTTCCCAAGTCTCTCAAATTCATCAAAATAATCACTTCTTATTAAAATATATATATGATTTAATTTATAATATTTTTAAGATAACACTT
>SDBT01005900.1_pt1 | contig 20481 bp, 17 predicted proteins | sample 2277101 | NCBI WGS metagenome assembly SDBT01 (sample SAMN10404973, study PRJNA504765) | marine sediment metagenome | isolation source: marine sediment core GS10_PC15, 103 cmbsf | place: Arctic Ocean: Southern Knipovich Ridge | collected 2010 | reverse complement strand
TCAATTGTATAAATCTCACAGAACAGGAGAGACAATAGACAAGAAAATGCTCATGCTATCCTATCCTTCAAGGTGGAGGTACGATATATTAAGAGCGTTTGACTATTTCCAGTCAGCTAAAATCAAATACGATGACAGAATGAATTCCGCAATTGGAGTACTATTGAAAAAACAGAGGAACGACGGGAAATGGCCCTTGCAGATGAAACATCCGGGACAGGTATATTTTAATATGGAACAAGTAGGACAGGCAAGTCGGTGGAATACATTAAGAGCCTTGAGGGTGTTGAGATACTACGGAATAAGCAACAGCTATGCTTGAGAGCGGGTTACCTCGCCAGGTTCTCACAAACCCAAACTATCAAGTGCTGAAATTTGGCGCGAGATTGGGATTAGAGTTTTTACCAAAAGTATGCTGGATCGCGGGTTTTTCTATACATTTTCAAAAAAGGGGAATAGAAAGATTTAATGGCTAGCAGAGAGATACTCCATGTTGATATTGATGCTTTTTTTGCCTCGGTAGAGCAAATCGACAATCCTGAGCTCAAAGGCAAGTCCGTGATCGTGGGTGGCAGCACCGGGCTCAGGGGAGTTGTTTCTACGGCTTCTTATGAAGCAAGAAGATTTGGTGTCCACAGTGCTCAACCAATGACGGAAGCGAGAAGGCTCTGTCCAGAGGGAGTATTCCTGGAGGTGAGAATGGACAGGTATCAAGATGTCTCCCGCAGAATTCATAAGATTTTTTGCTCATACACCCCCAAGGTAGAACCTATTTCCATAGATGAGGCATTTTTGGATGTTGGTGGCTGCGAAGGGCTTTTTGGAAAATCTGAAGATATAGCCCGAGCGATCAAGGCTCGCATAAAAAAGGAGACCGGTTTGACCTGCTCGGTAGGAGTAGCCCCCAATAAATTTCTGGCGAAGATAGCCTCAGAAATAAGGAAACCTGATGGGTTGGTGTTAGTGAGAGAAGACGAAAAGGAGAGTTTCTTAGTCGATCTACCTGTCAGTAAGATGTGGGGCGTGGGAAAAGTTACGGGAAAAAAGCTCCAGCAAATGGGATTACACACGATAGGAGAATTAAGAAGATTATCCCTGTTTCAACTGAAAAACATTTTTGGCAAATTCGGAATAAGGGTCTACCAGCTGTGCCGTGGAATTGATGACAGGCTGATCGTAAGCAAAAGGGAGACTAAGTCCATCAGCAGCGAAACTACATTTCTTCACGATATATCGCCGGGAGAATTCCTAAACAAGACTCTTCAGGACCTATCGCTTGAGGTGGCCAGCCGGCTAAACAATGATGACCTATGGGCAAGATCCATCCAATTAAAGATAAGGTTCGCTGATTTCAAGACCATCACCAGGAGTTGCACCTACGGCGAAGCCACTAACTCGCCCAGACTGATATGGCAAAGAGCAAGGGAACTTCTGGACAATAAGGTTGACCTTTCCTATGGAAAGATTCGTCTCATTGGTTTGGCTGCCTTCAATCTAAGCATCCAGAGGCAGATGGACCTCTTTGCATCCGAGAAAACACAAAAACTAAGAGGAGTGATTAGAAAGATAGAGAAGAGATATGGCGGTGCGGCAATAAGAAAAGGGAGCATTCTCCAGAAGAATGCCCAGGAGCCATTCTCCTAGCCGCAGGAGAAGATGAAAAAGCCATCTTGAGAACTCTCCCCTCAAGACCAAATTATTACCATTCTCTCAATCTCGTCACGAGAGCAATTATGGGAGTGAAAAAGAGTAATAGATTCCTTTTGTGACCAGTGTTTCGAGCACAGACCTTCACCTGCCATACAAACAATACTCTCCTACTGTCCCAGCGAGGTTCCTCGTATTGTTATTGCGAACAGAGTGAGGCAATCTCATTGATTGTGTCTGCACGTCTTGACTTGTTGCCAAATGACACTATCATCAATTCAATCAAGTGGTCCACCTTAATCCGTAGAAAATACTATTATTTGTAACGACCAAAGTGCAAGTATATTGCACTAGATACTGGAAAGAGTAAATAAATGCTCGATACCATAAAAAAGCTTATCGCAAGGGAGGCTTGCTAATGGATAATCTGGCAAGATATAACAAAGAGCGATGGGAAGAGCTGGCCAAAGCCAATGTGCCCTTTTCTCGTCCTTGGCTTGATTTAGATAAGAAAACGGCACGTGAGATGATTGATCCCCAGGGAATGCTTGATGAGATTGATGAAAAGGACGTCCTCTGTCTGGCCGGTGCTGGAGGACAGCAGTCGGTAGCGTTTGCCCTGCTCGGAGCCAAGGTAACTGTTCTTGATTTCTCAGAAACACAGCTAGAAAGGGACCAACAGGCGGCCTCGCACTATGAGGTAAAGGTGAGAACCATTCAGGGTGACATGCGTGATCTTTCAGCTTTCAAGCAAGACGTTTTTGATATTGTCTATCATGCACACTCCATAGCCTTCATTCCCGACATACAACCGGTGTTTCAGGAGGTAGCTCGTGTACTGCGCAGAGACGGTCTCTACCACCTTGACTTTCATAATCCATTTACACAAGGAATAGACAAAGAACACTGGAATGGTCACGCATATCCACTGAAGCTTCCTTACGTAGAGGGCGCTGAAACCGTCCCCAGGGATTATTATTGGGATATTCAGTCTGAAGATGGTACTAAGAGACGAGTCAGGGGACCAAGGGAGTTCCGTCACACTCTGAGCAGTATCCTGAATGGCCTTATTGGGCAACAATTTGTTATTCTTGGACTGTGGGAGGAGACTGGTGATGAATCAGATGCCAAATCGGGAACCTGGGAACACTTCAAGACAATAGCAGTTCCCTGCCTGAGCCTCTGGGCGTCCTACCGTCCCCATGTATTCACCAGGCACAGTCGGGATAATTGGCCAAACTAGGTGGATGTTTGTAGTGCTATTAGATACGTAGGTTCTTGAGGATCGGATTTCCCTTACCTAGCAGTTTATCTTTCCTCACACAGTGTTTTCCGTTGAAGCTTATCTTTCAACGACCGACAGTATTGAGAATAATCCTTCTCTAGCTCGTCTTCCGCTAGTTGAACTAGTCTCTTCAGACGCTCCACATTATCCAGGTTTCTTTCTCTGGTAAAGAGATAATAGAACGAGCCCATGACGAGTGCAGAAAAACTCGATCTGTTCCGAAAAACTTTCTTTTCCCGAAGCCGATTGAACGTGAGGGCATAAAGGTTAATTATCAGGTCGAGATTGATCTGCCTCCCGGCAGAGGAGAAGAGTTTCAAGCGACAGAAAAGTTTTGTCATGTAGAGCAAAAAAGATGTTCTAAACCTATCCTTGAGGCTTTTTCCCAGAAAAGAGAAATAGGTATTAGCCTCACTCACCTGATAGCTGAGGGCTTTCCTTATCGGGGCAGAAACGTCTGTCTTTTCTATGAAGACACCACCCAGTTCAATGATTCCGTGAGCATGCTCTTGGAAGAACGCCCGGTCAAGGGAAGAAGTCTTGTGGGAAACCGCATCGATCTTCTCTTTCAGGTAGCCATCATGGAAGAGATCATCCACTTTTTGATGAAAGAGAATCCCTCTGGCTAAGGGAGTGATGCGAGGTTTTTGCCTCTCACAGTAGTCCACGAACTGTTTTCCCCCTTGGTGGGTCTCGGCGCGCTCAAAAATGCCGCAGACGTAGATATCTGGAATCCAGCTTCCCAATAGAAATAAGGCAAGGTCTCGACCGACATATCTATCACAGGCGACGTCGTAGGCAAGGTTGATATGGCCAATCATGTTCATTCTTCCAATCCTCTTTTTAATAAATGAATTCTCTAGCCTTGATCAGTCCAATTCAACTATCATTCGGGCACAGGAGATATCCCAGGCATCCGTACGGAAGAAACCTGTCGTGATAATCATGCCGACTAGCCGCCAACCCCAGATTGACAATTACCGGGGTTTGACCTGGATGACCTGACCCTATTAATAATACCACTTGTTAAACTTGAGTCAACCGAACGATGCTCCCGGAGAAAGGCGTTCGCTTGTTCAAGGCACTGGGCTGCTCGGGGTAAAGCTACTGAGGTCCTATATAGGGCGCAAAGAGGGCGTTTCCTATTCCTATAAAGGCTTTCACCACCACCTTATTCGCTCATTTCCTCAATCTGTCCTTTTGTGACCAAATTGTGACCATTTCTTGCCAAAATAGATATAAATACATCGGATAGATACAAGTAGACAAAAATAATAGATTCTTTCTCAAAGCTACTTGTAGGCGAAAATACAGGTCAGTTCAGGAAGGCAGGAATGGTCTAATTAACTTCCTCGCGCATTATTCCATTGACTCTAACCTAACAAGTGCTACTATTAGCCAGGCTATTGCAGGCGGTCAAGGTAGTGTCCCTGTGGTCAGTTGGGGTGTTCTGCTGCAGGAAGCTCAAAGTATCCACTCGGTTGCTCTGTGTCCCTGGCTTTTAATTCTGGGATTTTTCGTGATAATTACTGTATTAAATTTTGATTTCCTAGGGGATGGCTTGCGCGATGCGGCTGATCCATATAAGTAAAGAGTTCTTGAGCTTAAGCCAGGAATCTCTATTGAATCTCTTTTAGTGGTTTCGGGGGAGAAAATGGGCGATTTGTGATTAGACAGTCCAAATCTTGCATGGAGGATAAACTATGTTTGCAGTAAAATTCTTGGGAAACGGTCACGCGAAAGTTGTGCAAGTTCCCCGTCCAAAAGCAGAAAAGGGATGGGTGGTAGTGAAGGTTATGGCTTCGGCGCTTTGTGGGAGTGATCTGCATTCCTACTTCTTGGATAAAGGATCGGCAGCTACCCCCGGGCACGAGGTAGCCGGGGAAGTCATTGAAGTAGGCGAGGGAGTCAGCAGGCTCAGGCCGAAAAATAGAGTAGTAATCAATGTTATATACGGTTGTGGGGTGTGTAAATTCTGTCGCAGGGGTGATTGGATATTCTGCAACAAAAGAACAGTAATTGCCGGGGGCGATGCTGAGTATCTGGCTGTGCCTGAAAAGAACTGTTTTCCCCTCCCTTCCGATTTATCTTTTGAACAGGGTGCTCTCCTGGGAGACGGTGTGGGTACTCCTTACCATGCTATAAAAAGATTAGGAATAAACGGGACCCACACGGTAGCGCTCTTCGGGCTTGGACCGGTAGGATTGGGTGCCCTGCTTATTCTTAAATTGCTGAACTGCCAGGTTATTGCAGTAGAGATAAGTGAGTATCGCCGAAAGATGGGAAAGACTCTGGGGGCTGATATAGTAATCGACCCCTCACAGCAGGATCCCATCGAGATAATCAAGGAATACACTAAAGGAGAAGGGGCAGATGCTGCAATAGAGTGTGCCGGTAAAGAGATAACCGAAAACCAGGCTCTTGATTGTGCGAAACAAGGGGGTAAAGTAGCATTTGTGGGGGAGAACAGGTCCGCTACTATCAAGCCAAGTGCCCAGCTCATTAGAAAAGAACTTACCGTTATCGGCTCCTGGTATTATAACGCGGGTGAATATGAAGAACTAATAGCTCTTATCCGTCGAGGACTAAGTCCGGAAAAAATGATTACGCACCGCTTTAGCCTCAAAGAAGCTCAAAAGGCCTTTTCAACTTTTGCCAGTGGCGAATCCGGCAAAGTTGTCTTTGTTCCTGATACTACCTCACCAGAAAAAGGAGCATGTAAATGAAACCCAAGAAAGTACCAAAGATTTCTATAGGAAGTTGGGCTTACGCTATTGGACCCTATGCTGATAATCCTGTTCCTCTTGCTGAGGTCGTAAAGAGGCTGAATGATCTGGGATTTGATGGTGTGGAGCTGGGGGGATTCAAGCCTCATGCCCACCCCGATCTTTACCCTCTGAAAGAGGACAGAGAAAAACTGGTTGAAATGTTAAAGAAAAACAACCTTGAGGTTCCTGCTTATGCGGCTGATTTATGGTCGCTTCCCTTTAGCGAGGGAGACCCTGAGATAATGAAGCAATATCGAGAGTTCTTTGAGCACAGCGTCGATTTTTGCTCTGACTGCGCTATTCCCATAATTCGTATAGATACCGTATCTCCCACACCAGTTCCTCCTCAATTTGACTACAAGGCGACCTGGAGGAGAGTTAAAGAGATGTTCAGCTGGTGTGCTGATGTAGCAAAAGAGAAAGATCTTCTTGTTGTCTGGGAATTTGAGCCTGGATTTATCTTCAACAAGCCACACGAGGTAATAAAATTGATAAAGGAGATCAATCGTTCCAATTTCAAGGTCTTGTTTGATACCTGCCATGCTCACATGTGCTCGGTAAAAGCAGCAAAACAGACGCCTCCCTTAGACAAGCTCAAGGGAGGAGCGCAAGAGTTCGCCCATTTGCTTCAAGGAGAGATTGGACATCTGCACGTGATTGACTCTGATAATACCTTGCATGACAATGAGACCAGTACCCACGCTCCCCTTGGCACGGGAGTTCTGGACCTCAAAACTCTGCTTCCGGCTATCGTGGATGCAGGATACGATTCTGAATGGTTCTCAATCGACCTTTGTTTCTGGCCCAATGCCTGGCAGATAACCGAAAGCTGTAAAAAGTATCTGGACAATCTCTTTCAAGAGTTAGGTTGGAAATAATAGGCACAAGGAGACAAATATGCAAGGAACGATGAAAGCACAGGTCTTCTATGCGCCGGAGGATATGCGATTAGAAGAAGTAAATATCCCGGCCATTGCCGGAGAATGAATCATATCTTTAATGATTAGATAAAGGAGGATAAAGTAATGTCCAGGTATAGTGTTGCACTTCTTGGCTGCGGTCCAAGAGGTCGTGATCATGCAGAAGCTTTTCTGAAGAACTCGGACAGATTCAATCTTGTAGCTCTTTGCGACAAGGATAGGGAAAGGTTACAATCCGTTTCTTCAATTCTCAATATCTCCAAAACTTATACAAACGCAGAGGATATGCTTTCAAGTGAAAAGCCGGACGTATTTTGCTTTGCCACCCAGCCGCACGTACGTTTTGACCTGGTAGAACTGGGGGTGAAACATGGCGTCAAGGCCATTGCTTATGAGAAGCCAATGGCGACATCTCTTGCTGAGGCACAGCGGATTCACGATTTATGCAAGGAGGCTCAAGTAAAAACAATCGTCTCCCATCAGCACAAATATGGCAGTCACTGGCGCAAAGTCAAGGAGCTCATCGATAGTGGAGAAATTGGAAAGGTACATACAATCCACGCAACTTCTAAAGGATGGTTTCTCCAGTACGGAACTCACCTTATGGACTACATGATGTGGCTAAACGGGAAATACCGCGGACTGTGGGTTATAGGTCAGGTAGATGGTAAGGGGAAACTTTCAGACAGTCATCCTTCACCAGATTATATAATGGGTCAAATTGAGTTTGAGAATGGTGTGCGCGGTATTATCGAGTGTGGGACTTTAGCTCCTGATCAACCAGGAAATAACGAATTCTGGCTGAATGCTGGGGCTACGGTCTATGGCTCTCACGGATATGCGCAAGTCATTGTTGGCAGTGGCTGGCGGGCAGTTACGAAATCCTCTTCAGGTCTTATTTCTGGCCCCGGTTGTTTTGATGTAGCCAAGGACCAGCCTCTTTACATAAGGGACCTGGCTGACTGGCTGGACGACCCGGCTAAGATTCATCCCTGTAATGGTGAGGTCACCTATCACGGATTTGAAATATTGATGGGTATTTGTCTGAGTAGTTTAGAAAGAAGAAAAATTAATCTCCCTCTTAAAACTAGTGAGCCAATTATTGAGAGATTGAGACGGGAATTGCCGGACGATGTTTCTGGGAAGGGAGAAGAAAGATGATAAGAATAGGTGGTCCCATATTTGATCCTCCGAGTGAGCCGGAGGAGCTGGCACGTGCCCATCTAGCCTGTGGCTATCGGGCCGCGTACTGTCCCGAAGTATCTCTTTCGGATAAGAATCGTATCAAAGAAATCCGCCGAGCCTTTAAGAAACATGATGTTCTAATTGCCGAGGTAGGTGCCTGGTGTAATCTCATCTCTGTTAATAACTCAGAGCGTAAGAAGAACTTCAAGTTTGTCTGCCAGCGTTTAGCTCTAGCAGATGAAGTTGGAGCCAGGTGCTGCGTAGACTTTATCGGAACTCTCGACCCTGATTCCTCGTACGGACCGCATCCGGACAATCTCTCCAGAGACACCTTCGATCTCACGGTAGATACCATTCGCCAAGTATTGGACGAGGTTAAGCCACGCCAGGCCAAGTTTGCCCTGGAAATGATGCAGTGGACATTTCCTGACAGTGTGGACAGTTATGTAGAACTCATCGATGCCGTAGAGCGTCCTTGCTTTGGAGCCCACTTGGATCCGGTCAATCTCATCATTACTCCCCGGCAGTACTTTAACACTAGCGCCTTGATTCGGGAGTGTTTTCAGAAACTGGGCAAGTGGATAGTAAGCTGCCATGCCAAGGATATTACCCTCAGGAACAAATTATCCCTGCATTTGGATGAGGTGAGACTCGGAACAGGAAATCTGGACTATAAAACTTATTTGACTGAACTCAGCCGACTTCCTCATGAGTTGCCATTAATGCTCGAACATCTCTCATCGGCTGAGGAGTATACCCTGGCTCGAGATCACCTGCTGTCTTTAGGTAAGGAATTGGGCATACCTTTTGATGAGTAAATGTAAGGCGAATGACAGAGGTAATTATAAAGAACGGTAAATATCAAGCAAGCTGTAAATTAGTTATGACCCAGTCTGATTGACAAATGCTGAGATTTGGGCTAACTTGTGACGGAAGAACACACACAGGCCCTGTTCTGTAGCTATACTTGGCGTATTGAATGGAAATCGGACCAAGAAACTCATGAAAGGGTACGGAAATGTGAAGTTGGAACCTCGACTACTGGACAGCGCGTTTGTATGCACGCATTGTTTGACCAGAAAAGGAGTGAACTAGAAAAAATGACCAATAGAGACAGACTACTAACTGTGATTGGTGGGGGAGAGCCGGATTATGTGCCATGGTCCTTCCGGATAGATTTGTGGTACCGTGCCTGCAGAGGGCAAGGGAGACTTCCCGGAAAATATCAGGACTTCACCCAACGGGAAATTGAACGAGACCTAGGCATGGCTATTTGCCCAAGAGTGAGGATTCTTGACGAACGTCTGGTAGATACGGAAATCAGAACAAGGACCGAGGGAAGATGCAAGTTAACTGAGTACATCACACCTGTAGGCAAAGTGTCAACAAAGCATTGCCTGACAGAGGAACTGGAGAAGAGAGGAATAGAAGAGCCACTGCAGACCGAATATATGATCAAGACTGCCTCTGATTACTCTGTGGTAGAGTACATCATCGAGCATACCGAATACCTACCCCGTTACGAAATATATCGGGCAGCGCAAGAAGAGATCGGAGAAGAGGGCATACCGGTGGTTCTACTACCTGATTGTCCTATACATGAAATCATGCGAAATTATGTTGGCTATGGGAAATTCTTCTATGAATTAAACGATCATTCCGAAAGAATAGAGCATTTGGTCAGGATTTTGACGCAAAAAATGGAGGAGATGCTTGAGATTGTGATACAATCGCCAGGATTGGTGTTTATCCACGGTGAGCATTTTGATAGTCAAATGACTCCGCCTCCACTATTTGAAAGATACTTCATGCCGTACTACCGCAAGGTTAGCTCCCTTTTTAAAGAACATGAAAAATGGTTATCTTTTCACCTGGACGCAAATTCTCGATTACTCCTACCTTACATCTTGAAAACAGGGATGCGCGTCGCAGACTGTTTTACGACAGAACCTATGGTCGATTGCACTCTCTCGGAAGCTCGTAAGATTTGGGGCCAACGTGTGATTATTTGGGGAGGAATCCCCAGTATCATCCTTTGCCCCGATCTTTGTTCTGAAGGAGAGTTTCAACACTATCTGGCCGAAATCTTTAGGGTAATTGCGCCCGGGAAAGCCTTTATTTTTGGAGTTGCAGACAATGTGGTACCTGAGGCCAGTTTCGAGCGACTCCTACAAATCATCGAACTAATAGATAGGCGGGGTAAGTATCCGATTCAGGCATGATTTGCAAGATTTAATTCCTGTATTTCTGTCTCAGAATTGAAAAATTTACTCCATCAACACCAACATATTGCGACAGGGGCCTTCAACATTGCACCTCAAAGCGATGCGATAAGGAAATTTCTGTGAGTCAGTCTGGATTGTATGTTGAATCTGCCTCACATAGCATTTCCCTCTTGAGAATTCGTGTCAATAAGGCAGTTTAAGAACTAGCGAAAGGACATAGTTCAATTTTCGCAAATATTCAGTGAAAGTAAGGAGATGAGTATGCCGAAAGATAAGACCGTTTTTCCAAACAATGATGTGTTACAGGGAAGAAAGATTGAACTGAGACCGCCTCGACCAGAGGAGATGAAATTCGTTCACAGGCTCTGGAGTATTCCTCAAACCATGAAGCCTGTGGGCGGTGCCTTTGACCTTACCGACCAGGAAGCTCACGAGTGGTTCAGCAGAGAGATAAATCCTGGAAGGCCAGAAGATTGCTATCTCCTCATCGTTACCAGGGAGGGTCAGCCGGTTGGAGAGATTAGCTTTCATCATCTACATCGCCAGTCAATGACGGCAGACTTTGAGCTCAAAATTGTCCACAAAGAACGCAGAAAAGGGTACGCAAAAGAGGCAGTGCTCCTATTCCTTGACTACTTCTTCAATTGTCTAAAAGGTCGTGTCTTGTTTGATGATGTTGCCCCAGACAATAAAGCGGGCCAGCAGACACTTCTGTCGTTTGGCTTTGAATATGATGCAAAGGTGAAAGACGTTTTCAGGTTGCTCATGACACAAGAGCGATACAACAGCCTCTGCCAGACTAACAAGTGCTGAGGTTTGGCATTTTCAGTTCAAGATTTTAGATTGTCGCGATGATGGTACCTCAAGTCCTGTAAAGGTATGCATCTTTAGTCAATAACCGCCAGTCTTGGGTTGTTGTTGACCTTTGAGGATGTGTTAGAAATTCTTGTTAGTCCTGGAGATAATTCATGCACTTCTAGCTCTGATAATTAATCGTCGTACAGTCCGTACTTATGAGCTGCTCTAACCATTGCTACATAATTTTCTGGTTTGCAGCCTGGGTGGATTGAATTGGAGGAGCTAATAATGTAGCCGCCTCCCGGAGCTGCTTTTTCCATGGTTTCTTTAACTGTGTTTTCTACTTCTTCAGTACTACCATAAGGAAGCAGGTAACGACAATCAATGTTTCCCAGGATGCAAGCCTTCCCAGATAGATGCTTCTTCACCTCTACAATATCCATGGACTGAGGTTGAATAGGATGTAGGCCATCAAAACCAACTTCTATGAAATCATCTAGTATTGGCCAAAGGTTTCCGTCAGAGTGCTTCACTATCTTTGTTCCTCTTTTGTGGACATAGTCCACGATCTCTCTATGGTAAGGTTTAATATACTCGCGATAACATTGTGGGGAGATGAGAAGGTTGTGCTCTCCTGCCAGATCACCGGGCATAACAATTACGTCTGCCCCCGCTTTTATGGCCATATCGATGGCGGCAATATCAAAATCGGTAGCGACACGAGCAAGGCCATGTGCAAGTTGGGGGTTCAACATGTAATCAACTAGCAGGTTGTCCATTCCTCCTCGCCGACGCCAGCTCACCTTAAATGGGTCGCTGATACATACGAAGTGAGCTTTGTTGCTCCCCGCCCTGCTTATTACATACTGGACCCTGGCAAAATCTTCAAACTTAAGTTTGCACGCCATATCAAATCCCTTGAGATCCTGAAGGCTATTAATAGGTCCCTTGACTGGAATGGGTTCACCATGTTCACTGAGTCTATAGGTGGTCCCGTATTTGTCCTGGCAATAAGAGTCACTGATGATTTCCATGCCTATTGAGAAATTCATACTTGTCGTATCCAGTTGCAGTTCCTCCATAATGAGGCAGTAAAGGTCCAGGATTTCATAGCTTTCTTCTCCGAATCTGTCTTTTTTCGCCCTTACTTCTGCCGCTTCTGGTTTCAGAAGTTTGGCTAACTTAGCGATGCTCGACTCGTTCATATAAAGCTCAAAAATGGGCACCTTGTCGGGCTGTTTGCTGTCCAGGGCGGCCAAGACCCTTTGTTTTGAATTCATGTCAAAATAACTCCTTTCGCAATGACTACCGGTATTTTCCGTCGCCTAAAATATTCTATTTAGCAACAATATCTCTTTTGAATGCGCACTTCTGGGGCAAGTCTGTTACGCTGAATCCGAAGGTCCTGAAAAGTTCCGGCTCGTTCTAGGTTAAAGACAGTACCAGTCATCAGCACGCTCTCTTAGCAAGGTAGGTATTTCTTGGGAAATTTGGCCACTATAGTATAATTGGGGTCCACTACATTTCCTACGCGCATAGTACCGACTTGCGAGAGCACTTGCAGGGCCTCCCATTTGTCGAATCTGTAATCCGCAACCAACCATTTTGTCAGTTCTACGTGAGCAATACGGACAGCGTCCATAAGTGGACGGGCACTACCCGCTGCCATTATGTGAGTTGAATTCTCTATACGAGGCCATTCCGCAGTTCTATTCTTAATCACTTCCAGTTCCAAGGTTACCTGAGCAGTTGTTTCCAGAGCAACTCCACAGATTTCTCCGTCTCCCTGGGCAGCATGAATGTCCCCGAAGGAAAGGTATGCTCCTTTCACCCATATGGGTAGGTAAAGGATTGTCCCTTCCTTTGTTTCCAGGCAATCCATATTTCCGCCATATTCGCCTGGAATAAGTGCTGTTTCTATACGCCCAAATCGAGGCGCGACCCCTATAGAGCCAATGAAAGGATTAAGAGGAATTTGAATTTTCTCCAACTTACTCTTGGGGAGTCTCAGGGTTCCCGTTTGAGCAGCTAAATCAAGCTCCCAGTGGTATCTAGCTTCTGGCAAAGGTTCATTGAAGAGAAGCTCCCTTCCCGTACTTTCTCCAGTCAGGGCGCCAAAGTGAGGTGAAAGAGAGGAGAAAGCATATTCTCGGTCTATAAGAATCTTTCTGATGACTATCTGTAACAAATCGCCTGGCTCAGCTTCCTCGATACAGATAGGTCCTACCAGGGGATTGGCCTCTGCAAACGTGGTAATTTCGCTTTTCTGTTTTTGGGATTTCGTCAATGGCTTCCCGCAACGGTCGAATCCATGAGCATCTATTGTGGAGACAGTTACTGAATCACCACTCCTAACGCGCAATAATGGCTGGTTCGGACCATAGGTGTACTGATAGACTATCGGTTGCAATATATGCAGTTTACCTTTTTGCCGGGCAGAACTCATATGCTCTCCTTTCTGGATTTTAGATTTTTCTCAGAGCCTCAGCGGTAATTGGAGAAAGCAGAAACCCGTCCTCCGCGTACTCTATTGCGGGCCACGACAGGCATGTGCCGGGAAGAGTAAGGGAGTTTGCAGTCAACCTCAATCATTCCGCATATCGCCCAATTACTGTACGAATGCCACTTCCGAATTTCTCTATCGTGTCCATGCTCTTGTTAACGACGTCGGCCTCCAGGGGAATCATGCCGGTAACTACTGGAGAAAGGTCAAGCTTTTGTTGGCGAACAAGTTCAATCAAAGGCGCTAATTCACAGAAGAGGTGGTCGGCACAGCCGATGATTTCGGCTTCTTTTCCCAGGAGTTCGAAATACGAATTTACCGCAAACGGTTTATCAGTAATACCAACAAGGACTGCCCTGCCAAATATTGCCAGAGACCGCACTGCCTGGCTCATAGTCTCGGGAAGTCCAATAAGTTCTATGGCGACATCTACCCCTTTAGCAGCGGTGTGACGGCGAATTTGGGCTACAGGATCACCCTGGCTTGAATTGACAGGAATCGCTCCATATTTTGCGGCCAGCTGGAGTTTTTCCTTATTGATATCAACCGCATAGACCTCAAGAGCACCAAGGGCTCGCGCCAATTGAATTGCGGACATACCCAGTCCTCCAGCACCAAAAACCGCTACTTTTTCGCTCGGTTTGAGTCTTGCTTTCTGTAGAGCATGAAAGGAGGTTGCCGAAGAGCACATCATGATTGCCGCATGGGCAAAGGGAATTTCCTCTGGGAGAAGCAGGGCATTCCTGGCAGGTACCGCAATATATTCGGCGAATCCTCCGTCGCAGTGCTTGCCGAGCATCATTCCTGTGCGGCAAAATTGTTCCATACCTTTCCTGCAATAGGAGCAATCACCGCAAGTTAACTGGTAGTGGAGGCACACCCGGCTGCCGACCTGGAGATGTTTTACCCGGGATCCTGCTTTTTTGACAATTCCGGCAATTTCGTGTCCCAGGGTCTGGGGTAGGGGGCCGACCGGAGAATTTCCGGCCCGATAATGTACATCCGAATGACAGATACCGGCGGCCTTAACTTCTACCAGCACATCTTTTTCCCCTAAGGATGGTAGAGGGATTTCTTGCATCTCCAGAGGTTCTCCAATCTTGGTCAGACGAATGGCTTTCATAACTGCGCTTTCCTATCCAGCTCTGGTCTTTCCTCCATTAAAGCTTCTTTTAGCTGTTCGATTCTGCTGTCACTAACACCGAAGAGCAACACTTTGCCTTATGCCCCCTGACAGGTCCGATAAAATTCCTCTTATTTGAGGAAATCTGCTAACTGGTCAAAAGAGGGCCTGGACCCTATACCTCAAGCGAGTCATAATAAATCGACCCCTCCAGAGGTTTTCTGGATGTTTGTCAGCGAGTCTTTAGCGGAAGATGAAACTTCATACACTAGGTCGCATGCATAATGACTAATCAGGCATGATTCTCCCTTTATGAGTAATTACTCTGGTTCAATAGCTACTTTAAGCGCATCTGGGCTAGCACTGGCTGTGTTAAATGCCTTTTGCCAATCGGAAAGAGGAAAGATATGCGACACAAGAGGTTCTAAGTTGACAAAGTCTCTTCGAACTAGATCGATAGCTTTGTTCCACGAGGTCCAAAGATGAGATATCTCTCCTTTCACGTCTAGTTCCTTAACGATAATCTTCTGAGTGTCAATTTCTGCAGTTACTCCTCCTCGAATTCCTCCCCCTGAGATGAGAACCCTTCCTCCAGGTCGTGCTATATCAAGGGCTTGAGATACCGCTTGAGAGGATCCGGTGTTTTCCACTACAACATCAAAACCAACTCCTTCTGTGAGTTCCTCTGCTATTTTATTCAAGTCCTCTTTTTCTATGTTAACCACCCTCTCTGCTCCAAAGTCCTTGGCCAAGGGAAGTCTCTTTTGAACATCTCTTTCAGTACCGGTTATCAGAACTGGATATGCTCCTAACGCCTTGGCGATTTGCAGCAGTATAAGACCTCTGGGCCCTGGTCCCAATATTGCTACCGACTCACTTGCTCTCAAATTTATCCTTTCTATGAGACTGTGCACAGCTCCGGCTGTTGGCTCCATCAGTACAGCTTCCTTAAAGGAGGTTTCCTCAGGAATTTTATGAAGATGCTCGCTTGGCCAAACACACCTAGAGCAAAAACCTCCCCCAGTTACATAGTGAGCCCGCTGTTTCATTGGAGGAATATTACAACAAATATTTGTCCTGCCGGTTCTGCAATTTATACATCTGCCACAGTAAAAGACAACTATCTCACATACCACTCTGTCTCCGGGAGAAAATTCGGATACTCTTTGTCCGACCTCTTTTACCGTTCCACTGATCTCATGGCCGGTGACCACTGGCCTGGAGGGATTAGTCAAATTGCTTTTATCCTTACTCTTCCACTTGTGCACATCACTGCCACACACACCACAGTATTTCACTTCCAGAATAACATCATGGGGCGAGTACACATTTTGTCCTATTTTCGGTTCTGCTACTTCTTCCAGTCTATATTCTCCTGAAGGATAGAGAACTAAACCTTCCATTTCACTCCCTCCTTCTGCTTGATAATTTTTCTTATCTATAATTGGGATTAACCGGTAAGGTCCTTCGGTCTTAAGTCTTTCAATTTCTTCCTAAAGGCTTCAACTTCTTCATCGCTGATCGGTTCACTACCTAAAGCTAGTTCTCTTAGCATTGTTTCATTGACAAAGATGGGAGCCTTAAATCGAAGAGCCAAAGCGATGGCATCGCTGGGGCGCGAGTTAACCTGAACATTTTCTCTATTTCTTTGAATGAAGAGACGAGCATAATAGGTATTATTTATTACTTGACTGATAACTACTCTTTGATAAGCGATGAGAGTCTGACCTAGCATCAACCTGGGAAACTGATGCTTACTAACTCTTCCCAGGGAAGATAGGATCGAGGCCTTTGCTTAACCGTGCCAGGAGGGCTTCTTCTTTATCGGACAGAGGGCTTAGGTGCTCAGCAGCGTCGCAGGCCCACCATAGAAGTTCAGCATGAGAGGGAGATACCGCTGAGGTTACTGCCTTTGAAAGCGTAAATCGCAAGGCGAGGGATGCTTCATCAGGATCGTCTACAGGAATATACCAGCACTTGGGCCATCTTTTTTCCTCGCCCTCCTTAACTCTTCTTTTAGCCAGAGCCTTGATCGCCAGTACTCCAGTATTCTTCTCCTGAGCTTTCCTCAAAACTGCAGGCCCCAAATCTATCTGGTGCCAGCAAACCCAATTAAAGGGAAAGAGTATAGTGTCAAAATCGAATTCGTTCAGCAGCGCCAGGGCCACTTCCTCGGAATGGGCGGAAAATCCCAGGTATCTTACAAGTCCCTGCTGTTGAGCCTTCACTAATGTTTCCAGCGCCCCGTTGGGCCCCGTGATCTGAGCCACATCTTCAAGATTTGCGACCGAATGGAGTTGATACAGATCGAAATAGTCTGTTTGCAGCCTTTTTAGAGATTGATGAAGTTCTCTTAGTGATTCCTTGCTTGTGCGCCCATCAGTCTTGCACGCAAGGAACACGGACTTACGATAAGGTTTGAGAGCAGGTCCCAACAACTCTTCAGAATCCGTATAGGAGGGCCCGGTGTCAAAGAAGTTAATCCCCCGGTTCACTGCGCAGGTCACTATCTCACTTACCTTCGAGGCTGTCTCATTTGTGGGTACCAGGCCACCGACCCCAACTACGGAAAGTGCCACGCCAGTTCTTCCTAGTATACGTTGTTCCATTCTATCTAACCTCCATTGGAACTGCCTATATCGACAGCCCTATTATAGTTGAACCTCGATATTTCATGCTCAAGACATATTTTCTTCTTGTGGACAACATAGTGGATTCGGCGATAATTGTCAAATCGAGGAAGAAATTCTTATATCGCTGAAATATTTTGCCGATTGTGGAGTCTTCCAGGGGGCATAAGGAATATAGCCAGGTAGGGCTAGCGTTTTTGACTTATGGGCCACCTGCTCGAGGCTATCGTTTCATTGACTCTAACCTGGAAAGTGCTACAATCAACGGCGACAGGTCAGGTTCCCGTCGAGTAAATCAACAAGTCCATTGGCTAAATTGAGTTCCCAGTTAATACTGAAATATTGCTGGAAGGTTTCCAAATGAACCCCGGAGAGGGAATAAAAAGGAGTGGTAGTATGATTTCTGAAAAAGAGAAAAGAGATAATTGTGATTCAATAAGGTCACTTACGAGTTTGCTTTGCGAGTATACATCAAATCCCTTGGGAGTTGATGTAGCCCAACCCAGATTCTCCTGGGTAATTGAACATTCCGAACGGGGACAATTTCAGTCGGGCTATCGAGTCCTTGTTGCCAGTAGTAAGAAGAATTTGGATAGTGAAAATGGTGACAAGTGGGATAGCGGAAAGGTGGCCTCAGATGAGTCAATGAACGTTGTCTATACGGGAAGCGCTCTGGAGAGCGGAAAAACCTACTACTGGAAAATCTGTGTTTGGGACAAAGAGGAGAACATGAGCCGATGGAGCAAGCTGGCTAGCTTCGAGATGGGCCTACTGAATCCAGACGATTGGAAGGGAAAGTGGATTGAGGGCAAAGGCTATGGAGAATCGACTTGCTTCGACCCCTTTCAAGGAAAGACGACGAAGATACCGTATGGCTATCTTCTCCGGAAAGAGTTTAGTGTTAAAAAGGACATGCTGCGAGCACGAGTCTATGTATCCGGCTTAGGCTATTATGAGCTGCGTATTAATGGTAACAAAATTGGCGATTCTGTCCTTGAGCCTGGCTGGACTGATTACAAGAAACGGGTTCTTTACTCTGCCTATGATGTGAGTAAATATCTGAGAAAAGGTAAGAATGTAATAGGTATTATGCTTGGTAACGGACGATATATCAAGGCATATGGATATGGCTCACCAAGGGCACTGCTCCAACTAAACGTAGAATTTACTGATGCTACCACTGAAAGCGTTGTTACTGATGAGAGCTGGAAAATGGGGCAGAGTCCAATAACTGAAAATAGCATCTACAATGGGGAAGTTTACGATGCAAGGCTTGAAGAATCTGGTTGGGATATTCCGTTTTACGATGATTCTGACTGGGATCAGGCAAGGAAAGCAGAGGGTCCCGGTGGAAAATTAGTCTCACAGGCGAGTTTTCCGCCAATCAAAGTAACCAAAATAATTCAGCCTGTAGAAATTAGCAATCCCAAACCTGGGGTGTACGTTTATGATTTTGGGCAGAATTTTACCGGCTGGGTGAGGCTTTGTCTGAGTGGAACGAGAGGCAGCAAGGTGAACATCAGGTACACCGAGCTATTACGTGAGGACGGAATGCTCAATGCCGTTCCCAACCGTGGGGCAAAGGCAACCGATACTTATATCCTAAAAGGAGAAGGAAAGGAAGTTTATGAGCCGCGTTTTACCTACCACGGCTTTCGTTATGTCGAGGTAACCGGTTTTCCCGGCACCCCTATACTGGAGAGCGTAGAAGGACGTGTTGTCCACTCAGCGGTGGAGCCTACCGGAGCTTTCATCTGTTCTAATCCTCTGATTAACCGTATTCACAAGAATGTTCTCTGGGGGCAATTGAGTAATTTAATGAGCATTCCTACCGACTGTCCGCAGCGTGATGAGCGAATGGGCTGGATGGGTGATGCACAGCTTGTAGCAGAAGAGGCAATTTACAACTTCGATATGGCTGGTTTCTATACCAAGTTCCTTGAGGATATAGGCGATTCTCAAGCTGAAGATGGGAGTGTGCCTGATGTTGTTCCCGCTTATTGGAGTCTTTATCCGGCTGATCCCGTCTGGGGCACTGCCTGCGTAATCATTCCCTGGTATCTCTATCAATATTATGGGGACAGGCGAATCTTACAGAAGTATTACTCTGGTATAAAGAGATGGGTAGACTTTCTTAGCAGTAAGGCAGTGAATCATATCCTCTCTTACGGCAAATACGGAGATTGGTGTCCTCCAGCACATATAAAGCCAGTGGATACTCCCATAGAGCTAACCTCAGCCTGGTATTACTATCACGATGCCCTGATATTATCTAAGATTGCGCGCATTTTAGGAGAATCTGATGAAGCCAAAAAGTACTCTCAGTTATCTAGTAAAATCAAAGAAGCCTTTAATAAGAAATTCTTTAAAGATGACCACTATGCCACTGGCGGTCAAACCTGTAATGTTCTTCCTCTGTTTTTGGATATGGTCCCTGAAGATAAGCAGGAGGCTGTTTTAAAGAATTTAATAGACGATATTGTAGCAGCACGCGGGACTCATCTTAATACAGGTATCGTAGGCACCAGATACATATTGGATGTTTTGACAAAATATGGCCGAGTAGATATTGCCTATGAACTAGCAGTCCAAACTACTTATCCCGGTTGGGGATATATGCTGCGAGAAGGGGCTACCACTCTTTGGGAAAGATGGGAACACCTGGTTGGTGGGGGTATGAACTCTCATAATCACATAATGTTTGGCAGCATCGATGCTTGGTTCTATAAAGTTCTGGCTGGTATCAATATCGATCCTGCTGGTCCTGGTTTCAGGAGGATTATCATTAAGCCTTATCTTGTTGGCGATTTAAATCATGTCAGTGCTAGCCTCAAAACTATCAAGGGTATGGTATCCTCAAACTGGAAGAAGAGTGGGCGCTCATTAGTTCTTGCTGTTACCCTGCCTGTTAACACCGAGGCGAAGGTAAGTGTTCCCAAGTTTGAGCTAGATAACGTTACTATTAAAGAGAGCGGAAAAGTCGTTTGGGAAAGTGGTTCATACATCGAAGGCACAGCAGGAATCACCGACGCAAGGGAGAATGAGGAATATGTGACATTCAGCGTCGGTTCTGGTTCGTACTCCTTCGAGATAGAATGTGAGAAATAATAACTCCACAACAGCGCTGGCTCGTGTGCATAAGGGCCAAAAACCTGACAGAATTCCTATGGATTATTGGGCTGCAGAGGAGGCAATCAAGAAGTTGATGAACTAGTTAGAATGTAGTAGCGAAGAAGAACTCTTAGAGCGCCTCCAGCTTGGATATGGCATCTAGGCATTATCTTCATACGTTTAAACACCGGTAGGCGACCCCGGACAATCTCCGCGCAGGTGTCTCAGCATCTATGCAGTCAGAATTGGTCCTGGTATCAGCAATAGCTCTTGTTTTCAGGGAGTA
>SDBT01005899.1_pt1 | contig 20483 bp, 18 predicted proteins | sample 2277101 | NCBI WGS metagenome assembly SDBT01 (sample SAMN10404973, study PRJNA504765) | marine sediment metagenome | isolation source: marine sediment core GS10_PC15, 103 cmbsf | place: Arctic Ocean: Southern Knipovich Ridge | collected 2010 | reverse complement strand
CTGTAAGGACGACTGAATGATTGAACCGCAATGCCTTCATTTCACGAGATCCTTACGGACAGAAGCTGATTGCCTGTATCCGCGAAAATCCGTGTGAATCCGTGGCTAATAAATCCGGCTTTCCGGCTTTCTGGCTTTCTTTGTGACTTAGTGGCTTCGTGACTTTGTGTTAGGATGCTCTATAACATTTCCTTAAGTCAGCGCCATTCCTCATAGACCCATAGACCCATAGACTCATAGACCCATAGACTCATAGACTTACACAAGGAGGTGTGTGATTTGAAAGACCTCACAAATCTGGCATTAGATACTGCAACACGACTGGGGGCAAGTTATGTGGATATACGCATCATCCGGACCCAGCATGAATCCGTATCTGCCAAGAACGAGAAAGTTTCGGGTATGGGCAGAGCCGAAGATGAAGGTTTTGGCGTGCGTGTAATCGCTGACGGAGCATGGGGTTATGCTTGCAGCAACCTGGTGACAAAATCTGAAATTGAGCGGATCTCTGCTGCGGCTGTGGATACCGCCAGAGCCAGCGCGCTGCTGAAAAAGGCAGACGTCAGCCTCGCGCCAGAAAAATTGCACGAGGACGTCTGGAGATCACCTTTTGAAAAAGATCCATTTGAGGTACCTTTGGAGACAAAGATCGACCTGCTGCTGCGGATCAACGCCGAGATGATGAAAGTGAAAAAGATCAAAGTTGCCACTTCGCGAATACGTTTCGTGCGGGAACTGCAATTTTTCGCCAGCAGCGAGGGAAGCTTCATCGAGCAGGAGATTCTGCGCGGCGGCGCTGGGTACTCCGCAACCGCAGTTGGCAATGGAGATATGCAGGTTCGCTCATTCCCTGACTCGCATGGCGGACAGTTCATGTGCAAGGGCTACGAAGTGGTGGAGGAATGTCCGCTGGTGGAAAACGCTCAGCGAGTGGCGGAGGAAGCGGCGGCATTGCTTACAGCGCCCAAGTGCCCCGAGATGAAGACGGATCTTATATTGGGTGGCTCGCAGTTGGCGCTGCAAATACACGAATCCATCGGACACCCCACTGAGCTTGATAGAGTGCTGGGAACGGAGGCGAACTACGCGGGCACGAGCTTTGTCACTATTGATAAGCTGGGCAAATTACAGTATGGCTCTCCTATCGTCAACATAGTGGCGGATTCCACTGTACCCCACGGCCTCGCCACTGTGGGATACGACGATGAAGGCGTAGAAGCTCAAAAATGGCACATAATAGAGAACGGCGTGTTCGTTGGCTATCTGACATCAAGAGAAACCGCGTCCACTGTTGGAGAGGCTCGCAGTCGAGGCGCTATGCGCGCTGACGGGTGGGAGCGCATACCGCTCATTCGTATGACCAACATGAGCCTCATGCCCGGAGAATGGACGCTGGATGATCTCATTGCCGACACCAAAGATGGTATCTACATGGACACCAATCGCAGTTGGAGCATAGATCAGAAGCGGTTGAATTTCCAGTTCGGCACGGAGATCGCGTGGGAGATCAAGAACGGTAAGAAGACGCGGATTCTGAAAAACGCAGTGTATCAAAGCATGACGCCGGAATTCTGGAACTCATGTGATGCCATCTGTGATCAGGATCACTTCGTCCTCTGGGGACTGGTCAACTGCGGGAAAGGTCAGCCCGGACAGACAGCGGAAATGTCGCACGGAGCGGCTCCGGCCAGATTCAGAAACGTGCAGATCCTTTGAAAGGAGGGATATACGAGATGCTTAGTCAGGATAAGGCAAGAAGCATACTGGACAAAGTGATGGACATCTCTACGGCCGACGAAACGGTGGCCAGTGTGGGCAGCCGCAGGAGTTCTCTGACGCGCTTTGCGGAGAACCATATACATCAAAACGTCTCCGAAGACAATGCTCATCTCTCCGTGACTGCTGTGCTGGGAAAGCGGATGGGCGACGCCAGTACGAATAAGCTGGACGACGAATCTATAAAGAAAACAGTGGCTAACGCCATTGAGATCGCAAAACTCGCTCCGCAGGATGATGAGCTTATGCCCGGATTGGGCCCGCAGGTATATAGCGAGGTACAGGCTTACGATGCGTCTGTAGATGAGTTAGCACCTATGGATCGCGCCCGATTAGTAGCTGAAGCCGTAGAATTGTGCGAAGAGAGCGGATTTCGAGCAGCCGGCGCGTTCTCTGACGGAAGCGGCAGCAGCGCGATGGCTAATTCCAACGGGCTGTTTGCGTTCCATAAGAGTTCCGGTGTGAATTTTAGCGTAACCGCGCAGGGCGACGACAGTACCGGCTGGGCTGGTGGATCATCACATCTAAGAGCCGAGGTCGATCCCACCGCTCTGGGTAAGATCGCCGTAGAAAAGGCGATCATGAGCCGCGAGCCGAGGGCAATCCCTCCCGGTAAATATACAGTTATTCTGGAACCAGCGACCATCAGTGTGATAGTCTTCATGTTTGGCGGTTTTAACGCTCTCGCTGTGGATGAGGGGAGGAGCTTTCTCACCGGCAGAATGGGACAGAAAGTTGTCGGCGATAACATTACACTGGTTAGCGATCCATATCACCCACTCCATCAAGGGAGACCATACGACGGCGATGGCATACCCACCAAGCGCGTTGTTCTCATCGAGAATGGTATCGCTGCGAATCTGGTATACGACCGCCTGACGGCCAAAAAGCAGGGCGTGGAGCCGACAGGACATGGTGGTGGTGGTAGAAACGCATCTGGCGCTTTCCCATCGGGCATCGTCCTTGAAGGCGGTGACGCGACTCTGGAGGATATGATAGCCTCTACTGATAAGGGTATCCTCGTTACCAGATTCTGGTACATGCGCGTGGTTGATCCTATGAAGGTCATAGTCACCGGTATGACACGCGATGGGACGTTCTGGATTGAAAATGGCAAGATCGCATACGGAATAAAGAACTTCAGATTTAATCAGAATGTTATTGATATGCTAAATAACGTGGAAATGATGTCGAAACCGACCCTCGCTGGGGGTATGGTCGTGCCAGCTATGAAAGTGCGGGATTTTAACTTTACCAGTGGGACGGATGCGGTGTGAAAGGTCAAATAACTGCAATCTTCCCGATATAGAGGATGGATGTTTGGGCCGCTTTTGCGGCCCCAACTTGATATTGATAGCGCATTGGGATAGTTTTATTTCTTTTTTTGTTTGACTTTACAAATGAAGTCCTATAAAATAGTTAGTGAAGAGAAATATTCCCCTATTGTTACAAAGACAATCATAGGCTCATAAGAATATTCCCAAATTTGAGTAACAAATGGAATCTCTAGAGAAAGCCTATTACGAAGTAAAATTCGAAAATGCCTTTCTTAAAGCAAAAGGTAATGCGTTTCAGACCTTCTTCAACGAACTAATGGGACGAGCCTATAAAGGTGATTACATGCCCTGTCGTCCTTGGGGTAATCGCGGGGACCGTAAGAATGACGGATTTCTCAAATCTGAACGTCGCTTATTCCAGGTCTATGCTCCCAATAAAATGACGGAAAAAGAAGCCATTGATAAGATTGATGAAGATTTTGAAGGGGCAAAGGACTTTTGGGGGGAACATTTTGACAAATGGGCATTTGTCCACAACGCTCACGACGGTATTCCTCCTCATGTTCAGAAAAAAATGCTTGAATTGGAGGAAGCTAATCCGGGGATAAAATTAGATCTCTGGGGCTTGGAAGAATTGCGCGGTATCTTCCGCCATTTGGTAAAAGAAGATTTGGAGTCATGGTTTGGTTATGCCCCGAATAGTCAAACAAGAGTCAGGATAGGATTTGGGGAACTTCGAGTTATTCTGGAATCCATCCGTTCACAGAAACCCGATTCCAGTGAGCCGGTGGGCCCAGTTCCTCCCAAGAAGATCGAAGCCAACCAACTATCCGACAGCATCGCCATCCTGCTAAAAGAAGGGATGAAAAAATCCTCTCTAGTGGATGACTTTTTCCACAAATGGCATAACCCAATTTTTGGCGAAAGGGTTGCATCAGCTTTTCGCCAAAAATATAAAATGCTCAGTGAAAACATGACGCCCAACGAGGTATTTCATGAATTGCAGACATGGGTGGGTGGCTCGGAGCGTGGAACAGCCGAGCATGAAATGGCCGTTTTGACAGTACTAGCTTATTATTTTGAGAGTTGTGATATTTTTGAGGAGCCGCAGAGCTAATTATAATGATATTGCCATCCAAACATATATCGCAGGAGAAAGCCCTTTTGACTGTTGGGGCAGAATTGCTGAAGCACCTTGATCATCCGAAGACGGTATCGGCTGTCTGGGAAGATATGCGCCATTCGGCATCAGTAAGTTATGACTGGTTTGTCTTAGCGCTTGATCTACTCTACGCTATTGATGCAATCGAAATCCTTGATGGCCTGCTGATGCGGAGGGTCGCGTCATGATTCATCGTATCTACAGTTCTCTTCCCACTTTCAAGGATCTTGAGTTCCATCCAGGCTTGAACGTGCTGCTGGCTGAAAAAACTGAGGGCACTACCAGTAGGCAAACACGCAACCGGACGGGAAAAACCAGCTTGATTGAAACAATACATTTTCTTACTGGGGCAACGGTAGGAAAGAAAACACCATTCAGTGCCAATGAATTAGAAAACTATGTTTTCGGAATGGAATTCGATTTATCGGGAAAAAGGGTAAAGATCGAGCGTCGAAATAGCAGTAGAGCAGGCGTAATTCTAAATGATACACAGACCACGATGACGAACTGGATTCAGGCCCTTGGGCAGGCGATGTTTCGTTTGCAGGATATAGTTGGAAAAGATGGTCGTGGACCAACTTTTCGTTCACTATTCTCCTATTTTGCCCGTCGCGTTGTTAATTCTGCCTTTATTACCCCAGAAAAACAGGCATTCATGCAGGGCACTGGCGACTATCAAATGGCACTGTTGTATCTCTTTGGCTTGGATTGGTGTATTGCCAAAGATTGGCAAGGCGTTCGGAATCGTGAAAGGATCCTTAGCGGACTTAAAAAAGCAGCTAGATCGGGTGCTTTTGGCAATATCATTGGCAGCGCTGCTGAATTGCGAACTCAACTCACTATAGAAGAAGATGACTTAGAAAAACTCAAGGAATGCCGCAAATTGGAGGCGGAAACCGATGAACTCACGCATAGATCGAGTGAATTGGCTAATGAAAATATCATCGATCTTGCTGCTATTCGCGATTTGGAAGCTGTGCTTAAATCAGAAACCCCGCCAGAATTGACTGATCTTGAAGCTGTGTATGAGGAAGCGGGGATTATACTGCCGGGTATAGTGAGAAAACGCTACGAGGATGTTCGCGGTTTTCATGAATCGGTGGTGCGCAACCGCAGAGACTATTTGACGGACGAACTTGAGGCGGCAAGAACGCGTATTGAATCGCGAAATCGGGAAATAGTGCGGTTTGATGAACGCCGTTCCGAAGTTATGGAGATGCTGAGAAGCTATGGCGCACTCGGTAAATCCACAAAATTGCAGGCGGAAATTGGTCGGCTCGAATCGGAAGTGGAAGCATTGCGACAACGTTTTGAATCCGCCGAAAAACTGGAGGGAACGAAAGGTGAGTTGAAGATTGAGCAAAATCGCCTTTTGCAGCGGCTACGGCGTGATTTTACGGAGCAGAAGGAACGACTATCGGAAGCCATCCTGGCTTACAGGCAAACTTCCAAGCAACTCTATGAAGGCGTGGGCAGTATGCTTGTTGAAGAAACTGCAAACGGGCCAACCTTTCGTTTTGAGATTCATGGCTCGCAAAGTGAAGGCATTAGAAATATGCAGATATTCTGTTTCGATATTATGCTGATGCGCTTGTGTGCGCAACGAGGAATCGGTACAGGCTTTCTTATTCATGACAGCCATCTTTTTGATGGCGTAGATGGTCGACAGGTAATCAGTGCGTTGCGTGTTGGGGCAAAGACGGCAGAAGAATTGGGATTTCAATATATCGTCACAATGAATGATGACGATGCTTTCAAAGAAAGGGAAGAGGGATTTGATCTAAATGATTACGTCCTTCCTGTGAAACTTACCGATGCCACAGAAAACGGTGGCTTATTTGGTATTCGATTCGACTGATTGAAGACTCAATCAAGAAATCATCCAACCAAACAATCCACCAGAAGCTCCTTACGTTGCTCTGGTGATTTTATTCGTTTGGTCGCTGAGATCAGAAAAGGCCCTTAGACAGGTTCTTGAAAGGCTACAGGCTCATGAGTCTAGGATTCAAGCAAGTGAACTGAAAATAACTAGTATTAAATAGCAATTACCTAAGACCTGAATGACTGAACCGAGTTGCTTTCTGATTATCTCATTCTCTCTTCGCCGCAATCAGAGCATCTGTAATAAAAGCCTTCTTGGACTCCCCAGACTTTTGAAGCTCACTCTCCGCCTGTTTCCCTAGTGCCGCTCTTTCCTTGTCGCTCAGGTTTGCTTTATAGGATTCTATCTTATTGACATCCTGATCCATTGGTGCTAGGATTGTGTCTGACAATTGGATTAGGTAGAGCCATCAGAAAAAGCACTTCTGAGGAGGTAGACAGAGATGACCGGTAAGATCCTGTTTTTTGTAGAAGAATCGCTAGAAGGGGGATATGAAGCAAGAGCTGACGGCCACTCTATCTACACCGAGGGAGAAACTCTGGAGGAACTAAGACAGTCGGTTGCGGATGCCGTTCGTTGCCACTTCGAGGAAACTGATACGCCGTTGAGGATAGGTCTATCTATGAACATTGAATAATTAATCGGGTAATACTAACTTGCGCTGAAAGACGCCCCCAATCCACGTCATTCTGAGCGAAGCGAAGAATCTCCATGAGGATGACGTTTTCTTGGGAGATTCTTCGCTTCGCTCAGAATGACAAGCGTTGCCCGTTTATTTTCCCCAACTTCATTGGATTATTGGGAAAAATAATAACCTCTAGACAAGGGAGGAGGTTTTGATATGGGAATGAGTTTAGAAGAGATATTGTCGATTCCGGCGGAGAAATTGGGAGAAGCGGGGCCGGTTAAGGTGAGGGTATTGCCTGATCTGGACAGCTTTTACATGGACTTCGCCCGGATTATTGCTGATGAGATCAAAGCGAATAATGCAGCAGGAGAGCCTACCCGGATGATCCTTCCGGTGGGGCCTACTCCGCAGTATCCGATACTTGCAAAAATAAGCAACGAGGAAAAGATAAGCTGGAAGAACGTGCATACGTTCAATATGGACGAGTATCTGGACTGGCAGGGCAGGCCGGTTCCCGTAGATCACCCCATGAGCTTCGAGGGATACATGAGAAAAAACCTCTTCGACCTGCTGGATGATCAGATCCGCATTCCGGAGGATCAAACTCACTACCCGCACCCCTTCCGCATTGACGAAATAAGCGAGAAAATTCAGGAGGTGGGCGGGATCGACTCCTGCTACGGCGGGATCGGCTATCATGGGCATATAGCCTTCAACGAGCCGCATATCTCACGGTGGTACAGCGTTTCAAAAGAGGAATTCAGGAATTCTTTAACGCGGGTGATCCATCTCGCGGATGATACTTTCGTTATAAACAGTTTCTGCGGCGCTGGAGGAAATTCGCAGGCTATACCGCCAATGGCGGTGACTCTGGGGATGAAAGATATTCTCAGTTCGGACAAAATCAGGCTATACTGCGACGGTGGCAACTGGCAAAAGACGGTGTTCAGGATAGCTCTGCTGGGCGAAGTGAGCGTGGAGTATCCTGTGACCTTCATTCAGGAGCATCCAGACGCTATGGTCACTGCCGACGCGTTGACAGCCGAAGCCCCTGCTGCCGCTCCGAAGTGATACCAAACATTTTTCAGTTTTCCGTAGGGGCGAATCTTGTATTCGCCCTTTTCCCCGAACCCTATGCTCATTTCAGAAGAGGGCGAATACAAGATTCGCCCCTACGGAAAACTGTCCGCCCCCAAACCCTTGATGGGGGAAGGCTAGGATGGGGGTGATCCGAAACCATAAATAATGCCTGGCCAAGCAATAGTACTCTGTAAAGTAAGTTCTTTTGATTGAGATGGAGCCTTCTAACTCAGTGCTGAAGCCACTTTTCGGTGGATCGCCTATTTAGCAAAACTTACTTTACAGAGCAGTAGTAGCACAGCATATTTGGTTCTGAAATCTGAGAGAGGAGATGTGGGGAATGGATAAGGTAGGTGTTGGAGTTATTGGCCCCGGATGGGCTGGTGTAGAGCATATAAAGGCGTATATGAATAATCCGAATGCGGAAGTGGTGGCTGTATGCGGCAGGGATGAGGAGAGAACCAGGGTAAAAATGGCGGAAGCCGGTGTGGAGTGTGCAGTATATACCGACTACGCGGAAATGCTCAAGCGGGACGATCTGCATATAGTGTCTATTTGTACTCCCAATGATCTCCATGTAGAGGAAGGAATCATGGCGGCGCAGGCGGGAAAGCACATGCTTCTGGAAAAGCCCATCGCTCTGAATCTGGAAGGCTTGAGAAAAATCAGGGACGCTGTCAGAGAAGCGGGAGTTAAGACCGTTATAGGATTCGTGCTCAGGTGGAACCCTCTGTTTGAGACCCTAAAACCGCTGATAGAGGATGACGCTATAGGCAGGATATTTTTTGGTGAGGTGGACTACTTCCACGGCATAGGCCCGTGGTACAAGCAGTATGAATGGAACGTCAAGAAATCCATCGGCGGCAGCAGCTTCTTGTCCGCCGGATGTCACGCGGTGGACGGTCTGAGATGGTTTATGGGCGAGGAAGCGGTGGAAGTAACAGCATACTCCACCCACAGCAACAACGAAAATTTCAGCCTGTATGAGTATGACCCCACTATGGTCGCCATTATCAAGTTCGAGAACGGGGTAATCGGGAAAGTAGCGTCCTCGATAGACTGTATGCAGCCTTACGTCTTCAACATCAATCTCGTTGGGGATAAAGGGACGATTAAAAATAACCGGTTATACTCCCATAAGATGCCGGGTCAGACGGACTTCGCGACGATCCCGACCATCCTGCCGGACAGTGGCGATGTGACGCATCACCCATATCAAGGGGAGATAGATCATCTGGTTGACTGTGTAATAAATGATAAAAAGTCTTTTGTCGATATTGAGGACGCCATAAAAACACACGAAATCTGTCTGGCAGCGGATATCTCCGCGGCGGAAGGCAGAAGCGTGAAATTGCCATTGCTGGATTGAGATTTCTGGCGAGGAATATATAAGCATAGCTCCATTGTTGTTGTATACGGAGCTATGCTATAATTATGTCTTCAGATAAAGGTGTGCCTGTTTGTCATGAAATTCGACAAAAGCAGAAGAGAATTCATCAAGAAATCAGTAGGAGCGGGACTGGGCATCTATGGTGTAACACAATTCTCAGACCCGTTCACCGGCGTTGCTGAAGCTCGGAACCACGAATCCAGAGTTGTGATCGCCAGGGATAGGGACGTTATAGATGGCGATTTCGCTGTGGATCAAAACATTATTCGCAAGATGCTGGATGATGCTGTCGCTAAACTGGCAGACACAGGTTCTGCATCAGCCGCGTGGAAGAGATATTTCCGCTCTGATGATATTGTGGGCATCAAAGTCAACACTCTCTCCGGCAGGTGGATGTCCTCCCACCCCGAATTGATAGCTGCCATTGTGGAGGGCCTCAAATCGGCCGGAGTAAAGACGAAGAATATACTGATCTGGGATAAAGACGATAGGGAACTGGCAAAGGCTGGTTTCAGGATAAACAGAAGATCGTCGAATGATCCCAAATGCTACGGAACGTACCCTCATGTGGGATATGAAGATGATTTGACCATATATGGCAGCGTCGGAAGCCGTTTGACCAGGATAATATCCCGCTGCACGGCTTTCGTGAACGTACCAGTGCTGAAGCATCACACTATGGCTGGCGTTACTTTGAGCCTGAAAAGCTGGTTCGGGGCTATCCACAACCCGAACAAATATCATTTTGACATAAATAATAAAGCGAGAATGGTGGCTGTCTGCGATTACGTACCAGACTTAAACTTCATGCTTTTTTCGCCATCGACTCTCGGAAAGAGACAGCCGCTTATTATCTGCGACGGGTTAATGTCTCAATACGATATGGGCCCCGGATATAAGCCACACATGACGTGGAACTACGGCGGTTTGATTGTTGCGACAGATCCGGTGGCTCTGGATCGTACAGGGGCGCAAATTCTAGAGGATAAGCGCGCTGAAGTCGGAATAAAATCGCTGTCAGAAATGGGTCGCGAACCTGAATATATTTCCATTGCCGCGGACAAAAAGCACAATCTGGGGACAAATGACCCGTCAAAGATACAATTGATCCACGCAGGCAATCTGGCACCTGATAAATAGGGGGTGTCCACTTATGAAATTCAACAGAAGAGAATTTATCAAGAGCCTTGCAGCAACTGGCGTGTGCGCAGGGCTTCTATCCAGCGATGGTGTCATCATTCGACCGGAGACGCAGTTGCTTGCCAGCGTTCCTTCGGACAATACGTCGCCGCCGCCGGTTGATGCGGAAAAAATCTTCTTCGTAAAAGAAGCCATGTTCTACGAAAAACTGCATGAGAATGAGATCAGGTGCAAGCTCTGTCCCAAAGAATGCGAAATAGGCGATAGCGAAAGAGGCTGGTGCGGCGTCAGGGAAAACAGGGATGGCGTCTACTATACACTGGTCTACGGCAACCCGTGCGCAGCCCGTCCTGACCCTATTGAGAAGAAGCCATTTTTCCACTTCCTGCCGGGGTCGTGGGCCTTTTCATTCTCCACGGCGGGATGTAATCTGAACTGCAAGTTCTGTCAAAACTGGGCTATTTCCCAATCGCGACCGGAAGAGACTGACAACGTTCGAATGCCGCCGGCGGACGTGGTGGCAAACGCGAAGGACACCAATTGCAGATCTATCGCATATACTTATGCCGAACCAACCGTCTTCTATGAATATATGCTGGATACGGCAAAATTTGGGCGGAAGGCAGGTATCAAGAGCGTGGTTGTATCGGCAGGACTCATAAATCCTGAGCCGATGAAACTGCTCTGCGAGCATGTAGATGCTATCAAAATCGATCTGAAATCGCTCCGCAACAAGTTTTATAACGATATATGCAGTGGCGAGTTGCAGCCTGTTCTGGATGCGCTGAAGATTGTGAGGGATTCCGGCGTGTGGTATGAGATTGTCTATCTCGTAATAACATCATTGAACGACAGCGATGAGGAATTGAGAGATACATCGCGATGGATATATGATAATCTGGGTCCCGATGTTCCCGTGCATTTTTCACGTTTTTATCCCAAATACCAGCTCAGAAACCTTCGACCAACAGACCCGGAAAGATTAACCACTGCCCGGGATATGGCGATGGATATAGGACTGAATTACGTCTACATCGGCAATGTACCTGGCGATCCGAGTGAGAGCACTTACTGCCCCAAATGCGGAAAGATGCTCATCAACCGGGTGGGCTATCGCATCCGGCAGAATTACCTGATAAATGGTGAGTGCAAGTGGTGCAACGAGAAGATACCGGGTGTCTGGAATGATGATGTGTAGGAATGGCTGATAAAGTAATAATCTTGGGAGCGGGACTGGCAGGGCTAAGTGCTGCATATCATCTGGATGTAGACTATGAAATCTACGAGAAGGAATCGGAAGTTGGTGGCTTGTGCCGCTCAAGGCGCGTAAATGGCTTCGTGTTCGACTACGCTGTCCACGCCCTGTATACCAGCAATGAATACGCAACAGTTCTGATAAAGAAGCTTCTCTCCGGGAATCTTTTGTCGCAAGCACGAAGCTCATGGATATACTCCAAAGGCGTCCTCACACCGTATCCGTTTCAAGCAAATACCTTCGGTTTGCCCGTTGACGTTATCAAAGAGTGCGTTCTGGGATTCATTGAGGCGCAGCATTCCAACGGGCGACGCGCGGCGAACTTTGAGGACTGGATCTACGCCACTTTTGGGATGGGAATAGCCCGACATTTCATGATCCCGTTCAACAGAAAGCTGTGGGCGACCGATCTTAAAGATATGAGCGCGGGATGGATAGAAGGCCGCGTGCCTCAACCCACTATAGAGGAAGTATTGGACGGCACTCTGCGCGGACAAACGCAGGAATTCGGAGAGAACGCGCAGTTCTGGTACCCACAAAATGGAGGCATGGGAGCGCTGCCCAGAGCCTTCCTTCCGCACGTCAAAAATATACATCTCAATCAGGAAGCGGTGACTGTCTGTCCTGATCTACGACATATTACACTGGCAAACGGTCGTTCTCAGAGATACGATAAGCTGATTTCATCCTTGCCTCTGACCAGACTTGTGGATATAATAGATTCAGTTCCCAGCAGGATCAAGGAAGCTGCTCATGGACTGAAATACAACACAATATACGCAGCAAATATCGGCGTGAACAGAGCCAATATCTCTGACGCTCACTGGATTTACTTCCCTGAGAAAGAATTTATATTCCACAGGATCAGCTTTCCCATGAATTTCTCCCCCTCTATGGCGCCGGAAGGCGCAAGCTCCATTACGGCGGAAATATCGGCCTCCCCGAGTGATGAAGAGATGAATGAGAGCGGACTGATTCAGAAAATAATAAGCGATCTGACACGGGCACATGTTCTACAAGAAGAAGATGAGATATTGGCAACAGATATGATAAAGCTGGAACCAGCGTATATTATCTATGACCACTCTCACGCTCAGAATGTTGGTATCATCCACGAGTTTCTGAGAGAGCGGGACATCTATCCTTGTGGACGGTTCGGAATGTGGGAATACTACAATATGGATCATGCGATCCTGAGCGGGAAGACAGCAGCCGAAAGCTGTTCTGGGGGCGCAGGCATCCTGCCTGCAAGCTGAGGATAATGCAGGCAAGATGCCTGCGTTCCCAGAGTAGTATTGGAAAACAAGTCAGAAACCATTGATACGAAAGGAGATTGACCACCTGTAGGTCACGGCATGGCGTGATATTATAAGAGCATACAATAACGAAAGCTCAAATATACTTCTCTAACTCAATTAATGAGAGGAGCTTGATGAATGAGTCGATACATCGGATGTTTCACTGTGATATGTATATTAACTTCATTGATGGCAGGTCTCGTCTTTGCTGAAGAGCAGGAGAAGCCAAAGGAACCGGCGGCGGCGATAGTGAATGGCGAACGCATCCTCTTGTCTACTCTGGATAAGGAGATGCAGGTTGTGATGGCAAGGAACCCGGACCTTCGCTCTAAAGAGAATATAGCCGCCCTCCGCGAGGCGCGGAAAGAAGCTCTGGACTATCTGGTCAACCAGGAACTTATAGTTCAGGAAGGAAAAAAGGCAGGGCTGGTTCCCAAAGATGCTGAAGTTGATGCAGAAGTTGCCAAGATAAAACAGCGATTCCCAACGGAGGATGCGTTTACTCAAGTGCTGAAGCAGCAAGGATTGACGGAAAAGGTGCTGAGCGGATTGATAGAGCGCGGAATGATAGCAAAAAAGGTGCTCGACACAAAGATAAAGCCAACGGCAAAACCTGTAACAGATAAGGATATAGCAGATTACTACGAGGGACACAAAGAGGAATTTGTCGAACCTGAAAAGGCGAGTGCGCGCCATATTCTGTTCAAGCTTTCGCCTGATTCCAGTGACGAAGAAAAAACTGAGGCAAAGGAAAAGCTACAGGGCATACTCAAGGAAGCCAGGGGCGGAGCGGATTTCGCTGAGCTGGCGAAGCAACATTCCGAGTGTCCTAGTGCGCCACAAGGAGGCGATCTGGGTTATTTCGGCCGTGGTCAAATGGTAAAACCGTTTGAGGATGTGGTTTTCAGCTCAGAGCCGGATCAGATCAGCGATATAGTGGAAACACAGTTCGGTTACCACATAATCCTCGTTGAGGATAGAAAACCGGAAAAGCCGCTGGCGCTTGAAAATGTAAGTGGACGGATAAAAGAGATGCTGGGGGAGAAGGAATCTAATATCGCACTGGAAAAATGGTTGAAGCCTGTAAGGGAAAAGGCCACTATTAAAATAATCGGGTAACTCGTGCATGGTCATGATCCAGATAGCCCTGGAATCTTCAGGTGTGGGTATATTGTCAAAAACAATATACCCACACCTACGTCAGCCATATAGCCATTTGTATGTCTGATCATCCCATCCCAGCCTTCCCCTGCCAAATTCCCAAATGCAGACAGTTTTGAGGATGTTCAATCTTATCGCGCAGAAAACTCTTTGATTGACTTCATCTCTGGATTATGATAACTTGTATAGGTAATCTGAAAGTTTTCATTCAGAGCAGATTTTGGGGAACATTTTGGCATTTTGGGTGTTTTTATTAGCGGGGATATTGCTGGCGAATTCAAATTTAAAATGCTTGAAAGGCCGATATACTTGGGAAGGAACTAAGATTTATGAAATATTTGGTGACAGGAGCAGCCGGCTTCATTGGCTCGCAAATAACAAAAGCCCTTCTGGAGCGCGGCGACGAGGTGATAGGGCTTGACTGCTTCCTGAACTATTATCCTCGAGATATAAAAGAGGACAGAATTAAGCCTTTGATGGACTACAGGAACATGGAATTTATCGAGGATAATATACTCAGCGCCGACCTGCGGGATTTGGTAGATCGAGCCGACGTTGTCATCCATGAAGCCGCACAGCCGGGAGTCCGATCCGGCTGGGACGACAGTTTTAAGAGCTACAGCAGAAACAACATAGAAGCGACCCAGAGATTGCTTGAAGCAGTAAAGAATGCAGGGACAAAGAAATTCATCTACGCGTCATCGTCCTCTGTCTATGGCAATGCTGAGGAAATTCCGACGACGGAGAATTCCCCAACGAAACCCATCAGCCCCTATGCCGTAACCAAGTTGGCAGGCGAGCATCTGTGCCATATCTACTGGGAGAATTTTAATGTACCCATCGTAATACTCAGGCATTTTACAGTCTTTGGCCCGAAGCCCAGGCCGGATATGGCTCACACCATATTCTCCATAGCGATATTTTCAGGCAAGCAGATACAGATGTTCGGCGATGGCGAGCAATCCAGAGGGTTTACATACGTCTCCGACATAGTTGATGCCACTCTCAGCGCCGCGAATGGTAAGATCGTAAATGAGACTTTCAATATCGGCGGCGGCGTAACGGCTACTATGAACGAGATGATCAGGATTCTGGAAGAGATCATCGGCAAGAAAGCAATAGTGAAATACGTGGAAAGCTGGAAGGGCGACGCGAGGCATACTTACCCGGATATATCCAGGGCGGAGAGGCTGTTAAATTATAAACCTAAAGTGGGCTTGAGAGAAGGACTGGTCGAGGTAGTTCGATCAGTAAAAGAGTTTTATAAGCTTTAGCTCTGCATAGCTGGGAGCGCAGGCATCTTGCCTGCAACATTAGGAAAATGCAGGCAAGATGCCTGCGCTCCCAGAACGGAGGAACTCCTTTGAGCAAGATTCGATTAGCGATTGTTGGCTGCGGTGTTATGGGGACGCGACATCTGGCGGGATTGGTGGAATTGGACAGAGCCGGGTTGAGTGATTTTGAGCTTGTGGCCGCGTGCGATCCTATTCGTGAAAGAGCGCAAACGCTGGCGAATACCGCTAAAGAACAGCTTGGTAAAGAATTGTCAGTTGTGGAGAGGTTGGAAGACCTGGCGGCTGCCGGTGTTCAAGCCATAGATGCGACTACAGTTCCGTGGAATCATCATACAATAGCCATCGAGGCATTACAGCGCGGCTGGCATGTTATGGTGGAAAAGCCCCTGGGATTGACGATACGAGCCTGCAAAATCATGATGGAAGCCGCCGATGGCTCCCAGAGCGTTTTGAGCGCCGCCGAAAATTTCCATTATGATCCCATGAACCGCATAGCGAGAGAACTAATCAAAGCGGAAGCCATCGGCAAGCCGCGCCTTATGATACACAACAGCGTCGGCGGCGGGAACAGGATCATCGTCACGCCCTGGCGGCATTATAAGCGCGGAGGCGGTCCCATACTGGATGTTGGTGTCCATCGCGCCTATGTTACCGAGTATTTGATGGGTGAGGTTGAGACTGTCTACGCTCAGGCGCGCTTGCATGAAAATATCCGTGGAAGTCAAGAAGAAGAGATCAAACCAGACGCGGAGGACGCCGTTTACGGCACACTTGTTTTCAGCAGCGGCGCTGCCGGGCAATTCATAGAGGATCATGCCGGGCACGGTCAGGGCCTGCGGCAAAGGATAATTTACGGCTCAAAGGGATCGCTCAATCTACCCGGTGACAGGTCAGGCCAGCCTATAAGTTTGACGCTGGACGGTAACAAAACCATCAACGACGAAAAAATTCTTGATTTCATCCCGGATTTCCGTCTCGATAGTGTCACCGCTGCGCTCTTTGACGGCGACCGGATATGGCATTATCAGTTCCCATTTCCAGAGATCGACCGAAAGCTGCTGGCAATCGAGTATTTTGACTTCTCTGAATCCATATTAAATAATCGGCAACCGGAAGTTGATCTGATGGCAGCGGCGCGCTCTGTCGGCCTGCCCTATGCTATGCTTGAATCCAGCCAGCTTGGACGCCCGGTTACAATGGAAGAAATAATGGAAGAGAAAATCAGCGTCTATCAGGATGAGATCAACAGGGAAATTGGCCTGTCTGAATAGCCAGACGAAAACAACCGCAGAGACACAGAGAACGCAGAGAGAAAAGAGGGAAAGGCTAAAACTCTCTATATCTTTTTTCTCTGTGATCTCTGCGCCTCTGCGGTGAGGGATCTGACAGTATCCCCAAACCGAAGGAAGGAAACACAATGAAGATCGCCTATGGAACTTATGCCACGCCCACTATGCCGCTGGAAAAGGCGCTGCAAATGATAGCAGATATTGGCTACGATGGTGTGGAATTGTGCATCAGCCCGAAGCATAATTCCATGCCGGATGATCTGGATTCAGCAACTCGACAAAAACTGAAGGAAAAGATATCCGAACTCAATCTGGGAGTGCCTTCGCTCTTCATGCTTGGGCATGTGCTGACTGAAGATAAAGAAGCTCACAAAAAGCGGCTTGATCTAATGAAACAGGTTATGCAGCTTGCCAGGGATCTGGACATGGGAGATTCTCCGGTGATCAGCACGGGCATCGGAGGGAGAACTGCCATTTGGGAGACTCACCGTGATCTCCTGCTCCAACTGCTGGAGGACTATGCGAAACTGGCTTTGAGTGAGGGATTTATTCTGGCCGTCGAGGCGCACTGCAATGCTATGATAGACAGGACAGAGCGCGCTGTCTGGCTGATGGAAGCGGTGAATAATCCACTCATCAGGCTGCATTTTGACATTGTCCATTTCTATCTGGCGAAAGATCCCATAACGGAGACGGTTAAGAAGCTGGTGCCCTATACCGCCCACACGCACGTCACCGACGCGGAAATACTGGAAGATGGGTTTAAGCTAGTGCCGCTGGGGCGGGGCGAGCTTGACTGCGTTGAGTACGTCAAAGCCATGCACGAGGCTGGCTGGGATGATTTCATCACTGTGGAGGTCAGCACTATGGTCTGGTCGCAAGAGGACTACGATCCATTCGCGGTGGCGGCGCTCTCCTACAGCACCTTAAACAGCGCGTTCAAAGAGGCTGGCGTCCCACGCACCTGAGGTAACAGTCCGACACTCACAGGGGGCTAGACTGCGGAGAGTGCTGTCAAAAGCCTCAATGCTGTGTCTCGCATTCGGACGCCGGTTTCGGGAACACATTTGCTGGATCGGGCAAGCCATGTCTCGTAGCTCGTCTGTGTACCTTCTGTAAACGCCCTTGCTGTGGGAACGTAGCCTACCCAACCGTTTCCGAGTTCCACAACGAACGTATATTTGAAGGGCGAAGCTTTCTTTATCTCCAGCCCTATCTCGACAAATATCTCGCCGGGAAGCGCCACTATTGCCAGATCGTTGATTGCGAGCACCTGTATCTCGGCTTTCATCGTGTCCGGCATCTTGCTGACGTGTATGCGCTCTCTGGCGAGTACCTGCTCTCTGGCGGACGCATCTGAAGTTCCCCTGACAATTTCCTCAGACTCCGCCAGTTCCTCATCAGAGACCTGCCTCAGAGCCACGTCAATTATCTCTCGGGCAGTTGCGATACTGCAATCAGAGGTGAATGACATCCTCTCCGAAACTCTGAAGGCTTCGGCGGCAAGCATTTCAGCAACGTGCTTCGCGTGCTCGTAGGGCTTCGTGCTGGTAGTACGATTGTTCACATCTACGTTGTTTATATCCCCGCAGCATCCATTGCCCAGAAGGGATACGAATCTTTCTCCCCGAAACCTCTGAATGGCATCTGCGAAGAATGCGAAGTAGTCAGCAGAGATGGTCGCGCCGCTTCCACCGCCTACATAATGCAAGGCGAAATTCGTGAACATGGCGATGGTTTTGCCATCTGTATCCACCAGTCTGATGCCCCCCACATCGGGATCTATAGGTCCCGCAGGTCTGATAATATCAGGATTTTTGTAGCCCGGATTCATTCTGACAGTTCCATCCTTCATCCAGTACCTACGGTTAAAGGTCAGCCCCGACTCATGCCCAACTCCTACGCCTATCTGCGCCTCTTTTAGTCTCCCACAGGCGAGTTTTACGCTGTCCGCGATCCGTGAGACCAGGAATTCCAGATACGACTCGTTTTTCTCTGTAGAGAACACAGAGGCAACCGCTGGCCCTGTATGAGTGTGGGTTGCGCCTATCATAACATTTTGCTGTGGGATGGCGCACTGCTCCTCGATAAGCTCTTTGGCTATGTTCACATACTCGCTTTCCAGAACTATAACGTCGCACACGACCAGCGCTATCTGAGTTTCCCCGTTGTCCAGAACTATGGCTTTTGAGTGCAATTCATCGTGAATATCAACCGCTATTCTGTCAGTAAACCCGCCGGGCATGGATATACCAAGCGGCGGGGTTATATTGCTCATCGCTGCTCCTGCCTTTAGCATTGTCTATCCTCCCTCATGTCAAATGTCCATCTTTCTGTCAAGAAAAGCGATAACACCTGTCCCGGTTGCCACTGATTACCCCACTTAACCCTGAAGAACCAGAAAAGATAATACCAAACCTGACTTCACTGGTCAAGACATTTGTGTGGGCATAGACGTTGGCATGAGGTATCCACGGGCTGATTCTAACGGGTCTTAGGAATGGAATACTGCAGTTCGCACTTGGTAGACAGAGCGATATGTGGTATAATATTTAAGTATACGGTGTGGCATTATTCCCACTCGTTTGCCAATGGCGCTAGAGCAAGATCACCCCAAAGAGGGTTAGCAGAAGAGGAATGCTGGGATGAGTACAGAAGAATACCTCGAATTAGCTAGGAATATATGAGAATTGTTGTGTGTCAGACAGTATGTCCGCAATTCCAGCGTGTTCTGAGATACTATACGAGGTATTTCTATTCAGCAACAACGGCTAGCAGTAAGGAATCAGGGCCGGTGCTGATCTCTTGAGAAGGTATACAAGTTGAGAAGTTGCAGAGCAGCGTTAATCATGTCATTTATATGCCCTGGTCTGGGGCAGATATACAAACGCGAGATACTGAAGGGCATCAGCTTCATCATGATATGCGCCTTGCTGGTGGTATCTCTCTTCTTCCTTTTCCCGCCTCCACCTTTTCTGTATTTCTTCGGTCTTTCTATACTGGCGCTTATGTGGCTTGTGGGCATGGTTGATGCGTATATAGACTATGAATTCCTTATGGGAAAAGAACGATGGATGATCTGGCAAAAGCTGCTGTCTATCCTGCCTGTTGCCTTAATTTCTGTTGCTGTTGTCGCACTCATAATGTTGTGGATGCAGGACTTTTCAGCGACAAACGAGCGTCTGGTAGCCAGCGCAAGACTTAAAACACCTCCGGGTATTCACAGCTTGACCGATAGCACTGGCGATACTGAAATCAGTGCCCAGCCCGGCAACTCAGAATTTTACTCTGTCCAGGTGGCTTCCTTCAGAGAGCTGGAAAGAGCGGAGAAAGCATACTGGGATCTGCGGTTCAAGGGATATACAGTCGCGATAGAGCAGTCAGCATCAGGAGACGAAACCTGGCATCGCGTTTTAGTCGGTAGGTTCTCCAGTGAGCAGGACGCAACTGCGTTTACAGAGACATTACACGAGCGAGAGGGGTTCTCCGGTATAGTAGTCCATCGTCGATCTGCTGAAAAGAAGCCAACCAATCTGCCCTGATGAGCCGATGTGGTTCTTCAGCTTCCTGGAGAAAGAGAGAGCTTTCCTGACCAAACGGGATATCCGCTGTCTCATTGTGCAATTGAAACGCTCTATGTGATGCTTTCCCTTTAACCACACAAGGATAATCACGTTCGGGATTCCTGTCAACTCTAATCTCATAGCATTACATGTAGCACACTACCGTTTATTATCAGGTGGTGGGCCAAAGCGGAAGAAGCCGTTCCCACCTGTGCCAGCGTATAGCCTTGAAGAATTCACAGGGTCAACTACAAGGGTACTGACTCGGTGTATGGTCAGACCGGTAT
>SDBT01005898.1_pt1 | contig 20486 bp, 25 predicted proteins | sample 2277101 | NCBI WGS metagenome assembly SDBT01 (sample SAMN10404973, study PRJNA504765) | marine sediment metagenome | isolation source: marine sediment core GS10_PC15, 103 cmbsf | place: Arctic Ocean: Southern Knipovich Ridge | collected 2010 | reverse complement strand
TTATCAATGTCATGTCCGGCCCAAACCACCAACATATTAGGCCCAACTTCAGAAATCAAATTGTTAAAGACATTGACTCTCTTTTGTACTGTTGCTTGATTATGAAATGCAGAATCAGGATTCTCATCACCAATCTTGATAATTAACATCCGGTTAATTAAAGAATCAATAGTCACAAAATCTAATGCTTTTAAGGATCTTGCATAAGCCAAATCAGTTAAGGTTGCCTCTACATCTGACTCTCCGTAAGGCTCAGTATCTACTCCACCATGCTTAATATGAATAAGTAATCTAGGATCTAGAGTATGTTTACGTTTCTTCTTAAGATCGTTTAGAACTTCTTTAGAAAACGTCTCCGAAATTACCTTTTTTACTACAGGATCTTTTGCATTTGTAATAGCACTAATTTTCTTACTATCTGGAATCCAATTATATAATTCAGCAATCCCTAACAATTCAGGGACTACTTCGATTTCATCGGAAGGCATAGCATTAATGACGATAGGTAAATTAAAAGATTTATTTCCTAAAGTAGGAACCTTAATTTTTACCCATTTTGTCCGTAAAAAGACATCGCCTTCTACCATTGCTTGTCGAGCACCTCTACGAATTAATTGTCTTAATCCACGAGAACCAGTGATAGCTGACATCTCATCGGAAGTATTTACATTTTCTTGCCAGAAAGTTAATAATGTCAATAGATCTTCAGCGACCGCTTCTCTGGGTCTACGACCTTGCTTAGCGGCCCTGACTTTAAAACTACCAGCCTGAGAAACTAATGATGCTTTTTTCTTAATCGCATTGTTGATAATACCTTCTTTTTTTGCGATCTCTCGAAACAGGGCTATCTTTTTATTACGTTTAAGATCTTTAGTTTTGTTTAAATCAGGTACACTATCTTGTAAATACAAGTCGGCACGTGTTGGTGCTCTTTTAATTGCTGCAGCTAACGCAACTACTCGACCTTGAGAGTCAAGATCCGCAGCTATAAATACATCGTTCCCGTCTTTGCCAGTAATCTTTCCTACACCTTTTTCTCGAATAGAGATTTGCAATGCTTCTCTATTAGGAAAGACTTCTTCCAAAGACAAAGGTGTATCACCTTCTGCATACTTTTTTAACTCAGTAGGAGCAACGTCATTTATAATACTCTGTTCTAAATTCTGGTCTTCCACGTTAAATCACTCCTGTTAAACGCCGAACTTACCTTTGGGCAAAAAAGATTTCTTAGTAGCAGCAGTTTTAATCTTATCAATCTTCATATTATGACATTCGGTACACACGTATTTACGTGGTTCTCCAACTTTACCTCCTGGATATAAAAACGGTGTCGAATCTTTGCTTGCTTTTTCTTGTTTACAAAATGTACATTTATAACTTTGTCTCATTATACTACCTCACATTCTGATAATCATACCATAGGCAACTGGGTCATCAGAATTAATTTTCCCTAGTTCCTCTACAGTATATTTTCTTAAACCATGACACGCATATAAAAATGCAGAAAACAAATCCTTCTTATTCTCTAATTTTTTAGGATCACCTGGCATTTGATATCTAACTGAGTTCCCTGAAGGCGTAGGATTAGCTTGTATTCTTAAAAGCTGATTCTTTAATGTTTGTACTCCTCGGTAACCAACTGCTAATATATTATCTGGATCATCCCTTACCATAGGTGATAAATACTGACCAATGTACAATCGTGATGCTTCCATCTGCGCACGGCTAAATCCAACTAATTCTTGGTTTATCTGATCACTTGTCCACAGTAATTCTAGACCAGACCAATTCTCTGCCTCAGCAGCAAGATGTTTATATTCATCATCTTTAGGATCAAATATTTTTTGAGGCATCACCCATTTAGGATCTGGAGTTCCATCATCTAGCTGGTTAGGTACTGGATGCGCTAATTCATCTCTGACTACTGTTCCTCCACCTCTAGCATCAATTGTAATACCAGGTACATGATGCATCGTAACAATATTATATCTTTTACGCAAGTCTCTGATAGTATCTGATACCGCTTTAATGGTCATCTTTTGATGTTGTTCTGCCCATATAACATTAGCCCAAGTGCTGGGTCCTGAATCCGATTTTAACTCGTACTCCTGATTAGTTTTAAACAAGTTGGCATTCCCATAACCCAATCGTATAACTACAAACGCAGAAAAATCAGAAGTTCTGGCCACATCCACACCTAGAAAACAAGGATCAGCACATTTATATATAACTGGAGGTGTATATCTACGTCCAGTTTCATCCATCATCCAGCCACGAGCACGTTCTTCTTCAATCGTATATATCGGACCTGTAGCTTTTTCAACTAATTTTGGTGAATAAACACTCCCAGAAGCATAGATAAATACATTACGTTGTTCAGCAGCCCATGTCTCAAAATCAACTAATCCCTTATCTAAGTCTCCTTCCAATTGTTTCTTGTTCACTGGGTAAGTATAAATATATTCTTTTTGATCTCGGGCATCCCATTTGATAGTCTTCCTCGGAGTCGCACCTGGATAATGAACCTTATAGTTACCTATAATTGTAGGGATCAATAGATCTGTATAATCAAAACGAGTATAAGCTCCAGAAAAATCAGCCATAGTTCTACCATGTTCGTTCTGCAACCTATCATAGTATTCCCAATCTCCTGCCATCATAGTCTTATGAATATCATACTCAGTTTCAGCTTGACTTCGAATCGATTGAATCTGAGGATACCAATCTCTATATGTATAATCTATGGTACCAATATAAAAAACCTGGTTACCCTCTGAACCCAAAGCAGGATTTTCAAAATCAGTACCAACATTCAAGAACGGTAAATAAGTCTTTTGAATCGCTGTTCCATCAAACGTATTGCGTTCATCAATCACTAAGATATTAGCACGTAATCCCAACACAGATTCATCATTATTTGTCGGAATAGTAAACACAGAAGAATGTGTCTTAAAATCCATTGACCACATATCTGGTTCTCTACGAATAACTCGTGGTCCTGTACTACTTGATGCTGATATCCATTTACCCGGAAGTTTCTGACTTTTTAACTGTCCTCGTATCAATCGTTCGGAGTCCTTGAGAACCATTTTTCCGCCCCGGAATCTACTAGCGGAAGCAACTAATGTACTGATACTTCCATACAAAGAAGCCTTTACAGGCGGAAATACGGACCCAATCGTAAACGTTTTAGATGTACCACGAGAACAAACTAATGTATTTTCACGATAACCGATCCAACCTGTTTCCAACATATAGGATTCATGCGGAGGTATGACAATACCATACAGGGCTCTGAGACTATGAGTAGGATGTCTACGTAAAAACGCCACTAGCCTACCGTATAAACGAAAATCTAAATCTACTTCCGCTCGAAGTGATGTTAATTTAGTCTTCATCTAGATCAGTATATTGTTCTTGTATATAATCTGCATCAACTAATTCCTCAGGAACATCTTCAGATTCTACTATATCTGCAGTATGAAATTTAGCTTCTTTATCTAAAGGTTCTAAACCACTTCCATACACGTTATATGCTTGAACACAAGCTTGTTCTATTTCCTCGGGAGTAAATCCACCTAACAATTTATAAGTTTCACCACATTTACAGGTAAAATTAACAGGACGATTTCTAGTTTTATGCCAAAGTTCCCAGTCATTTAACTGAGGAGTGCCGTCCGGCCTAGTATTTTGTAACTGCCAAAACGTTTGTAATAAATCTCGTAAAGCATCGATTCGTTCGTACTCTTCCCACACCTCACCATATTGTTCCATATGACGTATTAAGCTGCCGACATCTGTCTTGTGACCATCTTGTTGCTTCTTCATTAACAACGAAGGTGAAATTTCTAATACCTTCATTAGCTCGTCGGTTTGCTTATTTAATGACTCTTTAATCTTACTTACATCTTGGAGTTTCCTACCCTGTGCCGTTAGGAATTCCGTAGACAACATTCGGCTTTTAACAACTGTTTCAGCTAACTCTTCGACCTTTGGAGCATATACCTGATTTTCTAGATGAGGATATTTCTGCACTAAATGTTCAATATATTCCGCTTTCATATCCATTGCCTGATCCAAACTAATTGGAGGCAACTCTTGTTCTGTTAACTTAGTAGGAGTCCTATTGGGACCTTTAGATATTGCAATAGCATTAGATGCTCTAGTTCCTACTCCCAATTCTAAATCAAACCCTGAAAGTTGTTTAACGCGCTTGAAAAAGTCCGATGAAATTCTAGGCCAAGGATCACCTGATAATTTTGTTCCGTTAAACGCAGCGAGTATTACTGCGGTGGCTTGCTCAGAAGGATTCTCTAAGCCTTTTCGAGTAGTCCCTAACCACCAAATTAACTGATCCAACCATTTATGATATTCTTTATGAGTTCCTATACAAAAACGATTCTCCGCATCAAATTCACCTACAGGTACTCGATCACTTACTCTATATCTTTTTAAAGGATGATTAATGCTCATTTAATCTAACCACGCAGTCATACGCATTCGGTGAATATACGCAGTTCCTCCTTCGTCATCTATTTGTAATCCTAGATCTACTAAAGCTTCTAGCGAATCTACATTCGCTGGCATGCGTCCACGTCGTTTACACCGCAGGACCTTTAAAGCCTTGTTTCTAATTGTATTTCTAATAGCTGCATCTTTCTTTTTAAACTTAGTTGTATCCAGTCGTTTATCCTCATATAATGCTAAAACAACCTCAGCAACTACATCTTCTGCCAAGTGTACATCACCGGAATACTTTGCGGCTATCTTTTTAATGATTGGTAAATACTCTAAGATTTCTTCCCAATCCATTCCATGCGTCCTCAACGTATTTTCAAGTTGTGCCATTGTTATTCTTACTATTAAGTCCCTTTTTATCTGTTATTTGAGTATGTTCTATTGATATTTGTCGTAATTGTTTCAATATCTTGCTAATTCTTAGTGCAATTGTATTTGGTTTGATCAATCGCTTCTCATATTTCTCTGATATTATCACAGCTATCTCATAAGGCTTGTATCCTTGAGACCACAATACAATTGTTTCTCTGGCCTTAGTATCCAATAGATTCAATAGACATTCTATATAAATACGATCTATATGTTTTTCTTCAGATAATGACATAGCTGGTCTTAATCGCTCTCGATAAGGCTGATGGTAGATATTATGATATAAATCTAAACCAAGCATTAGGAATCGTGTAACATACGCCATACGGTAAAAATACCTATAGCGTCCGCTGTATCATCATCGTTATAATTTTTACTCTTTTTACAGTCGTATTTCAGTCTTAACCCATATAAATCATTTATTTTATTAACCATTTGTAACTTATTACTTTGATATTTCTTTTCTGTAGATCCTTTAGTTTTTCGTAAACCTAATGTTTTCTTAACTAATTTAGGATCAATCAGCCACTCATCTTTAATCGGCAACGAGATCGACTCATAGACTGCTATCTCTGCTGCTGCAATAAATTTAGAAAGACTCACCAATACATTACTATTTCTTCCTAAATATGGCTTCTCAATTAATACAATATCAGGATGAAAATCCTCCATTAAACAAGCGATCTCGTTATGAAATACAGATAATCTTTCTGATCGAGACTTGGTTAATTTAGAAATCAATTTACCCCAATCTATTAAAGTAGAATCCTCTCCATAACACCATCCTGTACAGCTACCGGATATATCTAAACTAATATATTTTACCATCCTATGCCCGAAAAACTGTATCTCTAAACAGGGCCTTACCGTTGTTTATTTCAACTATAGAAGGCTCTATAACTGGTACTTCATCGGAGCGATCAATAGTTAAAACCGCAAATCCGTGTTGCCAATCGTTGGTATGACCTTCGGTATATTCCTGATCATAATCACATAGGCATCCTGTCTCTAAAGCAAAAGCTGTCTGCTCTTTCATATATCTAGATCGACCGGAACTACGTCTGACTAGACCTAAGCGATGACAATGTCCCACAATTACTGACATCCATAGTATTTCTAGTTCTGCTCTAGCACTAACTCCAGAATGCTTCCGTGCTTTATTACCATGTTTTATTACTAAACTAAGATCCTCATAAAACACTTCATTATTTTCTATATAAGTATAACGATCTAAAGCTTCTACTGCTCGCTTGTCATCTACTAATGTAAATAATTTAGGTACATTGAGACTCTCATATAACATAGGACTCCGACGCATTAAATACTTCCTAAGCCTTTGTTCATGGTTACCCTCAAACCAGAGAAGCTCGGTATCATCCGCTGCTGCCTGAGCCACATTACTTAACACTGTACCTGCTTGAGCGATATCTTCGATCCATAATGGAGCCGTAGGAACCTTATCATATCTACTAAAATTATCTAGAGTTAATAGATCCCCCAACAAGAAAACCTTCTTGGGATTTAAGAATTCAATCACTTGATAGAAAATCTCACAAGAAGGCTCATGCTGTTTAGGTGCATGAAAATCACTGCCTATAACCCAATGCTCTACTGAAGTACTGCGAGGCTTTAAGTTTTTAGGTCTACTAGAAGCTTGAATAATTAACTGTGGTAAGGACAGAACCTTGTCTTCACGTTGCTTCTTAGTTAAGGTTTCTGGGGTAGGAGCAGGTGTAGCTGATACTCCTGAACCACGTGCCTCCCGTAACACTGTCCTAATTTTCCATTCACTAAACTGAGGAAAAAGTTTCATGAGCTTTCTTCGCCCATATAACCATTCTCCAGTATCTATATCTCGTTTACAGGCTTCTAAATATAATTGTTCTTCAGATGCATTCATCTAATTATTACTCCTTCATACCAACATACCGAGTAGTTTTTCCTTGATTTCTTGTAAAATAGTTTCTAACCTAACTATTTCATCATCGAAATCACTTTTTTCAATATCTGCTGTATCGTCGTCGTCGTTAAAATGTTTTCCCTGGATTAATAACTCTAGGGCTTGTTTAACAGAAACGATTTCTGAATAAGTATTATCATGTATTTCAAATACAGCATCGATATTTAAGACCAAATCTTTTAGTGCATTAATATTTGCAATCTTAATAGTCTCAATTATATATAAAACAATTCGGTTTAAAATTTGCTGCTGATTGGATAATAAAGTTTGAAGAGAAGAGAGGTCATCCTCAGCTTGTATATCGATTGAAAACTGAGTAGATGCAATACTAGCAATCATAGCATCATATGCATCTACAACAGATCGATATTCGGCCTGTTTCGCTACTACTAAATCGAGATTGACATTAACCTCTTTTAAGTTCTCAGTATTAAGTCCCATAAAACGTCTAATTATTCTCCCTGTGAGGTAAAATTTCTCCATCTCCTTAAATCTTTAAAAAAGAAATGATCTCCAATTCGCTTAATCACCAGCTTATGATTGTGATGGGCACGATGACATTCTCCACACAATAACACCAAATTCTCCAAGGAGTCATCCCCCAACAACGAGCGCGCTATATAGTGTGCTGGCTGTAAGCCTTCATCTGCATTGCACTGTAGACACTGGTATTCATCTCTTTCAAGTAATGCTTCCCAAGTCTCTGCACTAACAACTGAGGGCATTAATCTCTCTGTGTCCCAGGTTGTCGAAACTTCTCAAGCTTTACAGTATCTTCGTCATCTGTAAACTTACCACAAATTGAACATTTAAATAGATTCTCAGAAAAAATCTTCAACTCTGCTGAATCACACCAAACACATCTTATTTGTTTGTCTACCCTCATACCTTTTCTCTAATTTCAAATTTATGCCAGTTTAGGTACTGAATTAACCAATCAGTTGTTTTCTCTAAAGACTTTTTCATGATCTCAAAGGAATTTTTCATTTGCCTTAATTCTTCAATGGTAGCAATTAAATGTCTATTTTCACTACGTAAATCTCCAAGGATAGTTTTTTCTTCGTCACTACAATTGTTAATAATAAAAGCATCCTGAGTTTCTTTATTCTTAATAGCTGCCCCAGGAATAGGAAAACTTCGTGATAAGACTAAGACTATCTTATCTTTTAACATATGTTCCAGTCTATTATATTTACGTTGTTCTTTATGCAAGGTTTGATCTAGTCGAATAATATTCTCAGATAATGTTCCCATCCAATTTCTAGACTTAATCAATGACCTAACAACGTCACTAGGATTAGCAAAGTTAACTGACAAGTCTGATTCTTGTACAGGTATCGAAAATTCCGACCAAAATCTTTTAGCTAGATCATTAAAATAATCTTCATACTTATCCATTAAAAAAGTTTTCTTCCTCTCACTAGTAATCGTAGAGATTTACCATCCATCTGTTGTCGTAAGGTTTGTTGGATGAATGCTTCTATTTCTACACCAAAAACTAGCGCAAGTTCCGCTCCTCCTTCAAGACGCCACCCCGTATCTAAAAAGTCATAACTAACTCCTACAAACGGTTTAAATCTATCCTGTTTCTCTGGTAATCGTGCATACGGCGCAGATATTCTACTGACACCACCAAAATAACTTACAGCAAATACCGCCTCGTTATCTGTGGTTTGAATCAAGGCGACATCAAATTCAATAGGTAGTGGAGTCAATGTAAAATTAACTTTAATATCAGCACAACACGGTGGAGCAGTAACTGACAAATCTAGTATTGCTACCACAGATGTATCAGATAACGTCGCGATCCGTGTAGAATCACTAGTAACTTCTGTTACCAAGGTTATTGTATCTCTTACAACAGGTTCAGGAATAATCTCAATTGAGGCACTAGCTACTAACGTAGCATTCAATTCATCAGCTAATTCATTAGCCGATTCTAATTCTTGGTGTTTCTGAGCTAGTCTAGCACTCCAGTCACCGTTTAACAAGGTCACAGTGCTATCACCTGCTAACAGCACTCTTGCTACTTGTGCGTTAGCTTCATCGAGTTGATTATCGTAATGCCAATAACCTACTCCTATGACAATTACTAACCAAAACCATAAAGGTGTTTTCTTCACTACATCTAATACCTTAGGCAGCATTGCAGATGCTGCTGCTAATCCAAACATTAAAAGTCTCCTTCAGTTGTATTACTTTTCCCTTTTATGTAGGGTAAATTACGCATCTTTGCTTCTTCTTCATCAAAAAATACTAAATTATTACCAGGTCCAACTTCTACTATAGATTGACAACTCAAGCATTTTCTACTTATCTCGTATATATCAGACACTGGGCTTAAGTGATCACACTTATCGCAAAACGCATACGGCCAATTTTTACCGGTTATTTCTCCCATCGGTCACATATCCCTCCTTCTACTTTACAAGGAATAGGATCTAAATATTTATCTCCTGCTTCAACCATTGATTGCGTAATATACTTCTCTACATCTTCAGCTTGATCTTCCCTAACTTTGACGATTAGTTCGTCATGTACCTGGTTGATAATTACAGCATCATGTCCTTTTTCTTTGATTTTATCGTAAATAGAAATCATCGCTGTTTTAATAATATCACTAGCTGTAGATTGGATTGGATGATTACGTCCATCAGTCCACCACGTCATGTGGTACACTCTATAAAATCGTTTTCTTCCTCCTAAAGATTCACTATAACTAACAAATCCTCGATTCTCAGCAAATTTCTCTGCCAAGGTTAAAGCTTGACTATCATCTAAATATTTATCGTCTTTAAATAATTCTAACAATCTATCATAGACTCGTTTATAAGGTTCTTCAGATATCCGATGATCATAGTATTTCCGGTGACTAGCCCTAGGATTTGCTAACGTACTATCAGCATTAAGTGCTTCTTTAATATCTGGACAAGTTCTAAAAATACCTTCCCACAATTCATCAGATTCTTGTTGTGTAACTTTAATTACTGGATCTTGTAGTTCTCCTGTTTCCGCACTGAAATTTAGATCCATCTTCATCATAGCATGAAACTTCGGTTTACCAGTCCCATACGAGGTACCTAATACCCCGATCTTTGCTTTGGTTCGTAACATAGATGGACGACCGGGTTTTTTACTCACTTCTTCGTGGTAAATCTCTTCTCCTATTTCTTGGTATATATCCAAGCCGTTCATAAAGGTATGCACATAAGTCCTATCCTGAGACTTTTTTGCTAATATCCTAGGTTCTATAGCAGAATAATCTTTAACTATTAACTTATAACCTGGATCAGCTATGAAACAATTTCTGTAAACATCCATACGTGGTAGATTTTGTAAATTTACACGTTTTGAAATCTTAGAACTCTTCAATTGTGTCTTAGCACCTAGTGTCTCACCTGTTTCACGTCCCGAAGATAATCTACCTGTCGCTGTGTATGCTTGTAAAAATTCCGTATGTAGTCTACCAGTCTTTTTCTCCACCGCTTCCAGAACATTCAATCCATATCTACTGATACGAGTACCATACATCCTGTGAGTCAACATAGGCTGAACAAATTCTTTTGGAAGCAATCCCTCTACATAACCTAAGATTAAATGATGCTTATCAGTTCCCTCAACGTCATATCCTTTTAAACGTAACAAAGTTAAAATTTGATCAGGTGACCCGTAATTAATGTTTTTAACGTCAACTGATTCAGCAAAGAAGTCATCTTGTTTGTAATTCTCAGCCCCAAAGAAAACATCTAGCTGTTTCTCTGCTTCGTCCCGTTTCTTGATTGAATCTTGATATAACTTTAACCAGCTATTGGTATCTACCTTCATTCCCTCTAATTCGGCTTTCGCCAGAATAGGGATTATCTTGTGTTCCATATTAATAGTGGCACTAAGTTTTCGTTGCTTAATAATTGCTTTCTGTTTTTGTATAATATACAAAGGGTACACACAATCTCCAGCAGCGTAATCTAGCTGCCGTTTCGAGAACTTTCCTACAGGTGTAGTAGCAAAGCTCGTTCGTAAGTCTTTATCCTTATCTAGATCCATTCTTAAATAGTACTTAGCTAATGCTTCCATACTTGCGCGAGTTCGCAATCCACACCTTATAATCTGTTCTATAATCATAGTATCAGCTAAGTTTGTAAATTCCCACTGATAATTCCACATACCAAATTTTGTATCAAACTTTAGGTTTTGACCTATAATCAACATCTCGGGGTCTGCAAAATAAGGTCCTAAGGAACTAGGATCAATAACTCGACAATCAATCAACCACTGTTTGGTATCATCCCCGATCTGCATCATTATAATCTCAGATTGAAAGACATTTAATCCATCGGTTTCAAGATCAAAAACAAAGAAATGTCTATTATCTAACCAAGCTTTGACTCTAGACAGAGAATCTGTAGAGGTCAAATACTCATAATTAAGTGTTACTTTCTTCATAACCCCAACGATTCTGGGACTTCGTTGATACTGAATAACAAATTCTCATCTTCGGCGGACTGGGGACTCCAGTTACCTGCAGGCTTAAACTTAAAAATATTCTGTTGTAAAGTAAATTTAAAGTTTATACCTGCTTCACGGTGTCTATCTTTGTGTAAGATCACCTTTCTAGGTATTGTGCCGGGTCCACGCTCACCTCTAAGATAAATTATTACATCCGCTGTCTGTTCAATATCTCCTGAATCCTTCAACCACTGATCTAGTTCTACATCACTTTCCGAGGACTCTTCTAAACGATTCATTTGGGCTAATGGTATTACAGGAACCTCCAGCATCTTACCCATTTGTTTATACATATCTAATGCACGATCTACTGCTTCCTTTTTACTTTCCGTAGTCGCTTTCCGAATCAACTGAAGATAATCAACCCAAATAGGTCCTTTACCATGTTTATACACAAACTCTCCTGCATTATCCAACATCCGATCTAAATCACGTGTAGAGTCGTCAATAAATATTGGAAGACTATCTAACTGTTCTTTTGCTTTCAATACTGCAGTCCATTCTTCTTCGTTCATTTTACCGGTAGTAATTAACGTATGATCTACTTCACTTAAGTTAGCTAACATTCGTAAGCCTATTTGTACAACACTCATCTCAATGGAGAAAATTAGCTGAGGTATATTATTCTTAGCTCCATTCAATGCAGCGTCAACAAGCCACGCAGTATTGTGTGTAACAATATGGTCTTTGGTAACAAACAAGTGATCAGGGTGCGATACAGCAATACACGTAGCTTTTCCTGTACCGACAGGTGTTATTTCACTTATTAATTTCCTAGAAAATCTTCTAGTATTATGATTATAAAGTGTTAATCTTACTTTTTTTCTAAGCAATCTAAAAGGTAATATTTCTCTAGGAATGTATAAAGTTAATATCCAACACCAATTATGAACTTTATTTCCTATCTTACCAAATTTACCTGTACGTCTAACTAATCCTCCTAAAGATCTAACTAACTCGGTTACATGATCAGCTAACACAGTAGAAGTCGTATAATATTGTATGCACCCAAAACTAGATATATAACCATCTGTATCTAACAAGCCTTGTAATAGTTCTGTCCGTTGATTTATATCTCCATATAAGTAATCATCAGGAATAAACTTTGTACGAGAAGTTGAACCTTTTAACTTCAAGATCTGTAAGACACCAGATAGACCTAATATACTATAGGTTAGTGTGTTTGGTCTCCTTTTATCCCGTTGTTCTGTTCCTAAGTTAGCTCCTGCTAAAGAAAGTTGCTCAAATATATCTTTCATTCCAGTGATTCGTCCTACTCCATCACCATCTCCTAACCAACAACCAAAAGTATAAGGATCTATAGGTAATATTTTAGTACGATGTTGTACTGGTTTTACTACTGGAATAGAATGATTAGGTTCATTTTTTTTACTGATATAAATTGTTTTTAATATTTCTTTAGTAGTTCTGACTTTCCCAGTATCTAGAATTTTTTTCCCTCTTGTTCTCTCATTTTTAGTCTGAGTTAGCCACAAGTGATTTTCATCAACTGTAACACAAGAATCATCTGAAAATCTTACTTCAAATAAATCCCTTTCACCTTGAGGAAAAACTCCTATAACTTTGGTGATAGTTCCATCCCCCGCAATAACTTCATCTCCTATAGACAACTCTTCTATAGGTACCCATCCGTCAGGGGTTAACACTGGTTCTCCGTTCGCTAGCGCTTTCCCGATGGACCTTCGTGCTGCAACAATCACTAAATCACCTGGTCGTAACTCAGTAGCATCGTCTAATGTATCATATCCCCATGTAAATCCAGTACGTTTTCCCTCGGCTGCATCTTTCGCTAACTCCAAAGACATGTCTGCGATTTGTACCCCGGTGTATACTTTCCCTTTATTTCCTTGATCTAACTTTACCAGAGGGACCTTAGCAAGTTGCCACGGAGATTGTACACCTAAATGAGCGCACCTTTTACCACAATTAGAAACAACCATGTTCCTAACGATAAAATTATGATTATCTGCAACCTCCAAACAATACATTTTAGTAGGTCTTTTAGGAGTCGCCTTAAGTACAATTGGTGTCCTAAAGGAAGTTTTTACAGCCTTCCCTAATTTCCATAATCTAAGATCAAAATCATCAAGAAGAGTTTTGGAGTTTCTATTAGAAACACTCGTTTGTTTCTTGTCGTACCCGATAAATTTTGGTAATTTATATCTCATACTTTCAGGAACATATGCTGCTATAATCTCCATAAATCTATCAAAGGAATGATGTGTATCCTCGCCTCGCCCGTTAGAAATTTCTAAATATGATTGTCTTTTTGTTGTTTCTCGTACTCTCGCAACTACATTCTGTTGTTCTTTTAGACATTTCTGTAAATATCTAACGTCTTCTAAACCAAAACCTAACGTATACAAATGTAATCTTCTACCAGACAGGGTTCCGTCATCTAGATACCACGTAGCCAAGGTTAACGGCGTTAGTTTTATGTTTCTAGGAACTATTTTTTTATGTTCAGGATACCAATCTTTATATAAATCTCCAAAATAAGCACTGGTTTTACTCCAAGCACGATGACTTTCTTTTGTTTGTTTATAAGCCTTGTCTAGTCGTTCTGAGAAAGATATTCCTGCAAGCGAGTCTGTTTTTAACTTTAACCACTCTGTTTGTTTATACATATGACCAAACTTCAGGATCGCTCTTTCTGATGGTGATTTTTGTAAAGAAGAATCACCCAAAAGAGCACCTACGATAACTTGTTGTTGCAAAGAATTTGGTTCAATCTCATTAGTTTGTATCTTGCTAATGCTGGTTAATTGATCGACTTGTTTATAACCGTCTTTTGTTAATATATTGTGATTTCCTGTAACAAAAGCTCCTCGTTCTTTACATAAGTTTTCGCGACCTATAGTTGGACCTTGTTTAGCACCTACATAAGATAAATAACGCCATCCTTGGTTTTTATAAAATACTTGTACCCAACGTAGTATTTTCTTAGGTTCTAATGTTTCCTCCAATATATTAAAAGACATGACTTCTACGTCTAGCTTGTTTCTAACTATATCCCCGATTGAGAGAGTCTCTCCGCTTGCTAACAAGACTTTTGCTGTACTGTGAAAACAGTCACCGAATTTCTCCCAAATTGTAGTACACAACAAAGGCTTATCAGCCTTTAATGCTTGCTGAAACTGTCGTGAAGTATCTTCTGGTACATAGTCCGGGTGTCCTTCACTGAAACGATGGGCCAAGATCTCACCTTCTTCAACTCTGGTAAACTGAGTCAATGCAGCATACCATTCCGGGTAAGGTAAAGTTTCTACCCGATCCTGACAGTTTCTTAACCATGCACATCCTTGTGGACACAGTAACTTAGTTCCTCCCGGAATCTGTTTTGATGTGGGCGAATTCTTGATATCAAATTTCCTAATATCAGGAATCTTCTTATTCGCTTCAACTAAAGCTTGTATATCATTGCGTTGTCCATGTGCTTGTAATATAATATCGGATTGACTCGTAAAAGGAATCCCGTCAGAATCAATAAAAGCTGTGCGACCTTGGTCTACTAATATTTTTCCGTTTAATGGAATCGCACATAGATTACCGTATCCACCGTTAGTAGAATCCTGAGCAGGAAACATTCTATCATAACTTGTAATTTTCTCACGTTGCGTAGCATACTCAGGAATACAAGACCCTAAAACTTTTCTTACAATCTTAGCTGGTACTTTCTTATGAAAAAATACCCACAAATGTACACCCTTACCACTTTGAGATGTTTCCATCCATGAGATCAATCCTAGCTTACTAGCAAACGCTTCTTGAACTTGATGCGCGTCTTTAACTGGGTCGCCTTGTTCTTTACCATCAAAATCCACTGCTGCCCAATATACAGAATCATCTGTGTCTAACGGATATACACCAATGGAAATTTTACCAGAAAGATGATCTGCGATGACCTGATCTGTTAGTTTTAAATCTGTTCCCTTTTCATCCCGATGTGGAATAAAGAATTTCTTCCCATCAGATTTTAAAATCTTCAAGGCATAGGAATTCCCACGTCCTCGAAATAAATCTGTCATTGCTTGCGTAACTTCTGATACTTTAGCCATTAACTTAAATACAATAATCCTTTCGACATTAATTCAATACGTCTGATTAGCGGTGCCCCAAAAGATGTGCCAAGAGCATTCTTAAGAGATTCGTAGTTTCCTATCTGAAGATTTCCTGTAAAAATTGTTGGAAGCTGCGAATTATATCTTTTACTCACGATAGTTACAAATTGTTCCTTCAATCTGTCTATTTTAGCAATCTGAGTAATATCATCCATAATTAAAACCGAACACCTAGTAAGACGTTTATACTCAATAAAGTAATCACTGGAGTTTCCAAATATCTTATAATCCCTTAATAAATTTAGGTCTTCTAGCGTATTACACCAATACACAAATATGTCTTGCTTTCGTAACTCCACTGCAATAGCTGCTGCTGCGTGTGTTTTTCCGACTCCAGACATACCGAAAAATGACGGAGCCACTCCACAAGCTAGATAGTTACTCACCTTATTGAGAAACTGTACAGATATAGTCTTTATGTTATCTGTTAAATCTGAGACCTTTGCATGACTATATCTTTTTGGAATAACTAGTATATCTTTATTGCTCATTATTTAATCCATACACCTTTATGTTGGGACCTTTCTTCGTCAGTTACAATGTAATCCTCAACTGGATTAGCTATGCTCTTGTTATAACAATTCAGCGAAGCCATATAATCAAAGTTGTAATTACATTGATGTTTAATGAAATCAGAAGTATTAGTAAGATACCAATCCACGTATCTTTTATGTTCTTCCCAATTATCCTTCCCAATCGTATTTAATAGATGCGAATATTTCTTGGCCATTTTACCAAAGAGAGCACCATTAATTACTACATCCAGTCTGTGTAGTTGGTATCTTTTAGCTGCCCAATACCAAATCACAGAGACATGAAGTGGACAATCATAAGGCAGGTGTTCATCTATAACCTCCGTATCTGAAATCTTTAAGGTCATCTTTTTTGAAAGCTGCGGAGGCTTGTTTTCGTTTTTATCGGTTAATACATTTGATATAGATACATTTGATATACATGTATTTGACATACGTGTATTTGATATGCATGTATTTGATATACTAGAACCTACTATAGGTTCTACAATACTATCCTTATTAGGGGGTTCAGAATTTGGAAGTCTTAATGTGATATCTATATCACCTAATTCGTCCTCAGAATGTCTTAATGTGATATCTATATCACCTAATTCCTTTTTAGATGGAGGTATAATCTTCCAAATTAGGAAGTCTTTTTCAGTTTCAATGACCAATAAACCCTTCTTTTCTAATTCTGTCTTGTTGAGCCAAACAGATCGTCTATGAATTTTTAGATCATTACATAGATCTCGTAAAGAGACTGTCTCAGCGTTTACAGCTTTTATAAACATATATAAATAAAGCTTTAATCCTATAGGATTTAACTCAAATTTTAACAACATATTAATATCTGTTGCTAACAGTTGTGCCCATCTAAAATCTTCTACACTAAACCTAATTTCCTGTTCTAATTTCGCCATTACCATTTCTACTCGCTTCGATTAATACTTAAATCGTTCTCAAACTTTTCAGGATACCTAGCCTTCAACTTATTAATATTAACAGTTGCTATCTCCTCTAAAGAAATACCTAGAGAAGTAGCCATAGCTGCAACGTACCACATTACATCACCAGTTTCTTCTATTAACTTGTCTCGGTCTAATTCGTGACCGTGAAATAAAACCTTCTTGTAGTGATCTATAACTTCTCCAGCTTCTCCGGCCATACCCATAGATGCATTTAAAATTTGTGTCTCTAAATCCCACGTAGTAGATCTTGTCCAAGTGCGTTTACACTCAGCTTGATATTCCTCCAACGTTGTAATGTTCCCGTCGTCCATTTTCGTATCTCCAATCTCTTCCAGAGTATGGTAATTCCGGCCTCCAGTAGGCCTAGATGCTCATTTCTCGGTTAAAGTGTAGTCCTACCCAGGGTTTTACCTCAAAGACGTTGTCATGGGCAATCCTGAGCCTACAAAACTTATATCTTGGTTATCTATTAACAACTGAGGATCACAAACACAATTCATATAGTAGTTGAGTATATTGATGTATTTACGTACACCTAAAGAATAAGACCCAATAGTATCAGTATAATCAGGATACTGCTCTCTGACATTTTTAACAATTTCCTTACTCACTTCACTGGCTTCCTCAAAAAAGTCTCCCAGATGCTTTGGACAAACTACCTGAGCTTCGGAAATTAATGCATCATGGTCAATGTCTTTGATAACATGTGCATCTATATTACTGAGGGTCAAACCTAACGAACTATAGATTCTTTGATCTAAATCATCCTGTAACACGTTCATGGCTTCATGCTTCCATGTTTTAGGAATATCGGAGGTAATAGATTCATGAGCATCGTGTAAAAGTAGATCAATCAATAAATATAATGTACGTCGTGTATTAAAATCATTGTCTCTTGCAAACACAAGTCCTAAGTCGTGGCAAACAAACAAGTGATGTAATACAGTCCAGAAACCATTACAGGCTCCACCAAATCTTACGATCTTACCTAAATGGATTGCAATATCTGTGGGTGTAGGAGCAAAATGGTTGTCCTTGGTAACGTAAGTTCCTGTAAATGTTAACATAAATTCTCCTTAATTTATTTCTCTAATCGCTAGTTTAGCTTTAATTATTTGACCCGGTTCAAGGGTTCTTTCGAATAGCAATTCAAAGGTGTGAACATGAATTACGGTAAATTCATAATCAGGTCCACCGTTATCGCGAAACTGCCGTCTAGAGAACAATCCAGTCTTAGGATCAATCCTTGGAGGATGTTTACTAATCCAGATCATAATTTCATCGTCGTAGCTTTGCTTGTTATCGCGTGTCACCCAGACGTAGTTTTGTTTCAGAAATTTTCTTAATTTCATCGTGAACATGCTCCCTCCAGTCCATTTGACTTAATGTGAACGAAGGAACCCGATCGTCTTTATCTGGACATCGTGTCTCATAGTCCATTAACGTCAAACAACACCAAACGACAGAAGCTAAGTGGTGTTGACCGTCTGTAATGTCATAGGTCTCTCCGTTCATCCACTTAAAAAAATGACTCAATCCGGCTCTAATAATTCGACCATAAGGCATACCTAGTTGCATGTTTCGGTCGCCGTACTTTTTAGCACCTAGTGTATAAACATTGATTACCTCCATTAAAGGACCAACTGGTAATAGATCCCAACGTGGTTTACCTTCGTCTAACTTCATGGCTCCCGTATCAGAGGCCTTACCTGTTTCTTGTTTTGCCATACTTTTTCTCCGCTTCATCTATAAATTTAAAAGCTCGTGCAAAAACTAAATCAAAATCTAGTTCTTTGCTTGCGTTTTTCTTTAAACACATCTTATACCGTTTAACTTCTTTTCCGGTCCTTAAATTTTGTACCACAATCACCCCTAACCCATGACGAGTTAAGTTATATCTGCTTGTATAATTGATAGTTATTTTATACCACCCATCATTAAACAGAGTGGATATTTGAATCATAGATATCTCTCCTATATAATACTACAACAGGAAAGAGTTTTTGTTCCGTTTAAAATTTACAGGGAGGTCCCCAAACCAATGATAATACAGAGTGTTCAAGTAACCTGTCATTTAATTTCCATGTCCATCCCCCAGTCCTAGAACTAACGGGTGTAATATAAGGGCTTAACACTCTGGTATTAGAACGTCCTATTCTTACTTCTAATTGTTGCGGTGTATCGATGCTACGAAGTTTTACACATTCACTTGACCCCGAAAAAACCCAAGCAAGTTTTCCAGCACGATCGTATATGTTTAAAGAAGCAGTCCCTTCGTTGTGAATTAAAATCGTGTATGCGTTAGAATAATTTACGTCTTGGAATTCACTTGTAGTATAAGCACATGCAAAGCCTATAGTAATTAGTAAGATTCGAACAATATGTTTTAGATTAGACATAGTCGCCTCCAATTTTACATGTTATTGATACAACCACGGTATTAAAAGCATAGAGAATATTGAGACTAAAAATATTACTACTAATGTTAAAAGCCAGTTTCTAATGTTTTTATTCATGATAGCCACTTATCCGTCTTTTCTTCATACTCTGCAATTAAAATAAATAAATCACCCGTTTTATGGACTCTTTCAATCATATCACGAGTTCCCCGACTAGTCTCGTAGTCTGTATAAAAAGCATACACTTGGTTAGGTTTAGCATTGTCTAACATCCGTTGATTTCTAATAGGCCCAGCACCACGTTTTTGTCTCTTCCACCAAGCGGGCCAATCATCAACTAACATACCTTTTGAAAGCGCATACGCTCTAGCTATACTATCTGCACCTCTACACATACCTTGAATAACTACTGATCCGGTAGGTAATGCGTCAATAATTTCGACAATCTTATCACCCCTTGTAAAATCGCGTGATCCACAGAATAAAGCTCTATTCATTAAAAAGTTGAATCTCCGCATCTACAATTACGTGGTTTTTGAATTAAAGGATTAATTTGACGAAAACTCACTGTCGGTTTAGGATGTAGTAATGTACTAGTACAGTAAAATCTTTCTGTACCATTATCGTAACATATCCAACATTGATAAAATCCTAGTTTCCAGAAAGCTGCCCGTTGTTTTAGGGTAGGCTTCCAATCATCTTTAACACCTAAGAACTCAAAGCTTCGATCGTAGAAATCATAAACACAATCTTCCATAAACCAATCAGCTGTGGTTGAGTCCGATAAACCAACTGCCTGAAGTAATGCGTTAAACAAGTCGTCTTCTAAAGCAGTTGTTTTAAGGTACGAATCAAAATACTCGTCTGCTATCATTTTACTCCCTTTTTAAAGTTCTGGCCCTAAATCAATATCGATGAGATCCTTCGGACCTTGTATTATGTTAAAAAATTCCATACATGGTTTGCATAATAGACCCCACTTACTGATATATAATTCGGAGTACAGAAAAGTTTCTGAACACTTAACACATGTTAACTGCTCGCGAATCTGTGTATGACTATGTTTCATCTTCTCCGATTTCCTTTTTCTTCTTCCATTCTTGGTAGAC
>SDBT01005897.1_pt1 | contig 20486 bp, 17 predicted proteins | sample 2277101 | NCBI WGS metagenome assembly SDBT01 (sample SAMN10404973, study PRJNA504765) | marine sediment metagenome | isolation source: marine sediment core GS10_PC15, 103 cmbsf | place: Arctic Ocean: Southern Knipovich Ridge | collected 2010 | reverse complement strand
ATTAAAAGTAAATTATTCTTTGGATTTATTACAAGAAGGTTTGAATATTAATTTTCAAAGAGCTAAAGAGATATTTCAAAAAATATATGAAGAACATATAAGTAAAAGGAATTTATACAAAATTTCTGAGGAATATTACAAAAAATTATATTTTATTTTAAAAGAATTAAAATTTAAAAGCATGGCGAACCTACACTCAGGTTTCATTAGAGATTGTTTTTATAATTTTTCTATCTTGAAAAAAAATATCAATTTTGTCAAACAATCTCTTGGTTTAAGAAATGATTCACTAATAGAAACAGGTTCTATTGTATTAAGTGCTCAAAATGCTTTTCACAAACATTTTCCAAAACAATCACAAATTGTTGATGAGTTTTTTAATTCTAAATTCACGAAGTTTTCAGAAATAAAATCTCCAATTTTAGTTAAACTAAAGCAATATTGCCGAGATATAATTTATATGTTTGAGGCTGCTCAAAATTTATTAATATTAAGTCACAAGTTCGCAGATAAATTTCAGAGTGATTATGAATTTAAACAAATAATTAAGCACATTGAAGAAAAAGTAAGAATAAAAAATCTAAGTACAGAAAAAAAGTTTAAACAAATTTATAGTGAAATTGAAGAAGGAATTAACTATAAAAACGAATCAGAAAAAAAATTAGAAGAAGTTACGGACTTTATAGAAACTCAACTAAAGAATGAATTTAGTGAAAATGATTTCAAAAAAACAACTAAGTTAATAGAAGAACTTTTAAAAACTAAACTTATCCAAAAATTAGATTTTGATAATATCCTAAAACAAATTAATATTTACTTCAAAAAGAGTTTTACAAAAGAAAATCAAATAAATAAAGTAGTAGAATTTATTGAAGCAAATTTAAAAATTGAGTTTGAAGATAAAAGCAAATTCAATTCTATCATTAAGAAAATACGAAAAAATTATATTTCCAGAATTGAAAATAGGGAAAAATATTCAAAAATACTAAAAGAGATAGGTAAGAGTTTTGAAGAATTAAATACCAAAGCAGATATTTATAAAATCCAAACTTATATAGAAAAAAACCTAAATGAAATATTTGAATCTCAACGAGAAAGACAAAGCATTTTTCGTCAAATTGATAAAGCTTATTTAAATAAGCAGGAGCATCCCATAGAATTAGAAGACATAGTCCATTTATGTTTTGCAGTAGTTAGACTTTTAATAACGGATTCAGCCATTCCTTCCATCTTGGCCGGTTCTGTTTTTGGACTATTCATTCTTGCGTTAAATAGAGAAAATCAGATTCCATTAAGCTCAATTTGTGGAGTTTTAGAGATTTTACCATCCTCCTTTAGCTTACAAGTTAAGAAATTTATAGAAGCAGAGAGAGTTAAAAAAGGAAGAAGATATTTTGATAATTTAAGGATTACTGACGAGGAGACTCGCCAAGAGATAAGAGATAGCTTAGTTGAGTTACTCCTAGTTTCCCAAACATTTATCATTTTTAAATCCAAAAAAGAGGAGGGAATAAATAATTTAAATAAAAAAGTTAAAGAATTCAGCAAGACAGTTAGCTTCTTTATTCGATATGATCAATTCACTAGTTCGCTTGAAAAAGCGTTTAAAAGATTGATAACTAAGTTTATCAAAGAATTCATTTCAGAAATAAAACAAACAACAAAGTTAGAAGATAAGGATTTAAAATTAAGCAAATTAACTAGACGTTTAATTTTTTTCAATAATTTTTCTAATTTCCGAAAATACCTAATTCCTCTAACAAGTGAAATAAAAAAAATCTACACTAAAATACATAAATCAATTTCAGATTTGTTTAAGAAATAAAAATTAATGAAATTGGTTTAGTAATAATTTAACTTTGAATTTATGATAAAAAAATATAAATATTTATAAAGGCAAAATATATTAGTTGATTAATTATATTATTTAAAAAAAATGTTTTTATTTATAAATATGAAAACAAATCAAATTAACGAAAATGAATGTTCTGATTGTCAAGATATTACTCGATTCATTCAAGGGTGGCTAGAAAATGATGTCACAGATATCTGTGATAGGTTGAATTTATAGAAGATATCTGTGATAGGTTGAATTTATAGAAGATATCTGTGATAGGTTGAATCCCTTAGGATATAGTATGGACTATGGAAATTCCTTAAAAAAATTAGAGAAATATGGAGATGAATGAAAATGTATATTTGGGAATATAAATTAATAAGGATTTTGAAGAGGATTAAATTTAGGTCAATCATATATTCATCTTTTGAAACTCATAAGCCAGATAAAGATCATTGGTTTCATATAGCAGGTAAAAAAAATGACGAAATATCAAAATTATCACTCGTAAACCTACTCAATCACTTTGGACAGGAAGGTTGGGAATTAATATCACTTTTAAAAGAAGAATTTCCTTTATATTATGACGACGGAGAATTAATTGAAGAATATCCATCTAATAGTAGTAAAGAAGAGATTTATCAATGTATCCTTAAAAGAAAAGTTGAGGAAGATTATGAGGATGACGATGATTATGAACGATAAAAACCTCTCATTATTTGTTGAAAATTTTGCGATTGTTCAATCCTTATAAATGCGGCTCCAATTCTTTTAGGTGAGGAAGATGATGATTTATATAAGATAAGACTTAGTTTTACTTGGATCGAAAGTGATTTTTGAAATTGAAACATTATATGGAAGGGGAGATCCGGAATTAAGAATTAAAAAATTGATTGAAAGTTATGATGGTGTTAATGAAGTTAAGAAAATCTTTATTATCTTAACTAATTTGGACGCGATATTGTGGTATAAACATTTATTAGAGCTTAAGAAAACCAAACAGTTGGAAAAACCAGATGATGTCAAAATAAACATTATGACGTTAGATATTCCAAAAGGAATAATAATTCCTATTTCTAAAATTGGTAAAGACTTTTTAAATCCAATTTAGTGTTGAAATTTCCGAGATTGACGACATTTAATTTTATACTTCTTCATAAATTAATAGGAGTGAAATGGGATATGCTTTTTTACCTTTCATATATATTCCAAATTTGTATGTTTAGTTAGCATATTTTACCTGAATTTTATATTTTTGAAGTTTTAAAATCTCATCCAATTCGAATGTATCTATTAAAAGAACAACACCTTGCTGATATTCCTTTTGGAGCTATGGCTTTATTAAATAGCAAAGAAATTGTTATAAAAAGTCATATGTGGACTAAAAACACAATGACTCAACCCCAATTATACAGGTAAGAGCGGAAGATCTCTAAAAGAGAGTTTTGCTATCCATGAAAGTCATAAATTATCGCAAGAATTCGCAAGTAAAATTAATATACAATAGAAAAGTAAGCTCTCTTTAATGTTCAATATATTTTTAAATAAAAACTATTATATAATAAACAAATTATAAATCAAAACTAAGAATCCTAACAATTAATAAAATATCAATCTAGGAATATCTCCTATATAAAAATGTTTTATATTTAAGGTAGTAAAAATGCAATTAATTCCTAAATGGACTAAAAAACGTAAATTGAAAGAAGGGGGTAGAGATCCACTTGGATTGTCTGCTATTTCTGAGAGAATGACATCAGATCTCGTACCGGGTATTATTACTATGACAAGAATTGCTCGAAATTATATTTTTTATTGTTGGTCAATAAAAAACGCTCTAAAAACCAAAGTAAAAACCCTAAAAGAATATAAACAAATTTTAGCAAAATTGGAAGCAGCATGGGTAATCGGGGGATTATTAGATGATATTGAAATAAAAAGAGAAGGTAAAGGTGCAATTGGGAAGCAAAGGGCACTTCGAAGAATAAATATGTCTAGTGAAGAGGAAATTGATATAAATTTTAGTGTTTTTAAAATGAAAGGAGGAGGATTTTATCAATATTATAAAAGTTCTATGGTTCAATTAGGATTGATAATAAACACCAAATACTTCTATGTATTGACTCCTGATGGACAATTATTATCAGATATTTATGAATCAAATATCGATAATACTCTCTATTTTACTAAATATCTAAATAAAGACAAGATACCTAGAACGGTTTTATTAGAATATGGGCAAAAATCTCATTTTATTTATTTAAGAAATATGAAAAATGAAAGGGAAAAATTAAAAGAAATTTTATTTAAAGAGGATAACAACATTTTAGAAATTCCTTACTCAAGAAAAAATACTTTACTGTTAATATTGGATGTGATCCGATTATTTGAAATAAATAATTTATTATTAACTGATGAAGATTTTAGAAATATAGTATTTTATAAAAAAACAAAAAAAATAAAAAATTATAAACCAAAATCAAATAATATAGTTAAAATTTTATCTTTTTGGCGTTTATTCGTTTTTCATGATTATCTTACAGTTTCTCTTGAACATTTTCTAGTATGCTTTATTGAATCTACCAAAAATGATTCAGGAACATCAATTCAAGATTTTTTTTATGAAAATAATAATATTTTAGAGATTATATCCAATTATTGTGGATTTGATTTATCTACTAAGAATTTATACAAAATTATTAACAATATCTTATATATTTGCGATATAAAGAAAGACTTTAGCAGAGAATCTAGTGAAATATTTGATAAGAAAATAAATATACATTCCAATTTATCTGAATATACTATTTGTATGAAAATTTCAGAGTTTAAATCAAAAAAACAATATCATGAAGTTTTAGCTTTTTCTTCTTTACTTTTATTGGTGATTCTAATTAGATTTAGACATTATGTTGATAAATTTGATGATATCACCATTTGGATGAGAGATATATGTGATTATGACCGTTTGCATTTATTTAGTATTTATAATGAGATTGAAAGTAAATTAAATGATTTCTCTTTTTTGGATTTTTTTAAATTTATCTTAAATAAGGTTATTATCTATCATAATTTTATAGCAGAAGATAAAAGATCATCCTATGGTTTGGATACTTTTAGATTTGTTAGAAATGGAGAATCGTTTCATTTTAAGCAGAATTTAGAATATTCACAAAGAAATAATAAATTTAGAGCTATAATTAGCATATTAGAAGACCTAAGATTAGCTATAATAACTGATACGGGATGTAAATTAACTATAGATGGAAAAAAAATATTAGAAAGATATGGTGTAACCTATTTTTGACAGAAAAAATAGATTTATTGGAAGAAATTCAAAAAGTTTCTCCCTTTAGTCATATCCTAATTACTACTTTTAAATATTCCCAGCAATTTTTCGAAAAGCAAGTTTTTCCTCATTTTAAAGATAAAACCCTTCCATTAATTCTTGTAGATTATAAGGAATATCAAAATAATGCTTTAGAATTTGGCACATCTAAATTAGCAGGTAGAAAATATTTTATTGAATCAATAAAGCACGAAAAGAAAAAAATTTTTCATCCCAAGTTATTTTTAGCTGTAAATGAGAATGAAATCATGATATTGATTGGGAGTAATAATCTTACTTATGAAGGTTTTAATAAAAATGCTGAATTAGTAGTACCGATTATTCTCGATTTTAAAACTAACGAAAATCTTGAATTAATAACAGATATTTTAGATTTTTTGGAAAGTATTTTAGAAATAATTGGTAAACAATATAAAAATTACCTAACAAAATTTATTGATATTATTAAAAAATATTCTAAGAAATTATTAAAACCTAAAGATAGATCCAGTTGGTTTCTTCATAATATTAAAGAATCATTTTTAAAAAGGATTAAAGATATAATTTTGGAAGATATTCAAGAAATATTTGTAATTTCTCCATATTTTTCTCTAGATAGGAATTTCTACAAAACTGTGTTGGAATTTTGTCCAAAAATAAATATCATAATTCAACAGAGGAAAAATAATTTACCTAAGGATATTTTAAAGGAATTTAACCAAATTAACTATTTTCAGCTTATTATTGGTGAGAATGATGATAGATTTTTACATAGTAAACTTATTTTAATTAAAACTGATGATTCTTCATATTATTTTTGTACAAGCGCTAATTTTACAAGACCGGCTTTACTTTCAAATGAAAATATTGAATTAGGTCTTTTATCAAAACAGAGTTTATCTTTAGATGAATTTATCAGTAATATTGGAAAAATGAAGAGAATTAATTTAAATGAAATTGAAACGTCTGAATTAAAAATAAGTGATGAAAATTTAGGAAGAATTGATTTTTCAATTATTGAAGCTTATCGTGAAGGGAAAAAAATAGTATTTGTAATTTCTGAAAATATAGATTCACTTCCAGGAGAAATAACATTATACCTTAATAACAAACAGAAAAATTTTAAATTAGAAAAAACTGAAAATATACTTAAATTTAAAATATCTCCAGAAGAGGAAGGGCTATTAAGCAACAGTATTGTTGCAAAGATTATTATTAAAGACGGTTTTGGTGAAAAAGCTTCCGATTATCGAGTTGTTAAGAATCAACAAATTTTTCCAGAAAGAGTTGATTTTTTAAATTCTTACAACATTGATAATGCTAATTATTTCTTCCAAATATTAGAAAAAATTTTTAGGTTGCCAAATCCAAGCGATTACATATCAGTATTAGTTGATTTGATTGATGATGATGTGTTTATTATTCCAGAACCTGAAATTGAAATTTTAAAAAATAAAAAAAAATATTCTAAGGCTAAACATCGTAAATACTTGCTAAATCTATCATCTATAATAAATAGAATCCAGACAAAACATGAAAAAAGAATTAAAAATTCAATAAAGAATAATGTAACAAAATTGTATATTGAAACAATTAATTCGTTTATATTTACTAATAAAGCAATTATTTGGGCTGTTTTATACGAAAAAAATTTTCCCATTGAAGAATTACGTAAAATCCGTTTTAATTTTGATATGATGGTTAAAGATTATATCAATATATTCGTTGGAGATAAAAAGCTTAATCTAATTATAAACAGTAAACTAAAATATCATTTATTAATTCTTACTTATATCATTGATAAAATACAGAGTAATTCAATACAGTTAAAACCAGACACAAGAATAGGATATAATCCCGTCAAGCAAGTCTATGAACATATAACTATTTCTCAGTTATATAATATATGTAAAATAGATAATTTTTATTTTAAGGAAAATGTTATTTTAAAATTAATTGAAGAGTATGGTCAAATATTAAAAGAAATATTAATTGTAGAACCAAAGCATATTATCAACAAAATAAATATTATTGCCAAAAATTTATCTAATAAAAAAAAAATATACTATAATATGATATCTTTAGATACTTCTAATAAAAATATATAAAGTATTAATAAAAATTATATAATTATTCTTATAGAATATGAAATTAAAGATATTGAAAACAGAAATTGATTGATTAAAAGAATGGCTCAAAATTTAAACACTTTTCGTGAAATTTACTTAAAATATCTCAGTATTTTTAAGAGTAAAATAAAAGAAGAATACATTGATAAATTATTTAACGAGAATATTGAAGAAAGAATAGAATTAAAAACTGAACATACTAAAAGTGGAGGCGAACCTGAAGATTTAACTGAAGATATTATTAAAGAAATGTTAAGAGAATGTGAAATAAATCCTTTGGATATTTCTCGTTCTATTCGTATTAAAGGAAAAGATTATTCAAAATTATTAGCAAAAATTGAAAACGTTAAAAAAAAGACATTTGCTAACAAAATAAGGAAACCTGATTTTTTATTAGAAAGTGCTGATTCAGACACTCATAATTTATTATTTGAAATCGAACATTTAAATAAACCATTAGATAAAGGTGATAAAGAGGGACTTGAGCAAGCCAGAGAGTGGTATGATATTGATAGAAGTTTGATAAATAAATGTGATTCAATTATTACCAACTTTTTTGACTGGTGGTTAATAAAATATAATTTTGAAAAAAGCGACTTTGATATTCAACAGTATGAACCTTGGACAATATTAGAAATAATAAAAAATAGAAAATTGGGTCGTGGAAGGAAATATATACCTGAAGAACTGGAACAAGATAAACAAGAAATTACTACTGAATTTTATAATAAATTTCAAGAACGTTTAAAAAATTTACTCTCTCCTCAGGCGGGAGTTGAAATTAAAATTGAAAATTTCGATAAATCATCAAATATGTCTCAGAAAGAATTTGATACTCTTCAAATTAACTATTATAGAAAAGTGTTTACCAGATTATTATTTATAAAAATATTAGTTTCATGGAATCGATTAAAAGATGATCCAATTTCGAATGGCGTTTTAAAAGCAGAAAAAAGACATTGGGGTTTTGAACTCAATAGTCTCTTTTTTAAAGTTTTTAATAAAAAAGAAGAGAATCGTTCTAAAGATATAATGAGTATATTTAAAGAGCTACCTTATTTGAATGGAGGACTTTTTCGAGAAAGTGGAATTGAAATTGATAGTAATATATCTTTAAATTCAGATGCAATTAAAGATATTTGGGATTTTTTTAAAGGATTTAAATTTGTACAAGATACTTTAAAAGAACATAATAAAGCAAAACATTCATCAAAGAAAATAAGACCAGAAATTTTAGGATATATTCTTGAAAGAACAATAGGAGACGAAAGAAAAAAAACTGGAACATATTATACACCTGAAGTTATAACTACTTATATCTCTGAAAATACAATTATACCCTATATAGTTCAAAAAATAAATACTAAATTTCCAGCAATACTTCCTATAAAAAAGTATGAAGATATAGAAAACTTATCAAATAAACAAGAAGTCTATTTTTATGTAATTAAAGAAATTTTACCTAATATCAAAATATGTGATCCAGCATGCGGTTCTGGAGCTTTTTTGGAGAAATCAGCCAATATATTGTTATATTTATATGAGAAAGGATATACTGGATGTGGTCGACTTCTTAAATATCAATTAAAAGAAGGAGATACCCCAGATAGTCAAATGCCATTTCCAGATAAATTAACTATCAAAAAGCACATACTTCAAAATAATTTATATGGCGTCGATATCAACATCAATGCGATTGAAATATGTGAGTTGCGGTTATGGTTATGGGTGATCAAATTACCTGAAGGTATAGCAGGAGCTACAGAATATTTTGATTTACCTATATTGCCTAATATTGAATATAATATTCGAGTAGGAAATAGTCTCATTGGATATTACAGCACTGAACGATTAAGTGAAATAGGAACTTCAAAATTTCATAGAATTGATGAAAAATATTTAAGTAAAGAAGGTTCAACAATTATAGATATTCTCAAAATAAAGCAAAATCTTATCGCTTGTTATTACCAAAAAGATGAAAAAATCGAAGAATCGAAGAAAAAACAAGTTCGTGAAAAGATAAATGATATAATTGATGATATAAAAGATATATTAAATGATTTACTCTTAAAAGATTTTAAAAATCAAAAAATTGTTGTTCCTATAGAACCTATTAATGTTGAAGAATACATAAATAAGAAAAATTTTAAAAAAAAATTGCAAGATTCAATACGTAAGACAAATATCGAAAATGAAGTTATTTATTTTAAAATAAATTTCAGAGAACCGAAAAAGATAGAAATTGAGAAAATAAAAGGGGTAAGATTTAACATCAATAAATCTAAAAAATTAATTTCGATACAATCTACTCCGATTATTGATTTCAAATATTATGATGAATATGGAGATTATGCTCTTTCTAAATTTATATTCAAATTAGTTGCAAATTGGACTGATGTAGATAATATACAATTTAAGAAATATATTAATAAAAAAGATATTGACTTCATTAATCCGTTTCATTGGGTTATGGAATTCTTTGAAATATTTAATGATCAATCAAATCAAGATATCGGTTTCGATATTATTATCGGGAACCCTCCATTTATAAGGATTGAAAATATTGAAGAGCCAGAAAAGAGTCTTTACAAGAATAATTTTCAATTAGCTGAAAAGAGATTCGATATATTCATTTTATTTTATGAATTATGTAAGTCTCTATTAAAAGAAAAAGGATATCTTTGTCTAGTGTCATCAAATAAATTCATAAAAAGTCAGACGGCGGAAAATATGCGAAGTTTTATAAAATCGAACTTTTCCATTAGAGAAATACTAAACTTTAACAATTTCAATGTCTTCCCTGGAGTCAATATTAAGACTTTACTACTTTTCCTTTTAAAAGCGAAAGAGCGTCAAATATTTCCTTATATTTCAATAAACAATAAAAAGTTTAAACTTACTTCATTATCTATGCAATTAATTGAAGATAATAAAAAAACTGAAACATTTCTAGAACCTTTTAGTATATATCAGATTGATGATAATAAATTAGATCTTGTTTCTTGGGAATTTTATCCTAAGTTTGTTCAAAATATTATAAAAAAAATAGAAAGCAATGATATTGTTAAACTGAAAAGTTTAATACAATCTAATAGGCAAGGTGTTGTAACCGCCGCAAATGATGTGTTCATAGTTGGAAAAGATGTGATTGAGGATTATCAAATCGAACCTGAATTTTTTTATAAAATTGTAAAAGGAGAAGAAATTAGAAGATGGAAGAAAATATCGTGGAACAACAGATATCTCATATATCCATATAATTACAATGAAAAGACAAAAACGAGGGAAAGAATTGATTTATCTAGCAATAAAAACAAAAATATTACAAAATATCTGCTAGAAAAAGAAGTGGAGTTGAAAGATCGTTATTGTGTTAAATCTGGAAATAAAGAATGGTTTGAATTACATGATCCAGTCTCTCCTAAATACTTTTTATCAAAAAAAATAATGTTCCCAGATATTTCTTTAGAACCTAGCTTTTCCGTTGATCTTACTGGTGATTTGTTTAGTTTAGATACAAATTATTCTATTATCATAAAAGATGAGAATCAATTGTTTTTTATATTGGCTATTTTGAATTCCTATGTTTTAGAAATATATATTAAGTATAAATTTCAAACTTTAGCTAAAGAACGTCGGTTTAAGACATTTTTAGTAAATGATTTACCTATAATTAATCCCAAGAATACTAAAAATAATGTTTTTAATGATATAAGTAATCTAGCAAAAAACTTGTTTGAAGTATATAACAAAGTTCAAGAAGAAAAACTAAATATAATGGTAAAAAACTTATACGGAATAGATCAAAAGGAGTATGCTTATATTCTTAAAGATTTAAAAGGGAAATTCTAATTTTAAAAAAGAAAATTTACTTAATGAGATTTTAAAGAAATAAAATAAGTTATATAATGTTAATTGTTCACGTATCACTGAAATATATTTAACATCTTACAAAAAAAGGGCGATTTGCCCCTATATGCGGAGTTCAAAAGAGAACTATAAATATTTAGAAAAAGAGGACATAATCACGGGGTGAGGGGTTGTCCAACGAAAAAATTTAGTTTGCATATAGGAGAAAATCATTTAAAAAAATTGTTCAATGATGATAAACATAAAATTTATGAAGCAGATCGTGTGGCGACACACGTTTCATTCGTATGCGGAATATTGCCAATAATGCTTGAACAAAAAAAAATAATTCCAAAAGCGATTAAAATGTTTATTTTTTTTGTATTATATTTCATTTTGTCCTTAGAATTAATAATAGTGAACTTATTTAAGCTATTTATGAGAAAAGATTTGTTACAGTTGATAACACGTAATAAAAATTCATAATTAAAAAGGAAATTATTTATCAGGAATTTTTATGTTGATCGATTTATTCCTGATACAAAAGCAAAGGGATTTGGGGATTATTTAAATATTTTTTACTCTCCTCAATTTGATTATTCTTTAGATAAACCTTACTGAGCAAACGCCAAATTATTGGGTTGTTTGGCGTTAAGTTCTTAGCCTCTAAATATGCTTCGATTGCTAATGGGTATTTATTCATTAATTCTAAAGATTTCCCATAGTTCCACCAACTATTAGGGTCATCGAGTAAAATTTCAGTAGCTCTTTTAGATGCTAATATAAAGTGCCGACCACTACTTACTGCTCCAACATCATGTGCATGTTTCCAAAGATCTTCATCAACCTCAGAGTAGTTTAATACGCCAAGCATATCAAATAATATATCCTCTAAGATTTTATCACTAAACAAATCTCCTAAGTCATTAATAAGAACCCAAGGAAAATTTGTATATGGTAATCTAACAAAAACTTGATTTTCATAATGGTTATATTGATAGACCTCATCCATATAAAAATATGGTTTATAAGGTTTATTCGTCCATAAAAGTAAAACTTCAAACTCAGAACATTCGCTTATAATGTCATCATTTCCCTTCTTAAACTCGTTAATATATTGAGGATCTATTAACTCGGGATATCTTTCTTGCCATCTTTCTGAGAAACAGCTGTAAACAAATTCAGGATCTAATATCCAGTACTTAGTATTTACAACTAAGATCCCATATTCTTTACATAATTGGAGTACACTTTTCCAATTAGTGGAAGTTTGAGCTAGATCCTCCCCTAACTTATAGGGATGACCATCATATCCCGTAAAACATAATATTTCTCCATCTAAATGGACTATTGCGGGAGTACCCATATTTTTTCAATTATTTTATTTTTTATTTCAGTCCGAATAAACTTCCATCAATTTTATAATTATTTGTTTTTATTCAAAGAAGACATCGTTCATGAAGATCCTTATCCAATTCATTTTCCGTCCTACTTTGAAAATATTGATTTTTAGACAAAACATAGTAATTACAGTTGATGACTTGCATCATAAAATAAAGTGGAAGAGAAAAAAAATCACACGCTATGCTAATAAATTAGTTAGAGACAAAATAGTATTACAACCAAAATATTTTCCTACTCCATTCAAAGATTTAATTAATTGGGATGGGATGAAATGAAATATGAAATATTTTAATTCTGATTTAAGCTCCCACCCCACCTACTTCTTTGGGAAGTTATTATTCGCGTTGTTTAATTCTCTCTATTAGCCATGCTTGAACTTCCTCATTTTGAGGATGGTTTATAGGGATACGATTAAAAAGTCCCGCCACTTTTGAACAAAGTCTATCAATATAAGGATTTTTCAATTTAATAGTTGGCTCAGGATTCATTTCATAGAAATATTCAATATCTAAAGTGTGAAGATCTTGAAAATTTATAACTCCTCCTAAAATTTCATCAATTAAAGGATGCGGTTCTTTATTTCTTTTCTTCTAACGCTTTTTTTGGAAATAGACGTTTTTTTAATTTAACTATATGTGTGTCCATATCATATTCTACCAGATCTACTTTTGCGAGTTCCTGAACAGCCCTTAAAACATGAGCACCTCCTATTCCAGTAGTATTCTTTATTTCATCTCGCGACATAGCCGATTTTTGCCCGTGAAGCATCATGAGTATCCGATAATGTGGTTGGCCTTGCCAAATCTCTGTAACTAAAATAGAATATATAACATAAAATACCTATCTAATTCATCAATAAAGTTCTGCTAATCTTAATTTTACTTTACTTGAAGCCTTCTTTTCAAGCGTTATGACTTACTTAATATTCTTTTATCAGAGTCTTTTATCAGAGTAATCAAATAAGCGAAAAAATTTGCTCTTATTGTGGTAGGTTTATCCCAATTGATATAATTCGTTGTTCAAAATGTGGGAATAACGTATGAAAAGAGATGCAATAAAAGGATTATTTATATAAACAGATTTAAATCTATAAAGAATTAAAATAATTTATAATTTGGAGTATCCTATACAATTATAAGACAAAAACTTCAAGTGAAAAAATTAGAAGACTTTTTTTTGAAACAATTGATTAATAGAGAATATGAAACAAAATTTGGAGCCGAATTTATAGATGGGAACTGATATGTATTTACAATGGGACGAAATGCCCGAAGAATTGAAAAAAATACAAACAAAATGTGGTCCTATCATTGACGCTGGTAGGGTTGGTTATTTAAGAGTTTCTATTACGATGAATGAGGAAAATCGAATCTTAAGAAAAATTTTTCCAAATCATTGGGAGCTGGGAGAGGAAGACCCTAAAAGATATAAATTCAGTCAAGAAAATTATAAATATCCCCAATCTTCTTTACCTGGGTCTATACAAGAGAGTCGCCGATTATATACGTCTACGATTGTGTTCCAAATAGACATAACACCTAAGCTAGGCAAGCCTGAAATCGAAAAACAAATAATATTTTTGAACTCTTTGATTGACTTCTTTGAACTTGGTATGGAAAAAGAGAAGGAAGGAAAAAAACCTAAAGTCTTTATATCCCAGTGAATATGTGCTTTATTACTTGAAACCATAAGGACATGGAGATACTACAAGCTAAATTTTGACTTTTTTAAAATCATATACCTCCCATGTTTTTTCCTCGGCGTTATACAACTAGTACTATAGGGACAACGACATGGATTCCGACTATCACTATAAAATTCCGAACCTTAATGATCTCATCTATTGCGTCCTGAACCATCATTTTTCTTGCTTCTAGATATTTAGGATTATTACTATTCAGAAATTTCATATCTTCAAAACTTCAAAAAAATTTAATAAAATTAAAAGGAAGGGTGGTCCCTACTCTACGAGACGCAAACAAGCGTCAAAACTTAATAGGGTAAGGTGGGCGTTAGAAGAGTGTAATCTCTTACACTGTCAAAAGAAAAAAATCCATTGAGTCTAGTTTATTGAGATAAAATAATTTATAACCAATTCCTTGGAGAGATTGGAGAAAAGGATATATTTTTGTTTCACTTAATATAAGGTAAGACAAAAAGTACTAACCTAATCAAAAAAAAGTATTGAACATAAAAGCCATAAATATTGAATACATATTGTAAAAGGAGTTGGAAAATGAAATGGAAACACACTTAGATTGTTACTGGAGAAAAGCTGGTTCATGCACTACTCCATTAGACAAATTTAATAATATAGCTTTCATAATTGCTTCAAATGATCCTAGCAGGATTGATATAATAAATAATATTAAAAAAATCACAAAAGAATTTGACCTTGAACCAAAATTAGCAGTGGAATTAGAAGAAAATAATAATCTTTCAGCATTTTGTGATAGTATTTGTGCTTATATTCGAGGGTCACGAATTAGTATAGTAGATTTAAGCGCACCTTTAAAGGAATGTAACGATTGTGATTCAAAGTCCGAGGAACCGAGCGTTAATGTGTATTGGGAATATGGTTATGCTGCGGGTCTAAAAAGACCGATAATTCTTATTTGTGAAGAAAAACAAGCTGAATCAATTCCCTTTAATATTTTGGATAAACAAATTCTATATTATAACGAAGACAATATAGAAGAAGAATTGGGGCGCTTACTACAACAAAAAACTTCTCAACCAACGGTAGAAGGACCGAAAGAAGTAATTAGTAGGCGTATAGAATCTTTAAACATCGGAAAAACAACTGATGCTTTAAAAACTATGGGAATGGGAGAAATGATTAATATAATTCGACAAACTTCTTTTCAAGATTTATTTGTACTAACTGAGAATATCATGGAAACCATTTCACATATCGAAACGTGGGAAATATATGAAGAGTTTGATGGATTATATTCATTCATTAACCTTCTTTTAAAATCAAATTTCACCGATGAAGAATTTATCAAAATTTTTGAAATAATTCTCAAAAAATTTCTTGAAATATCTGATTATCGAAATGATAAAATACGTGAAAAAATAAGTGAGTCAATTCGAAACACTCCCGTGAAAAATTGGATAAGAGAAAATCACTTAATTGATGATTTAATAAGCGTATTCATAGAGAGTAGAAGTTATAATGATGCAGGAATTAATTCACGGATGGTTTATCCTTTTGCAGAGGAATTAAGCGAAAGTCAGGTTATTAGAATTCTTGAAAATATTCTAATTAAAGATCAAATCCGGGATTCATTTAAAGCAAAACCAATATTATATGCTATAATCAGGATACAAAGGGAAAAAATCCCCGTAAATTTATGGTCTAAATTAATTGACAAAGAACTGGATGAGCAAGGAGAAGCCATCAAAGGAAAATTTAAAGAAAATAATTTTGCTATTACATATGCTGCTCTACACTTAATTCTAAGTCTGGAGGCTTCTTGGAGGAAAGTAGAACTCATTATAAAACAAGTGAGTTCTATTCCAAATTTCAAAAAAATAATAGATCTTAGTATACTAAAACAGATTCCGGATGAAAATATTCAAGAAAGATTATTAACTGGGAGTTTTCCCGATTTGGATGAAGAAATTTTTGAGAAATACTAAATATTGAGATGAAACCCAATTAAATTGACCGGTTAAATGAATTAAATTTGTGATTAAGAAAATTAAAAAGTGAGATAAATTATGGTTTACACCTTAAAACAATTACGAACCTATGGTTATGATGTGCTCAACAATTTTGAGCCAATAATTAGGCAATTTATTCTTGAGAAAATATTACCCGAATATGAAAATATTGATTGGAAGGAACTCATACCCAAAAATGTTAAGACATTCCTAAGTAATAATAGATTTAAAAATATTGAGGATTTCGAGGTTTTTGAAAATGTTCTTGAGTCAATTGGTATTATCCAACTAAAATTCATTATCGTAAAACATTATAATTTGGTAAATGAACTTGTTAATAACCTTCCCGTGCAGAAATTTGCCTCCAGTATGAATGATATAAATAGATTTCGTATAAAAATAATGCATATTAAATCATCATTTTCAAGTCTTGATTTTAAAAAAATGGTAGAGACGGTAAGGGAAATTTTCAATGGAACCTACGCTTTGGAATTCATTAAATATCTAGAATCTAAAAAATATCTTAATGCTAATGACATTCCCAAAAATGTGTTTGAAGATTTTCAAATATCTCATAATTTACCTCCTGAAGATTATGATTTAGAAGGTGGTTTTGTTGGTAGAATAAAAGAATTAGATGAAATTATGGGACATATAGAAGCAACGCAAGATAGAATCATTACAATCTCTGGAGCCGGAGGTGCAGGAAAAACAGCCATTGCACTTAAAATTGCGTACATATATTTAGAAGATGAAAATGTACCATTTGATGCAATATTATGGTTTTCAGCAAAAAGAAATAAATTAACTGATACCGGAATAGTAAATATAGATCCCGAAATTTCTGATTCTGTTAATCTTATTAAAGATATTACCAAAATTATTGATGAAAATATATATAATACATTTGAAAGTAGTGATGTACCTATCATATCATGGAAAAAACATCTCTATAACATTTTTGAATCTCATCGGAGCTTGGTTTTTATTGATAATCTCGAAACGATTAATGACCAAGATATAATCAAATTTATTATAAACATCCCCCGTCCATCAAAGGTAATTATTACGAGTAGAAAAGGTTTGGGAATGCTGGAGCGTCCAGTCCCTATAGGTGATTTTGAAAAGAAGGACGCTATAACGTTATTTAAACTCATTTGTGAGGCAAAAAATCTTCCAGAACTCCTCGAGTATGGAAATGATAAAATAACAGAGTTGGTTACCAAAGTAAGATGTTATCCATTACTTATAAAATGGTCAATTGGACAATATACATTAGGAAAACCTATTGAAGAAGCCTTCGTAGAAATATATTCAGGTGATAGTGAAATTGCAAAATTTGCATTTAATGACGTTTTTAGCATGCTATCAAATAGTTCAAAAAAAATTTTGTATAGTTTAATAATTTTTGGAACAGAAAATGTGACACAATATCTAATACAACATTTAACACTTCTTAGTGATGAAGAACTTGAAGATGGTATTGAAGAATTGATAAGAACTTCCCTTATATTTAGAGAGGATAAATATGAAGGAAATACTACTACGTCCTATTATAACCTATTATCTCTAACCAGAGGATTTATAAGGACGAAATTAGATGATGATAAACCCATCAAACTTATTCTATTAAACAGATACCATGATCAAATTAAAGAACTTGAAAAATCTATTGCTGTGTATAGAAAAACTGTTTTAAGCTTAGGAATAAAATCTACTGAAGAAAAAATAGCATTTAATTATATTAAATCCGCAAAAAATGAAATTGAGGCAGATAATGAAGATAAAGCAGAGGAGTGGTTTAAAAAAGCAGTAAAAATAGCACCAAAATTAGATTATGTATGGACAGAATATTCAAAATTTGAAAATTTAAGAAGAAATCATCAAAATGCTATAGAATTTGCAAAAAGAGCTACAAAATATGGTCCAGATAACTTCCATACTTGGTGGAATTGTGGTGTTATTCTAAGAAAAAATGCAGAGTATTATGAGGCCATTCATTCACTTCAAATAGCAAAAAGTTTGTATTCTGAATATTTACCAACATATTCCGAGCTAGGTTTGATTTATTTTACACTTGGAGAATATGAAAATGCTGAGATTGAATTTCTTCAAGCATTAAAAGAGGAGAAAAAACCAAATTTGCGACATAAATTGTACACTCTTAACCTAATCGCAAATAATTATTTAATGTGGTCGAAAGTGTACAAATTAAGGCAAGATTATGATGGTGAGATAGAATTATTACACAAGGGTGAAGTTAACATTGAGGAAGCCCTTAAAATAAACCCAATTAATAACTATTCCATAAAAATTCAACGGGCAATACGTCTTTCTTTAGGTAGAAGATACGGTTTTCTTAAAAATAATCAGTATATTGATTATTTAAACAAAGCAAAAGAGGAAGTTGTATTCAACTTATCTAAAAATTATCCTAGTAAAGACATAATAGATCAGGCAAATTATTTAATTGATAAATTTAAGAATAATATCATCATTTCTGAGGAAATTACAATAAATCCCACAAAAATTAGTAGTAAAAAAAATATTTCATCTGATGTAGCGATGAATATTATGGTTGGGATTTTAGAAAAATCTGCAATAGAGGGAAAACCAACCAGATCACTTGTTATCGATGGATTTATGAGAAAAGGATCAGAAAACATTTATAATGGTGCCAAAAATGTGATAGATCCACGTACAAATACACCCTTTAAATCTTTCACAAAATTGCTGGAATTCTTTGAAGAAAAGAAAATAATTGAAATAAAAATAATAAGGGGATTTAAAGAAGTATTTCTGGTTAATCAAGAACAGGATATTGATAATGGAGATATAATTAGCGATCCTTATGGCCCACATCAACCCATAACACGTAAAGATTGGTCTGTTATTATAAATGTAATTATTAAAACATTTGAAGATGGAAATGAGGATAATGTTTTTTACGGTAGATTTACGACTATTCTTAAACAAATTAAAATCCTGAAAAAAATGAAGAAAATTGTTTATTCTAATTCAAGACTGAAAAATGCACTTAATGAAATCTATAAAGTTGGATTTTTGAATAACCTATCAGATGGTAGTTTTAGATTATCAAAGGATGCAAAAAAAAGTATAAATATATATATTGATAAGCTAATTGCGAACCAAGATTTAACTTAAATTCACTATAAAAAATTATCGAAAGATTTTGAGGTTTGTAAATATTATAGGAACGGGATAGTTGAGAGACACTATTCAAAATATTAGTTTAACCTTTTCTAATACCATAAAGTTATAATTAATTTCGATAACATTTTTAACAGCTTACCTGACACATTTATAGCATTTTAAATAGTGTTGTAAAAATTTTGGAATTCCTTATCGATTTTTCCCTCAAAAAAAAGAGGAAACATTGCCTTGGTTTTTTTAGTATTACTTATTTAGATGTAAGGCATCTCGAAATTCCTCTTGTAAGACCGTTTGAAATACAGGATGCCTTTCTTGAAAAATTATTTGTTCTGTTCCAACATAGATTAACTTTTCTTTATTTCTAGAGATTTTGAGTATGTTATCATAACATTTTTCAAGTTTTTAACTTATAACCCTCTAAAGACTATTGGATAATTAATTTATACTACTTTTTTTCTACAACTCTACAATAAAATCTAAAACGTTAAAACGAATATGCTTTGTTCAATTCAATGAATATTTTCTTAACTATCTCTTTCTCTGAGTTTGTCCAATTAAGTGTTTGAAATGAAAGAAATTGTAAGAGATCTTCAACTGAAACTTTTTCCGAGGTTCCTAATCGAGATTGGAGATCAAATTGGCTAAAATTAGAGATATATCCATCCTTTTCGGTAATAAATGTAACAGCTTTTTTATCATCAATAATGTTAGGTTTCATACTACTCTTTCCCACGATAAAATGTTAATAATTTTTTGTCTTCTGTAAAAACAACTTAAGGTATACTTAAATTATTAAAGACTAATGGTTTATTTATTTCACTCTCTTAAATTTATTCTTTATAGTAAATATTATTTCTTTTCAATTAAAAATATATATAATTATAAGTTAAAAATTGCTTTGAATGTGGCTGTTAATTTTATATAGGTATTAATTTTTTTCTCAATCTGAGAGGTAATCTGAGAAATTTTCCTATCCCCAAATTCAGTTAAATAAAACCTATTGCTTCTTCTCACTCTCTTATATAAGATTCCTATTGCCTTTGAAAAATTGGAAGTTTGAAATCGTTTAGGAATGACTATACTACCGTCCCCCACA